>Ga0255096_1000269_pt1 | contig 28136 bp, 26 predicted proteins | sample Colum_Atlam_RepA_2_FD_188563 | JGI IMG/M metagenome (GOLD analysis project Ga0255096, IMG submission 188563) | Freshwater microbial communities from Columbia River, Oregon, United States - Colum_Atlam_RepA_8d | ecosystem: Environmental > Aquatic > Freshwater > River | place: USA: Oregon... | reverse complement strand
TGACTTGCTGACCTTTGTGCACATAACCGCGCTGGTCGTGGCATCCACTTTTAGCAATACGGCGAGATTGTCACTTAAAGGTAATAGAACAGCAGTGAAGTAACCCGAAAGCGGACCCCCTGTCGGCAGTCCGAAGACACGGTGCAGTACAGACATAAAGCACTCCACAAAACAAAACACCCCGGAAGCCGGGCCTCCGACATGTTTACGGCATGCTGCAGAAGAACTTTAGCGATTCAGCGTCGCAGTGATTTTAGCGGGGGCTGGCAGAGGTTCCTCTACATCTTCCAGCAACTTGGCGAGCATCAGCGGTAAATGGGTGTTTCCCTTGGCAGCGTTACATCCATGACGTTGGCAAAATCGGCTAGTTGCTGACGCCGATATCCACCGGCAGTGGCTGGGTTGCCACCGGCCAGCCACCGAAAATGCTGTTGAGGTAATACGCGGTGCGTAGTGCGCCCTTGACCATTTGGGTTTCCACCGTCGGCACGAACTCTGCCGCGTAGCTCTTTTCCTGCATCACACTGTCATCGTCATGCGCATGGATGCGCTTGAGTAGTCGTGTCGACTCATCCAGCCATTCGCGCGGATCGCCTCGCTCCATGCTATGGATGTCGCTGTTGGGTGTGTGGTCGAGTCGATTGAGCAGACGTTTGGTGTAGGCTTGTTCGTTGAGGCCGGAGAAGTCGGGAAGGGTGGTGTCCCACAGGCTGTGCAAGTTGATATCTTTTCCCTGCCAAACCAAGGCGATTTGATTGCCGCCTCGATCAGCGGCGTAACCGGCATGTAGCGGTTGCTGGAGGTCGCCCAGGATATGTACCGCAAATTTCAGCGCAAAGCGTTTGACTTCGATTGAGTGTGGATCGAAATCACTGAAGTAGGCGGCAAGTGCAGCCCTCACCGGGCCCTGCGGAAGTGGTTCGTCGAGTAGGATGGCGGTAAAAGTTTCGAGCGCCACTACGGCATCTCCCCGTGCTTCTTTTGGCGAATTGGCATAGTTGGAGCCTGGCGCAAGATTGACGTAGTGCCAGGTAGCAGCCGTGGACCAAAAGGCGGCTTTGTCGCGACTTCCGCGCATTTCGTCGGCCCAAGTGGATGCCGTCGCAAGATCATCACCCTGCAGCAGTGCAGCAACTTCGGCTTGCGCTGCCGGCATCAGCCGTTCGGCAGCTACCAGTGCAATGATGCGGTGGCCTTTGCTGCCCCATGCCAGCACATCTGCGCTGGCAGCTAGCAATAGCAATGTCCAAAAGCTTGCGATCGTGGTTTTCATGGTTATCTGTGATCCTTGTCACGCTGGCCTAGGTTAGCACGCGTTTAACTATGTGTATTAGCGGCGCTTCTCTTGAGGCTTTTGTAAAACAATGTTTGTAAACCCTTGTTTTTTTGGCTGATAATCATTTGATGCATTCCCAATTGTTGACTGCGAGATGGACCGGCCAGACCAATGACGAATACAGCGATCCCACCGAGCATAGCCACTGAAAAGACGACTAAGCTGCCGCTTTACAATCTGGTCGCCAAGATTCCAGGCCCGCGCAATTTTGCCATCAAGATATTCCTGTTCTCCTTCATCGGTACCCAGCTGCCCATGTTTGCACTGCTTATCTATGTGCTGATGAGCGTCGAGTTGAACGCTGAGATCCTCACCACTGTCAGTATTGTGCTGATCACGGCACTGCTTGGATCAGCTTCGACGATAATGGCACTGATTGCGTACGCCGAGCCGGTGACCGCGGTGCGCAAGGCGCTGCAGAATTTTGCACAACAGGATATGGTTCCGAATCTGCCGCAAGGCGGCAGCGACGAAATCGGCGAGTTGATGAACAATACTCAAGGCGCGCTTAAGAAGTTGCACAGTATGCTGCACAACATGCATGAGATGAGCATCCGTGATGAACTGACTGGGCTCTACAACCGCCGTTTCTTCACGGAGCAATCTGACTTGCTGCTTATCCGTGCAATACGCTATGAGGAACCGCTGTCAGTCGTCTACGTTGACATTGATCATTTCAAGAACATCAATGACAGGTTCTCGCACCAGGTCGGTGACCATGCCTTGCGTCAGATAGGCAATATCCTGGCCGACTCCGCGCGAGGCTCGGATCTCACAGCGCGCATCGGAGGCGATGAATTTGTAATCGTGTTTCCTAATACCTCTGTTGCCAAGGCCCGTCTGCTGGGCGAGCGCCTGAGGCACAATCTCGCGAGCCACGACTGGGAAGCGTTGCTGCCCGGACATAAGATTACCGCCAGCATGGGTGTGGCCGAAGCAGCACCCGGCGACACGCTGGACCAACTGCTGGCGCGTGCCGACCAGCTTCTGTACAAGGCCAAGGACGGAGGCCGCGATCAGGTTCAGGCTTGACTCTGGTTTACCCGGCTTACGATGTAACGAAAGGGCCGCCAACAACATTGCTATTCAGGAGAAGAAAGTGCGCAAAAACGCTGGATCGCGTCCACCGCAACTTGGTTTAAATCGCAGGCAGTTGCTTGGTACATCATTAAAGGTCAGTGCGGCAGCGCTGATTCCATTGATCGAAACCGGCTGCAGCACCACAGCTGAGCCGCCTCCATCGACGCCGCTTGGTGATGCCACCGATGCCATACTTTCCGCTTTTGTCGATCGCATCATTCCGGCAGATGATCTGGGTCCTTCCGCCAGCGCCACAGGTGTAGTGCGCTACGTGCATCGCAGCCTCGCCGAGTGGAACCAGTCGGAATTGCCGGTTTTGAGTGCGGGGTTGCAGGCACTGGACAAGGTGGCTCTCAGTCGCCATGGCCTTGGTTTTGCTGAATTGCAGGCGGCCCAGCAGGACGAACTGATAACCGCACTGGAAGCCGGCGATCTGGCGGAAGTGGCTCCTGGTCCTGCCTTGTTCAATCGGCTCTATCGACTCACGCTTGAAGGCATGTTCAGTGACCCTTACTACGGTGGTAACGCCAACTATGCAGGGTGGGACTTGATTGGCTACCCCGGAGCTGTCCTCGCCAGCACCCCTGACATGCAGAAGATGCGCGAACGTTTACCTGCGTTGCATACGTCAGCCTATGGAGCCGAACACGATGGCCACTGAGTTGCCGGAAACCGATGTGGTAGTCATAGGCCTAGGCGCCGCCGGTGGGGTAGCAGTACTACCACTGGCGTGGGCTGGTCTGCAGGTGATAGGGCTGGAAGCCGGCACTTGGATGAATCCCGGCGAGGATTACCGTGCCGACGAAATCCACAACAATGTGCGTTCGCTTGTCACGACCGGCAACAAGGTCGGTAGCGAGATCCCGACATTCCGCACGGCGCCCGATCAGGTCGCACGCCAGGCCGCACGCCACCCGATGATGAACGCAGTGGGTGGTACCTCCATCCACTACCACGCACAGAGCTGGCGGCTGAATCCATGGGATTTCCGAATCAAGAGCTCCACGTTGCAGCGCTACGGCGCCGATTACCTGCCGGTAGGGTCGACAGTGGAAGACTGGCCGGTAGGTTATGACGAACTTGAACCATACTACGACCATATCGAGTATGAGGTGGGCGTCAGTGGCAAGGCAGGCAACATACAGGGAACCATCATACCCAGCGGCAACATTTTCGAAGGCCCGCGCCAGCGGGACTATCCGATGCCACCGTTGCGATCGTGCGAATTTGTCGACCACATGACACAGGCAGCGCTCGCTGCAGGCTTCCATCCGTATCGCGGTCCTGCTGCGATCAATTCGCAGCCGTATCAAGGACGACCTGGTTGTGCGTTTCACGGTTGGTGTGATCGCGGTGGTTGTCATATCCGCGCGAAAAGTTCGACCGACGTGACCACTATTCCGCGCGCCCAGGCCACTGGCAATCTGCGTGTGGTAGATAACGCCAATGTTCGTCGTATCGTCACCGATAATACCGGTAAGGCAACCGGGGTCAGCTACTTCCGCGATGGCGAAGAGTTCTTCCAGCCTGCACGCGCGGTGCTGCTTGGTACCTACACCTACGAGAACATCAGATTGCTGTTGCTTTCACAGTCGATGTTCCATCCGAAGGGCATTGGCAACAATCGCGGCCAGGTGGGTCGTCATTATTTCGGTCATTGGGATGCACAAGCCGGTTCCGGTGTTTCAGCGCTTTTTCCGTTTGATCTGAACATCTGGTACGGCGCCATCGCGCAAGGTGTGTTGGTCGATGACTGGGCCGACGACAATTTCGACCACAGCGGCCTCGGCTTTATCGGAGGCGCTTCGCTACATGCATACACCGAGAAACATCCAATTGGCGCAGCCTCGATGCAGACCTTTGGTCAAATCGGCAAACGCTGGGGTAGCGACTGGAAGAAGTTCGTTGCTACGAACGCCGGCCGATGGACCTCGGCCTATGTTCAGACCAACACCTTGCCTTATGACAATACCTGGGCGGACCTCGATCCCGAGGTAAAGGACCCGTACGGCGACCCAGTGCTGCGGATCACATCAGGTCCAAAGGTAAATGAGCCCAAGGCAGCAGCCTACGCCGGCAGCAAGATGATGGAATGGTTCCGCGCCGCCGGCGCTATCGCTGTGGCAGGCGGGCAGGGTGGCAACGGCCCGGCATTGTCTACGCATGCCCATGGTGGTACTCGCATGGGTCTGGATCCGACTACGAGTGTGACGGACGCATTCGGATTCGTGCATGACTGCCCGAATCTCGGTGTCATTGGTGGCTCGGTAATGGGTACTGCCGGTGCCCGTAATCCAACCCAGACGATCCAGGCATTGGCGTGGCGTACTGCCGAGCACCTGGTGCTCAGGTTGAAAACTGGCTGAATCAGCGAAAACCCGCCTGTCGCCGTCGGGGTGCGCGTTCATATCCCGACTCTGACCTGCCAGTCATATTTGAGTGTGTCACGGTAACTGTCAGAAAAGGTTAAATTCGCATTATTTTCATGGTTTTCAAGGCAGAATATGGGCATCCCGACGGTGCAATCAAGCTGTTGGCATTATGTAAGGGGAGACGCATGGCAGTATCACTTCGCACACGAACCCAATCGTGTGCAACCGCACTGTTCGGTTTGTCTGTTGGGTTGTTCTCAGGTATGCCGGTGGTTGCTCAGCAACTGGCCACCGATGCCCAGTTGAAAGAGATTTCCGAAACCTATTGCACCGAGTGCCACAATCTTGATGACTACTTCGGTGGTCTTGATCTGGAAGTTTTCGACTTCGCCAATGTTGCCGGCCAGGCGCAAACAGGCGAGAAAATCATTCGCAAGTTGAGTGCCGGCGTCATGCCACCTCCCGGAAAGCCGCGCCCTGACGAGGCGACGCACGATCTTTTCATCAATACGCTGGCTGCTCGCCTGGACAGCGCCTGGGAAACATCACCAGTGCTGGTGCCACCCGGTGCCCACCGCGTGAATAGGCAGGAATATGCCAATGCGGTCCGCGACCTGCTGGGCCTTGAAGTTGATCCGTCCGGTCTGTTGCCGGTTGATGATACCAGTTACGGTTTTGACAATATCGCGGGCTCGCTGGGGTCATCTCCGGCCCTGATCGAAGCCTATGTGGCTGCTGCTGCATCGATCAGCCGTCTCGCGCTCGGCCATGATCTGGAAGCAACAAGCAAGGAATTTCACGCGCCGCCCGACTATTCGCAGACGCGCCACGAAGAAGGCCTGCCGTTTGGTACCCGCGGTGGCTTGGCCGTTGATTACTATTTCCCTGCAGATGGCGAATACGAGTTCAACTGGACGCCGGTCCGCTCTAATGCTGGTGGCCTGTTCGGCGCATCTGCCGGTGAACAGCTTGAGCTTTCGATCGACGGTGAGCAGGTAAAGATGTGGGAGGTTGAGAACGAAAATCCCCGGAACATGAATGACAATCGTTTTGTATTCCGCATGCCGGTCACTGCCGGTTCGCACAAGGTTGGCCTCAGCTTCATCGCCAGAAGCCACATGCCGAGCAATGACTTCAATCAGAAGTTCGAACGTACCACTCTGACGCAGGATGTGGTCGGTTTCACGTTTGCACCGCATGTGAACGCAATGTCCATCAGCGGTCCGTTCAACGCAACTCGTCCAGAACACACCAGCTCACGCGACAAGGTGTTCAGCTGTTACCCGCAGAATTCCGACGAGGAGGTCAGTTGCGCGCGCACCGTACTTAGCACTCTGGCGACTCAAGCATATCGCCGTCCGCTGAAGGACAACGATGTCGAGTTGTTGATGTCGTTCTACGAAGCGGGCCGTTCCAGTGGTGATTTCGAAGATGGTGTGCAGCGTGGGTTGCAGTTCATCCTGTCGGACCCCGAGTTCATATACCGCATGGAAGGGGAGCCCACCCAAAGCTCGGACAAATACTTCCTCGTCAGCGATCTTGAACTGGCATCACGCCTGTCGTTCTTCCTGTGGAGTTCGACCCCGGACAAAGAATTGCTCGATATCGCCGCTGCCGGCAAATTGCGGGAAGGCGACATGTTGCAGCAGCAGGTAGAACGCATGCTGGCAGATCCACGTTCCGATGCACTGGTAAGTAACTTTGCCGGCCAGTGGCTGCAATTGCGCAACCTCCAGTCGGCATCGCCAGTAGCTGATCTATTCCCAGATGTCGATGACAACCTTCGTCAGGCTTTCCGTACCGAAACCGAAATGTTGTTCGCCAGCGTCATGCGCGAGGACCGTAATGTCACTGAATTACTCGACGCTAACTATACATATGTGAATGAGCGGCTTGCGAAACACTATGGTATTCCGGGTGTAAATGGCAGCCAGTTCCGCCGTGTTGAGCTGGGTCCTGAACTGGACATGCGTCGCGGTCTGCTCGGCAAGGGCAGCATACTCACTGTCAGCTCAGTAGCAGACCGTACGTCGCCTGTACTTCGCGGCAAATGGGTTCTATTGAACATACTAGGCGTGGTGCCGCCGGATCCGCCGCCAAACGTGCCAGCGCTTGAAGCTAGCGATGTACCAGGTGTCGGTCCGCAAACCATGCGTGAGCGCATGGAACAACATCGAAACAATCCGGCTTGCAGTTCGTGTCATCAGATGATGGATCCTATCGGGTTCGCGCTGGACAAGTTCGATCGTATCGGACGGTTCCGTACTGCCGACATGGGGCGAACGTTGGATGCAACCGGCAAGCTTGTAGACGGTCAGACATTCGATGGTCCGTCCGAGTTGCGCCAAGCGTTGCTGCATTACTCGCCACAGTTCGTGCAGACCATCGCGGAACGCCTGTTGACTTACGCATTGGGTCGCGGTGTTGAGTACTACGATATGCCGGTGGTACGCAGCGTCGTCAAGGAAGCCGGCGAACACGACAATCGTTTCTCCGCATTGGTAATGGGAGTCGTGCAAAGCAAACCGTTCCAGATGAACCAGCGTTCCGAGCCGTCATTGACCACTGCTGGACTGGAATAACCCACAAGTAAATTGACCTGACTTCTACAGTAAAAGTCACAAACAGCATACAACGACAGACCACGAGGGGAGACACCATGTTCATCAGCAAAAAACACCTTTCACGTCGCACCATGTTGCGTGGAGCCGGCGCCGCCATTGCTCTACCGTTCCTTGATGCGATGGTGCCCGCCAGTACTGCGCTTGCCCAGACTGCCGCCGCAGGTGTGCCGCGCTTTGTAGGTGTTTTCTCGGCTCATGGCTGGTCGCCGACCTACTGGCAGGATGGTCGTCCTGATATCGCACCGACTGAAGGTCGCAATATCGGTCTGGGCTTCGTGCACGCGCCTCTTGCGCCGTTCCAGGACAAGCTGACGATCTGCGCTGGTCTTGACGCAACTTCGTCGATGCCGCCTCCGGGCACCAGCGGTGGTGACCATGCTCGGGCAGCCGCTTCGATGACTGGTGCTGCTCCGAAGAAAACCGGTGGTCCGGATATCCAGTGCGGTACTAGCGTAGATCAGTTCATTGCACAGAAGTACGGTCAAGAAACCCTGCTGCCTTCGATTCAGCTCGGTATTGAAGACCCGGGTTCCAATACTGGAGTGTGCGGCTGGGGTTATTCGTGTGCCTATACGAACTCGATTTCGTGGGCTGGTCCCAATAAGCCGCTTCCGCATGAAGTTAACCCGCTGGTAGTGTTTGAACGTCTGTTTGGTGATGGCGCCACGCCGGAAGAGCGCCAAGCCCGCCGCATGGCCAACCGCTCTGTCCTTGATGCCGTTACCGACAAGATCGGCGGTCTCAAAAAGACACTACCTGCCGGTGACAAGCTCCGCATGGATGCCTACCTTGAAAACGTGCGTGAAGTTGAACGCCGCCTGCAGATCGCCACACAGAGCACGTCGGCTGCACCGGAAATGGACATGCCATTTGCACCACCACAATCAATTGACGCTCACATCAAGCTGATGTGGGATCTCCAGGTGCTGGCCTTTCAGGCTGACATCACCCGTGTATCGGCATTGCTGTTCTGTCGCGACGAAAGCGGTACGTCCTATCCTGAATCCGGTGTGACTACGGCCAACCACAGTTCCTCGCACCACGGTGAAGATCCTAAGCGTCGCGAAGACTGGGCAAAAATCAACCGTTACCACATGCAGACTTTTGCCTACTTCCTCGACAAGCTCAAACAGTCGCCCGATGGCGAAAGCAATTTGTTCGATAATTCGTTGGTGTTGTGGACCAGCAACATGGGCAATGCCAACCAGCACAGCCATGTTAACGTCGGCCAGTTGCTGGTCGGTGGTGCAATGGGTCGCCACAAGCCGTCCAAGCTCAACATCATGGATACTGGCCCGACTGCCAACTTCCTGTTGAGCGTGATGCACATGTATGGCATCGAAAACGAAAGCATCGGTGACAGTACGCGCGCCGTGTCGTTGACTTGAGGTCAGGGGAAATCGCATGCGCAAGACCGTACTAAGACTTGCTATCGTACTTGCATTGCCATTTGCCGTTGGCGATGTGTTAGCCATGGCACCACTGGCAGATGCTGCTGAAAAAAAGAGCTTCACCACTGTGCAGGGGCTGTTGAAGGAACAGGATATTGATGTCAATGCGGCTCAGGGTGACGGCAGCACCGCCCTTCACTGGGCCGTGTACTGGGACAATATCGATCTTGCCAGCGAGCTGCTGGCGAAAGGTGCCGATGCCGAGGCTTCTACCAGGCTGGGCGCCACTCCGCTGTATCTCGCAGCAGTGAACGGAAACGCTGCAATGCTAAAACTACTGATAGAGGCTGGTGCTGATGCCAAGGCGGCTGTATTGCAGAATGAAGAAACACCGCTGATGTTTGCGGCACGCGCCGGTAATGCTGACGCAGTGCGTGTTCTTCTCGACGCCGGTGCAGAAGCTGACGCTCGCGACAGCTATCGCGGTGCCTCGCCGTTATTGTTTGCGGCTGAGCAGAACAACGCTGATGTGGTGCAATTGCTGCTCGATCGAGGTGCTAATCCGAACGCTCGTACCAACACGATCGTTGCTGAAAGTCGTCGTGGTCCCGCGCTGCCTACCGGTGGTTTGACAGCGTTGATGTTGGCGTCGCGCGAAAATGGCATGCAGACCGTGAAAGTCCTGCTAGATCACAAGGCATTGGTGAACCAGCAAAGTGCTGAAGGACATACGGCGCTGCTGGCGGCCATCCAGAACGCCCACATCGATATCGCCAATGTCTTGCTTGATGCAGGCGCAGACGTGAATCTGATGAATGATAGAGGCTGGAATCCGCTGTATATGGCAGTGAAAATGCGCTCGCTCGAGAAAGGCACCATGCCGAACCCGTTCGTCGATATGGATGGTATGTACACGTTGATAGAACGCCTCTTGCAGGGTGGTGCCAATGTAAATGCACGCCTGCAGGCTGATACCGAAGTGCATAATGCTATCCGCTCCACCTGGCTTGATGAAGCCGGTGCAACCGCTTTCTTGCGGGCATCGTTTTGTGGCGATGTCAAAATAATGAAGCTCCTGATGGCACACGGTGCCGATCCAAAAATTGCTACCACTGACGGCACCACCGCATTAATGGCGCTGTCTGGCGTTGGCTACATCAAGGGCTTTTTGAAAGATGTCGGTACGGCTGAGGAATCGAAGGAAGCCATGCGCATCCTCATTGATGCGGGAATTGATATCGAGGCGCAGAATGATGATCAGGTGCGGGCACTACACGGCGCTGCCCACAAGAATTTTGTGGAAGGCATCCAAATGCTGGTCGATGCAGGTGCTGATCTGACTGCGCACAGCAATCGTGCAGGGCAATTCCAGGGTGAAGGCGCGCTGAAGGGCAACACCGTACTCGACTGGGCTGATGGTTTCCAGACCGGCATGGAGTCGGCTATTTACAATGCCGAAGCGGTGGAATTGCTCGAGAAACTGATGTCTGATCGCAAGCTACCGCTTGAACGTCTTGCCGGTACCATCGGCGGTCGCGTAGTGCAGAAGTGATTCAGAGACAGTTCATATAGATGCAGGAAAATCCGTCGTAACAAGGCAGCAAGTAAGTGAGTGTGATGAAGTCTCTGGCAGTATTGGCAGTATCGCTTTCGGCCTGTATCTCAGTGCAGGCTCAAACCACAGCGCTTGATGGTGTTTATACGAGTGCGCAGGCACAGCGTGGCGGGCGTACTTATACCCGTATCTGTGCCGAGTGCCATGAGGGCGGTGAACCCGATGCAGATCCTTTGTTCGGTCACGAATTCATCGACCGTTGGCGCGAAGCGCCGCTTGATTTTCTCTATGGTTTCTACAGCACAAAGATGCCAGGTGACGAGCCGGGTACACTTGGAACGGCGGTATACCAGGATGTTATGGCGTATCTGCTGCAAGAGAACGGATATCCGGCCGGCAGCAAGGAGATCAAGTCTGAGTTGATGGCATCGATCCAGTTGGTGGGGCCTGAGGGTCCAGCCCCATTGCCGCCTTCCGCCCTGGTGCGGCTGGTGGGTTGTTTGCAGCCGGACGGCAGCAACTGGCAACTGACAAAGGCAGCCCTGCCTGTGCGGGTCCGCGGTGCCGATGAAACCTCGCCGGAAGAGCTGGCAGTATCTGCCACTACTGCAACAGGCGATGTGTCTTACTCGCTGCAGCGCACCGAATCCTTCAAGCCTGTCGAACTGCAGGGCAAGAAAGTACAAGCCAAGGGCGTATTCAACAATGGCGTCCTGAACGTAATGTCGTTGGCCGCAGCCGGAGACGGCTGTTGAAGCTGCTAAATGCCGGGTTACTTTTATTACTGAGCAGTTACAGCCTAGTCGTTGCTGCCCAGTCGCCGAACCTGCTCGACGGGGTATTCAGCAAGGCCCAGGTGCTGCGCGGCAAGACTGCATATGCACGCAACTGCCAGAGCTGTCACTCAAGCAACCTGCAGGGAGAGGGTATCGAACCGCCTCTCATTGGCCAGTTGTTCATCGATGCGTGGCGGGAAGACAAGCTGTTCAGCCTGTATGATTTCATCGCCATCCGTATGCCGAAGGAGGGCCGTAAAACCACGCCTGGCAGCCTCACAGAACAACAGTACCTAGATATTGTCGCCTACATCCTCGACCGTAATGGCTTTCCGGCCGGCGCAGCAGAGTTGACGCGAGAGCAGCTCTCGACTGTTCAGCTTGTCGGACTCAACGGACCAGCTCCATTGCCGCAAAGTGCGATGGTGCGCTTTGTCGGCTGCCTCATCAGTGAAGGTGACAACCTGCAACTTACGCAGGCGACTGAGCCTTTTCGTGTGCGCGTCGCCGACGAAACCGACGAGCATGAATCGGCGCAGTCACGCGAAGCTGTACTTGGAAGCGTGGAGGTAGCACTGACCAATGTGAAGCAGTTATTGCCACCAGTGGATGCCGATGCGTTGGCTGGCCAGAAAGTACAAGCCAAGGGTGTGCTGAATCTGGACAATGGCGGCTTTCGCTTGCATGTCCTGTCGCTGGTCGGCACCGGCCAGGGGTGCTCTGCACCTTGATCAGTTCCGCTGTGGACGGCTTAATGCGCTGTCACTGATAGAGGAACTCAATTGAGCGCCGCTCCTTTTGCCCGCCAGACCACGCTCTATATCGCATTCTTCCTGATCTACTTCATCTGGGGTTCTACCTACCTCGCAATCCGCTATGCGATTCTTGGTATTCCTCCATTCCTGATGGCAGGTCTGCGCTTCATGATCGCCGGTCTGCTGATGCTGTTGTTCCTGCGCTTGCGCGGAGTTGCATTGCCGCCTTTCTCGCAATATTGGCGGCTGGCTGTTGTTGGCATTTTCTTGTTCGTGGGTGGTAACGGGCTGGTCGTGTGGGCTGAACAATACATTGACTCAGGTCTGGCAGCCTTGCTGGTGTCGATGTTGCCGCTTTGGCTGATTGTGCTCGATTGGCTGTGGGCCGATGGTCCGCCGCCCACTTTGCGAGCTCTGATCGGGATTGGGCTCGGTTTGTTTGGCACCGTGGTGTTGGTCAAACCCCAATGGTTGATGCCGGCGCTTGCACCCAATCCCGATTCCCTCGAGGCTTCAGATACAACGGCGTCTACGCTGGCGTCTGCCGTCACCATATTGGCTTCGGCCCTATGGGCCATTGGTTCCATATACCTGAAGAAAATTGAGCGACCGCGTTCGGTATTCATGTCGGCTGGCTGCCAGATGACAGGGGGCGGGGCAGTACTGCTACTGCTTTCGCTATGCCTCGGCGAGTGGCAGCAGTTCGAACCACAAACAGTGACCCTGGTATCACTCGCCGGCTTTGCCTGGTTGCTGGGCCTCGGTTCGATTGTCGCGATCTCCGCCTATGTCTGGCTGTTACAGAACGCGTCTGCGTCTGCTGTGTCTACCTATGCCTTCGTCAACCCGGTCGTGGCACTGTTCCTCGGCTGGCTGATCGCCGATGAGCCGATGACGGCGGCGATTCTCGCCGGGGCGGGCATTATCCTTGCCGGCGTGGTGCTGGTGATTCTGGTGCCGCCCAAACGTTGAGCGATACATAACGGTGAGTAATGTGATTCACCCGCAGTAATACTACAGTGGGGGCGTCTTCGGTCAGATCGACGTAGCTGGCCCCCAGATTGGTGTGATCAAAAGTTTATTGAACTAAAACAGTAGGATATGAGCGATGCCTCGTGTTGTATAAGCTGCTTTGCGGGTGTCGATTGCAAGCAGTTGATGGAATTGCTCTCAGGCCAACAGATATCGCACAAGCATCCCCACGCACATGAGAACGATTAGAGCTCTCAGATACAAAGGATTGATTTTGAAAAGAATGTGGGAGCCTGCCCATGCTCCAAGAGCCTGACCCAGCATCATCACCAGTGCCGCCTGCCACACGAAGTTGCCAGCAAGTACAAACACCAGCAGCGAGGCGAAGTTGGTAGCGAAGTTAAGGATCTTGGCGGCCGCTGTCGCCTGCAACAGGGACTGTGCCCGCAGCGCAACGCCGGCCAAGGAGAAGAACGAGCCGGTGCCTGGGCCGAACATGCCATCGTACAGACCTATCGCGGGGACGACTCCACGCCCGAAAGTGCCCGGTGCCATGGTGATGGGGCGCAGCCGCTGCAGCAGTGAACCTTGCAACAGGAAATAGGTAGCGACGACTACCAGCACCAGCGGGATCATGAAGCGCAGGAAACTGGTATCTACCACCTGCACTATAAGCGAGCCCAGTGCTGAGCCACCAAAGGCCCACGCCATCAGCAACCTCACCTCAGTCCACCGCACCTTGCCGTGTCGAAGCATCATCGCGCTGGCGGTGGCAGTACCCACTGTTCCCTGCATCTTGTTGGTCCCCAGTGCCTGCAACGGCGGGATACCTGCCAGCACCAGTGCCGGCAACACGATCAATCCACCGCCGCCCACCAGTGTATCGAGGCAGCCGGCTACCATCGCTACGCCGAGCAGTATCAGCAACAGTTCTGGGGTCAGTATCAGGGCTTCCAAGGTAAGGCTCCATCGTCGACTACCTCGACAGACAGGACTTCGGCCGCACCCCCACTGACACGCCAACGCACGTTGTAGTTGTAAAGGTGCATACCGTAGTCGCGTTGTTCTTGGCTGCGAATATGCTGGGCGGGTCGAGGATCTTGTTGGAGTACTTCAGTGATCAGGTATGGCAGGTTACAAAGCGTAAAGTTGATCGATGCGAGCTGTACTCTGGCATTATCGCTGAACACTACAGTAATACGAGACGCCCCGTCGGCACCAGGCGCAGTGGTCGCATAACCGCCGCGGGCGTGAGGTAAGCTGTCTGCGTAGGGCAGGTAGGGTTTGATGTCGTAGACGGGAGTGCCATCGATCAGATCCAGCCCGCGCATCCGCAATATCACTTCGGCGCCTTGTTGAATCACGCCTTCTACCTCCACTACCGACAACCCAAGCGGATTGGGGCGGTAGGGGGAGCGTGATGACAGCACTCCTACTCGTTCAGTGCCGCCAAGACGGGGTGGGGTTACGGTGGCAGTCCAACCCTGATCGGCAGTCTGGTGGAATCCAAATATGAGCCACACATGCGAAAAACCTTCGATGCCACGCAACATGTTTGGATCGGCATACGGCGGCACAAAACACAGATCACCCACAGCCTCGCGTACCAGGTTTGGCTGGCGTGGCACGGCGAACTTCTGCCGGTAGGGACTGCGCACATAGGCGATGGGTTGCATGCCGTCTGCGATCAACTTTTGCTTTGTCCGGGGATGAAGCGATAGCCGACCCCTGGCTCGGTTTCTATATAGCGCGGGTGCGCAGCGTCATCGCGTAGTTTTTGACGCAGTTTCTGGATCACGTTGCGCAGGTACTGGGTATCTTCAAGATGGGTTGCGCCCCAGATTTGCTGCAGCAAGTTGGTTTGCGTCACCAAGCCACCGTTAGCTTGAACCAGGTGCAGCAGCACCGCCCACTCTTTGCGCGTCAGCGCTACCACTTCACCTTTAAGCGCTACGCGTCGCTGCACTTCTTCGATCTGCAACTGGCCGTCGTCGAACATGAGGGTTTGAGGCAGTAGCCCAGGGCCACGCAGTGCGAGTGTGCGACGGATACGGGCGAGCAGTTCGTTGACGCTAAAGGGTTTTACGACGTAGTCATGAGCGCCCATGTTGAGGCAGGCGACTTTCTCGGTCTCGTTTGCGCGCACTGATAGGACAACTACCGGAATGCGGGTTTCGCCGACCAACCGCTGCAGCACATGCTTGCCGTCAAGGTCTGGCAGGCCCAGATCAAGAATGATCAGGTCGGGATGCTGTTCCAGCGCCGTAGCAATGCCCTTGTGGCCATTCTCGGCGGAAAGCACCTCGAATTGCTGCGAACTCAGGCTTATGCGGAGGAATTTCTGGATCTGTGGTTCGTCATCGATGAGCAGTATCTTGTACATGGACATCCCTTCGGGGTTTACACGTAGTAGCTGGCAGGCTTGTCGAGCAGCTTATTGCTGTCCAGCGCCGGGATCCGCAGCAGTAGGCAGTGGTTGTAACCGGGCGGTGCCGGCACGATTTTCGCCTCGCCGCCGTGCACGCGGAAAATACTGCGGCAAATGCTGAGGCCGAGCCCCGTTCCCTTTTCGTAACAATCACCTTGACTGAAGGTATAGAACTGGTCGAAAACGCGTTCCCATTCATCCTCGGGCAATCCCGGCCCCTGGTCGCATACGCGGATGTTGATCATCTGGCCATTATCGTCGGGCAGGAGTTCAGTGGCGACAAGCACAAGCACTGCACCCTGTGAACCGCCGGCCTTGCATGCGTTCTCGATGCCGTTGAACAGTCCCTGCTCTATCAGTGCGGCATGCACATGCAGCGGCGGTAGTTCACCTTCCACTACCAGTCGCAGATTGTGCAGGGGGAATTGTCGCAGGATGCGCTTGCTCACGATATTGTAGATCTCAGACACGCTGACCCAGCCGCGGCTGAGCGATAACTTCCCGTGACCCAGACGAGTCATGTCCAGCAGATTCTGGATGTAGGACTCAAGCCGCTGGGTTTCGCTGATGATCGAATCGAGCAAGGATGCGCGATCTTCGCCACTGAGATCCTTGTGTAGATCACGCAGGGATGTGGCAGCGCCCAGCATCGTCACCAGTGGGGTTTTGAGATCGTGTGACACCGACGACAACAGTGCTGTGCGCAGTTTCTCCTCGTCATGTTTGCGGCGGGCTTCCTTGATGGCGGCGTCCTGTTCCTGGTTGAAGCGCAGCAATTGTTCGTTACGCTGCATTTGCTGACCCAGCAAGTAGCAGATAACCACGAACATCGAATACAGCGGCCAGTCGTGTTTCCACCACGCCAGTACGGCGGCGCTCAGCGCCAGCAGCACCGGGATGAGCAGTGCGCGCAAAAGGTTGGAGGATTTGGAAGACAGGGGCACCGGAGTCTTGGCCAGCCAGAGAATTCGCCCGCATGATATGCCCGGTGCAGCCGAATGGGAATTCTGGGAGAATCGCCGCCTTCACGTACAGACGGAATATTCCGATGCCTATATCAGCCAACATGGTGGCCCAGTTTCACTACACCCTCAAAGACGCCGACGGCAACGAGCTGGAAAGCTCGGCAGCCGGCAACCCGATGACCTACCTGCACGGCATCGACTCACTGCTGCCAGGTCTCGAACGAGCGCTCGTGGGCAAAAACACCGGCGACAAGTTCACCGCTACGCTGCCACCGGCCGACGCCTTCGGCGAACTCAAGGAAGACAGTGAAATGCGAGTACCTATCAGTCAGCTGCGCGGAGCCAAGAATTGGGAACCCGGTATGCAGGCTGTAATCCAGACACCGCAGGGCCACCAGCAGGTCACGGTATTGAAAGTAGGCCACACGATGGCCACGGTTGACACGAACCATCCGATGGCGGGCAAGACGCTGATCTTCGACATTGAAATCGTGGAAGTACGCGAAGCCTCGGCCGAAGAATTGTCGCACGGACATGCACACGGTCCTGGCGGCCATCATCATTGAGTCTGCAAAGCGATTCGGCTGAAACATGGAATTTGTCGTAGCCAACGGCGACATAGCCCGCGTCATCGATCTCGCGGTGGCGCCGGTGTTCCTGCTTACCGCGATCAGTGGTGCGCTCAGCGTACTCAGCACGCGACTCGGTCGCATCATTGATCGTGGCCGTCGTCTCAACGAGCTGCACCTGGTGGCAGACAGTCAGGAAGCGATTGATGTTGACGAAGAGCAGCGCCAGCTGGCGATCCGTGCGCGGCTGGTGCATCGCGCCATCATCATGTGCACGATGAGCGCGCTGTTTGTTTGCTTCGTTATCATCAGCCTGTTTCTTGACGTGCTGTTCGGCATCCGCATCGATTTACTTATTGCGGTGTTGTTCATGATCGCACTGGGTTGCCTGAGCTATGGCTTGCTCACGTTTCTGCGCGAAACCGGCAAGAGTGCAACTTCGTTCCGCTTCGGCAAGCACCGCATAACCGAGCGAATCCGCTGAAGCTGCGCGCTATTCCACCATCGAATCGGCCACCAGTGTGCGCAGATCTCTGTCCGCGTGGAACCCCATTGCCAAGGCTGCAGGCAGTTCCACTGGCGGATAGCTGCCGAAGTTGAACTCCACCCAGGGATCCGGCTGCCAGCGGATCAGTTCTTTGATGTTGTCGATTTTGTATTCATCGGCAATCGCCTGCACAAGCTTGCCGAGTTCGACATGCAGTGGTGGCAACATGAATGTGCGGTGTTCGCCGAATTGTTGCCGGGCTGCATGTAGCAGGTTGTTGACGCAGCAGCCGACAGACATCAGCCAAGTGCGTGCCGCCGGCGAAGTCGGGCAGGTGAAGGGTCGGCCGTGGCGCAGCTCACGAATCAGGTTGCTGAGGAAGAGCGACACCGCTCCAGTGGGCTCCGGTGGTCGCGTGACGATGCCGGGGAGACGCAAAGAACAGCCCTTGATCCAGTCCCGCCGCACATAGTCATTGACCAATGCTTCGCCAATCGCCTTGTGGGCACCATAGCTCAGTGTTGGCGTTGGCAGCGTATCGTCGGTGACGAGTGATACCCGGGGTTTGCCATAGACAGCGATTGAGCTGGCAAAAACAACGTTTGCACAATTACCTTGCGCCTTTAATGCATTCAACAGCTGTAGTGTGCCTTGTACGTTGATGGCAAAACCCAGATCCGGGTTATTCTCGCTGCTTCCGCTCGGCAGCGCAGCGAGATGGAACACTAAGTCGGCGGGAGTCTGCAGTGCTACAGCAAGAATGGCTGCGTCGGCGAAACTGCCTCTGACTTCCTTGAGCAGAGGGTCATCTTTGAATTGGTCGAGCGTGATATCGACCGCTGTAAGCCGGGTCAATGGCCAGTCTGTGGGTTCAGTGCGCGCCGCAGTCATCAATGCCTGAACAAGATGTTTGCCGATAAATCCATTGGCCACGGTAATTACAACATGCACTTACATTACTCCTGGCAGAAACAGAGTAGGAAATTTCGTCAGTAAACGTCGCGCTGATAACGCTTCTGGTGGCGCAGAGCCACCAGATACTGGCGTGCGGCGGCGGCATCAAGCCGGCCTTGTTGTTCGACCAGAGCAAGCAGTGACCTCTGTACATCCTCCGCCATATGCTTGGCATCGCCGCACACATAGACGCAGGCGCCGTCCTGCAGCCAGGCAAACACCTCTGCTGCTTGTTGTTGCAGGAGATGTTGAACGTAGATCTTTTCCGGCCCCTCGCGCGAGAAAGCGACATCGAGACGTGTCAGAAGGCCGCAGCGTTGCCACGCATCCAACTCGCTGCCATAGAGATAGTCAGCGGCACGATCGCGATTGCCGGTGAGTAGCCAGTTGCGCCCGGTTGCTCCCGTTGCCTGCCGCTCCTGAAGGAAGGCACGGAAAGGTGCGATTCCGGTGCCAGGGCCGATCATGATGATTGGAGTGGCAGGGTCTTCCGGCAAGCGGAAATTGGCATTGCTTACGACATATACCGCAAGCGCGGTAGCAGCCGTGACGCGATGGGCGATATAGCTGGACCCGGCTCCGCTGCGAGGACGGCCATCCTGAGTGAACTGCAGCAGTCCAACCGTTAGCGATACCGCATCGGGCATGATGCGCTGCGAGGAGGCAATCGAGTACTGGCGGTCTTGCAGATTGCGAAGGCAGGACAGCAATTGCTCTGGTGTCAGTCTTGAAGGGAAATCGCGCAGCACATCGACGATCTGACGGTGCTCCATATAATTGCGTAGTTGTTTGCCATCGGCTACCAGTGCCTGCAGTGCCGAATTGGGACAACACGCTGCATAGTGTTTATAGAAGCCGGGATGTGCCTGTGTGAGTTCGTAACGGACTCGCAAGGAGGAAGCCAGTTCTGTGTCGCCGAAGAGGCCACACAACTGCAGAACTTCATCGACGAGTACTGGATCATTTTCGATGCGCAGGGCAAGGGTATCACCAGGCAGGTAGTGCAGGCCCGAGTCGCCGAGGTCGACTTCGACATGATGCACCTGCTTGACGGCCGCAGCCGATGTCAAAGCATACTGACTGCGCAAATGGGCAGTGTAGGGCTGATCACGATTCCACGGAAAATCCGGTTGCGTCGCTGACAAGAGTGCTTCCAGTGTTACCAATACGTAGATGCTGCATTCTACTCCGGCAATGTCATTTTTGACTTAGAATGCGGCACTTTTCAGGAGACTTCCCGATGGCCAAAATCGTCAGCAAGTCCCGCCGCGTGCGGGTTGGCAGTGTGCAGTGGTTGATGAGGCCATTTGCGTCACGCGATGACCTTCTCGTGTTGGTCGAACACAAGGTGGCTACACTGGCATCTTACCCGTGCGATTTCGCCGTGTTCCCTGAACTTTTCTCGACACCCTTGATGGCGCTGACGCCTGAACTCGATACACACGCCTCGATGCGTGCGCTGGCCGCCCACAGCAAGCCAATTCTCGACGCAATGGCTGCAATGTCTGTTAAATACAACATCAACATCATCGCCGGCTCTCTGCCGTTCATCATAGGAAAAAAACTCTACAACATAGCCTGCCTGTGCCATCGCAATGGCAAGGTGGAGCAACAGGCGAAGCTGCACCCGACCCCCGGCGAGAAGAAGGAGTGGGACATCAGTGGTGGCAATCGTCTGCAGTCGTTCGACACTGATGCCGGTCGTGTCGGCATGCTGATCTGTTATGACGTTGAATTTCCGGAACTACCGCGCCTGTTGGCCGCCGAGGGCATCGACATCCTGTTCGTACCGTTCTGGACCGATTCGAAGCAGGGGTACCAGCGTGTGCGTTACTGTGCGCAGGCTCGTGCTATCGAGAATGAGATCTACGTAGTACTGGCAGGCAGTGTCGGTTGCATGCCAGAGGTGGCGTGCCTCGACAATCAATACGGCCAGTCAGCGATTTTTTCGCCGTCCGACTTCGAGTTCCCGCATGACGCCATCGTCAACGAGGCCATCACCAACGTCGAGACGGTCCTTGTTGCCGACCTTGAACCCGACAAGCTCACACACGTGCGCAGCAAGGGTTCGGTGCGCAACAGCGAGGATCGCCGCCATGATTTATATGCGGTCAAATGGCTGTGCAAATTAAAGGGTGGTGTATAGAATACGCCCGCCTTGAAAGCCCTCTTCACGCCGGTATAGCTCAGTTGGTAGAGCAGCGCATTCGTAATGCGAAGGTCGTAGGTTCGACTCCTATTACCGGCACCAGTCATGCAAGAATTTGAAGCCGCTGCTGGCAGACAGTCTCAGTTTCTGTCCAAGGGCTCTAGATGCCGCAGGCGCTTCCATGAAACTTTCCAACTACGGCCAGCGCTACAGCAGTGACTCCAGCATCATCAATCTGATGGAGGATCTGGGTTCGGCGCTACGCCACAACCCGCAAATGCTGATGATGGCCGGTGGTACTCCCGCCCGTATTGCTCCGGCCGAGCAGCTGTTCCAGGACACGTTGCAGCACGTATTGCAAAGCAGCGAACTCACCCAGCAATTGCTTGGCTGTTACCAAGGCCCCAAGGGCGATCTGGCAGTACGTGAATTGCTGGCTGCGCAACTGCGACAGGACTATGGCTGGCCTCTTACTGCCGACCACATCGCATTGACCAATGGTGGCCAATCGGCATTCAGTATCCTCGCCAATCTATTGGCAGGGGATAGCAGTGAAGGACGCCGCCGCATACATTTTCCCTTGGTGCCGGAATATCTCGGTTATGCCGATATCGGCCTGACGGATGATTTCTTCAGCGGTGCCAGGCCGTTGATCAAGCTGCTGCCCGATGGTCTCTTCAAATACGGTCTTGATAGCAGTGCTTTGATACCGGCCGACGCGGCTGCGCTGTGCGTGTCGCGTCCGACCAACCCAAGCGGCAATGTGCTGACCGATGATGAGGTGGCCTTTCTTGACGGCGCTGCGCGTCAGCGTGGGATTCCTTTGATTGTAGACGCTGCCTATGGCCTGCCATTTCCGGCTCTGCAGTACGACGATAGCCAGCCGTACTGGAGTGACAACACCATCTTGCTACTCAGCCTGTCAAAGGTGGGACTGCCGGGCGTGCGCAGCGGCTTTGTCATTGCGTCTCCTGCACTGATTGAGGCCTTCAGTCGCGCCAATACCATTCTGAATCTTGCCGTCGGCAATCTCGGGCCTACGCTGGCACTGCAGTTGTTGCAAGGACGGCAAATGCAGTCATTGGCGCGTGACGTGCTGCGGCCTTGGTACAGGGCCAAGGCCGCGACAGCGGTAGCTGTTGTACAGCACGCCTTGGAGGGCGTGCCGTGTCATGTCCATCGACCAGAAGGTGCGTTCTTCCTGTGGCTGTGGCTGCCTGCATCGACGAGGAGCAGTCAGCAGCTTTATGTCGAGTTGCGGTCAGCTGGGCTGCTGGTGATTCCTGGTGAGGCGAGTTTCATTGGGCTCGATGAACCGTGGGCACACAGCCACCAGTGCTTGCGGCTGTCTTATGCCGTTACAGATCACACACTGGAGCAGGGTGCTGCAATTCTCGGCAGGGTGTTACGAATGTCGTAGCGCCACTGAAATATGGCTTGCCGAACCGCGCAGTTCGCATGCGGTAGCCTTCGTGGAAGCAATATGGATCGTCGGTGACCCAAATTCTGGAAATGCCAATCTATCAGCCGCCGTGTGTATACTTCCGCCACTTTTCCTGAGGGGGAAATCCATGTCGATCCGTGCCATTCGCGGGTTCGCTGCTGTGTTGTTCGTTGCTGGTCTGTCCACCATCGTCTGCGCTAAATTGCGTCCCGCTGCCAGCTGGGCCACCGAGGTGGAAACCCGTTACAACTACACCTCCGATTTGGCTTATGTGACTGAGAACAATGTCGAATTGAAAGTCGACATCTACGGCCGTCATGATGTGCAAAATGCCCAGCCAGCGCGGGTGTTCATGCACGGCGGTTTCTGGGTGGTGGGCTCAAAAGGCAGTCGTACACTGCTGAACGCTCGGAAATCTGCACTACGATCAATGCTTTCCTGAAAACGAACGGCCTTGAATAAAACAATCAATCAACGGGGGGATGAAAATGAGATTGAGACCATATCGTCTGCTAACGCTTGCTGCGGCCTTGTCGGCCACAGTCGCAGTGCAGGCGCAAGAGCACAGCTACGCGCCGAGTGATATCGAAAACGGCCGAGCGCTTTACCAGTCCAACTGTCTGGGCTGCCACGGCAACAACGGTGATTCAGTGGAAGGTGCCAACCTTGGCATTAACCGCTTCCGCCGCGCCGGTAACGACGAGGAGCTGATCGCACTGATCCGCACTGGTATTCCCGGTACTCTGATGATCCCACGGCCCCAATTGTCGTACGGCGATCTGCGGTCGCTCGTGGCATTCCTGCGCAACATGCAAACCAGCGGGATCGATGCCCCGGATGCACGTGAAGTAAAACTGGGTGATGCAAAACGCGGTGAAGAGTTGTTCTTCGGCGCAGGCAAATGCAGCGCTTGCCACGGTGTTGGTGGCGGTGGTTCGAGACTGTCGCCCGATCTTGCCAACGTTGGCGCCCAGCGCACACCGGCCTCGCTGGAAACTGCGATCATTGATCCTCGCAAGGAAGTCCGCGAAGGCCAGCGCTTCATGCAGGTGACGACGAAAGCCGGCCAGACTGTGACCGGCAAGTTGTTGAACCAGGACACCCACTCCGTGCAGATTCTGACCGAACAGGAACAACTGGCCTCATACCTGAAGGAAGACCTCAGTGCATGGGGTGTCGTACCCAGCCCGATGCCGTCATCGCTTGATGTGTTGTCCCCGGACCAGGTCGCGGACCTTGTCGCCTATCTCGTATCGCTGAAAATCGTGCAGGAGCCTGCCAAATGAAATCGCTGTTAATCCGTTCCGTGCTTGCTGCCGGTCTTTTTGCTGCAGTTGTTGCACACGCCCAGGTTACCCCCGGGCGTTTGCTCAATGCCGAATCTGAACCCGGTAGCTGGATGCTGTACCAGGGCGACTACGATGGCCAACGTCATTCCGATCTGAAACAGATCACCCGCGACAACGTTGCCAATCTTGAAATCAAATGGATCTGGCAGGCACGTTCGCCGGCCAGTGGTGGCCAGAAGTTCGAAGCGACACCGCTGGTTGTGGACGGTGTCATGTATACGGTCAGCCCGCCGAATGATGTGATTGCTCTCGATCCGCGCACTGGTCGTGTGTTCTGGACCTATGCCTACGCACCCGATACCAACGCCCGCGTCTGCTGTGGTCGCGTCAACCGTGGGTTGGCAATTCATGGCGATACTCTGTACATGGGCGCTATTGATGGCCACCTGCTGGCTATCGATGCAAAAAATGGCCAAGTCAAATGGAACATCATGGTGGGCGATCCCGCTGCCGGCTATGCCATTACCGTGGCTCCGCTGGTCATTGGCAACAAGGTTATTGTCGGCCCAGCTGGTGGTGAATATGGCATTCGCGGCTTTATCGCTGCGTATGATGTCGAAACGGGCGCTGAGCTCTGGCGTTTCAACACAATTCCAGGTCCCGGTGAAAAAGGCTTTGAAAGCTGGGCCGATCCCGCCAAGGAAGCGTGGAAGAACGGCGGCGGTTCGATCTGGACTACGGGTTCCTATGATCCCGAACTGAACTTGACCTATTGGGGCATCGGCAACCCGGGCCCTGACTGGAATGGCGACAACCGCCCGGGCGACAACCTTTACACCGAATCAGTAGTGGCATTGAATCCGGATACCGGTGAGTTGGTGTGGCACTACCAGTTCACCCCGCATGATGAAATGGACTATGACTCGACGCAGGTTGAGGTACTGGCAGACATCGAGTGGCAGGGCAAGCCACGCAAGGTTTTGATGACGGCTAACCGTAATGGCGTGTTTTACGTACTCGATCGTACCAACGGTGAATTCCTGCTCGGCAAGCCATTTGTTGCCGTCAACTGGATGGACGGTACCTTTGATGCCAAGGGGCGCCCGAACCGGGTGCTGTCACCGACCGAAGGTGGCACCTTCATCATGCCTAACAACCAAGGGGCCACAAATTGGTACCCGGCGTCTTTCAGCCCGGTAACCGGTTATTACTATGTCCCGACCTGGATGGATACTTACTCGGTGTATACCAAACGTCCGGTAACCCCTTACGTAGCGGGCCAACAGTATGTTGGGACATTCCCGACCATGGCTGTACCCGCGCTACAGGTACGCCCGGTGAACCAGCGCATTCCTGAGGAAGGCTTCGGTGCCATTCAGGCGATTGATCCGGCTACCGGCGAGATTGCCTGGCGTCATGAGATGAGTGACGTGACAGACAGCGGTGTGCTCAGCACGACTACCAACCTGGTGTTTGCAGGCGGTCGTGAAGGCTTCTTCTACGCTCTCGATGCGAAGACAGGAGAAGAACTTTGGCGCCAGACTCTCGGTGGCCAGGTGGCGTCTGGGCCGATCAGCTATGAAATCGATGGCGAGCAGTACATCGCTGTCGCTGCCGGTGGTGCACTGTTCGTATTCGGCCTCCACAAGTAGGCCGGCACTTACCTGTGGCGAAACGGTCGCTGTCGGATTCGGCGGCGACCTTTCATTACAAGCCTATGTAGTACCGCAACGTGAACTCGCTGGTATCTACTTCGCCCCCGGTGTAGCGGGGGCGGAACAGGATATTGCGCAGATACTGGTTCAGGCGTATCTCCATATTCCTGGTAATTTCACCGCCTTTGCCGATCTGTTTGATTCGACGGGCTTTGCCGAACTTGGTCAGTGAAAAACGTACATCGATGTAACCGAAATAATTGATCTTCGCATCCAGCGATATGCCGAGTTTCTCACGGCTATTCGGTGGAGGCAGGTAGGTAGGCAATACCACAGGCACAGCTGGATACATCTCAGTGTGTGCGCCCGGTTCGAACTGAGGATTCTCGTTGAAAAACTTGTAAGCGGCGTTGTATTTGTCCTCAGCTTCCGTCTTGTGCTCAAACAGCAGATCCCAATCAGCTTCCTCCAACATCGCAGTTACCAATTGCGACGGCGTACGATTCTCGTCCTTGACCAGGTAGGCCATGCGACGCTTGTGGGACTCCAATCCCAGCACATAATCCTCGGACGCACGTATCTCAATGGCATTCTGGTTGAGTCGCGTTGCAGTCTTGGATTTTTTGCGCGTAAGGTAGAAGTCAGGTTCATAGAGAATGTTTTCGCGATGCATACTGAGCAAGAAGTTCATCAGCAGCTTTCGCTCAAGTTCCATCAGTTCCGGGTGTATGAAATTCCGCGCATCGACCAGAGTCTTGATGGCGTGGATATAGTTGGTGCGCGCTTCATACAATTTCCACAACGGCGTGTCGCGCGGATCCGCTGCATCGTTGATGAAGTTGCGCGGATCGACCAGGAAGTTCTGCACATTCATGCGCGGGATGTTGATCAGGATGCTGGAGCGCTGCATAAAGGCCTGTGTATTCCAGTCGCCCAGCTTGCGTTCGGCCGGAACCAGTTCAGCGCTGTTTTCACCATATTTCAGCAACTGGATGTGATACGAAGAATCCATCATCGCATCGGCTTCTTTGATGTTGTCGATTGCAAGATAGCTCTGCGCCATTGCTTCGAGTACTTCTACTTGATCCAGGCTTTCCAGTCCTTTGTTGATGCGGCTGACATTCACAGTGCGCTGGAAAAGTTTTATTGCGTTCTCGTGATCTTCCAGTTTCTGGTAAAGCAGGCCCGTACTGAACAGGTCTTCGCGTAACTGGTCCGCATAGGGACCTTCATCGGCTTCACTGTTGCCGATTTTGGCAAGGTAGTTTTCGATGTCGTTTTGCATCTGGATGCGTTCATCGCCACTGAAGAGCGACTGTTCACTGGCCAAAGTCGGGATTTCTGCCTGGGCAGAGTTGAATGAAACAAGGGGATGAACGATGGCAGGTGTGCCCCCGACCAACGGTACTGGTTCGAACAGCATGCGGGTTACTTCTGCGTCTGGTTGCGCCGATGTCACCAATGGCGCAAGCAGTAGCAAAACTGACAGACAAGTCAGCAGGGGAGCACCAGCGATTCGTACAGCAAGGGTCTGCATTGCACAGTCCTCTGTTGGGATGTCCACAATCGAGACCCGATCCTACACCTGATTATTACAACTAAAACAGAGTTCGCACATGAACCAGGATTCTCATCACAGAACAGCAAAGGTGGCTGGTTAATTGATTCAATCGTGTTGGACACCTGCAAAGTTCAATAACAGGAGATATTGCTTGAATCTACCTGGTGAAAGCGGCGAATCGCGATCAAAAAAAAGGGTCCGAACCGCAAGGTTCGGACCCTTGGGTCCTACCTTGCTTGCTACTATTTTTTGCCGGCTTTTTTCACCGAACTCGCTACAACCTTGCCGGAGGCCTTTTTGGCGCTGCCAGCTTTGCTCGCAGCCGCTTTGCCGGTCTGCTTCCTGCTGCCGTCTTTGTTGTAGGTTGCGAGGCCCGGCTTGAATTTTTTCTCGTCGAGGAAGGCGGTCATCGCGCCACCACGGAATTCGCCGCCGCTGCGGGTAAAGGCTGCATCGGACTTCGAGTAGATGTAATCGTTCGCGGTTTCCCAATCCATGTAGCGCACACGCTTGAAGACTTCTTTGGCAGCGCGCAGTACCACCGGGTCTTTACCCATCAACACTTTTGCAAGTTCGCGTACGCGTTTTTCCAACTGTTCAGCCGGTACTGATTCGTTGACGAGGCCCATCTGGGCGGCTTTTTGGCCTTTGAAGGTTTCACCGGTCATGATGTAGTAAAGCGCATTACGCTGCCCCATCATGTCGGCGACTGCCTTTGTGACGTTGCCGCCGGGGATAATTCCCCAGTTGATTTCGGACAAACCGAAGGTTGCATCGTCGGATGCGATAGCGATGTCACATGACGACAGTGGGGTGAAGGCGCCACCGAATACCCAGCCGTTCACCATTGCGATCGTCGGCTTGGCGTGGTTACGCAGCTTGATCTGCTGCCATGCGGCAGCTTCTTCACGGATTCGCATCTTGAAGGCATCGCCTTCATTGTCTGTTTCGCGGAAATACTCCTTTAGATCCATCCCGGCCGACCAGGCGGCGCCGCGGCCCGTAAGCACTACAACCTTGCAGCGGTTGTCGAGTTCGAGCGCATGCAGCGTAGCGAACATCTCACGGTTCAGCGTTGGGCTCATGCAGTTTTTCTTGTCTGGGCGGTTGAAATATACGAAGGCGATGTTATCGCTGAATTCGACGTCAACCGTATTACCCCAGGGTTGTTTGCTCGTGGTCATGACGTACTACCTTTTCAATGTAAACGGATTTTGGCCGGGGAGCAGCGGTCTGCATTTCTCGCTCAGTCAATTACGGTATTCAGTGCCGTCATCGAGGATGATCACTCTCAGGAAATACTTGCTCGGATCTTCGAGTAAGGGCGAACCAAAAGTCTTGATGTGCTGTCCGTTAGCCAGATGCTCTGGGCGTATGCCATTGCGAGCAAGCATATTGGCCGGTGCTCCTTCGATGAAATGAACCAGCTGCTCGCTGCCATCTGCGGCTTTGGATTTCAGCATCAGTTCAATATGGGGATTGCGGAATTTCACCCACTCAACTGTGCCCTCAAACGGTATCTGTTGCTTGAAATCGAAAACGGCAAACGAGTGGTGTGCGTTCACCGCAGATGAAGCAAGCAAGGCGCTTGCGAGTGTGACGGAAAGCGAGAGGGCTGCGAGCACTTTTTTCATGGGTCATATCCCCTTTCTTGTTTCACGCGACTATAGCATGGCGAAATAAGGCCTCAAACTTTTTTGGCACTAAACGGAATGGTGCACTATGTTCAGGCCAGGATTACTACGCAGGAAGCATCGCATGTCCGGATCAGGGT
>Ga0255096_1000267_pt1 | contig 28238 bp, 20 predicted proteins | sample Colum_Atlam_RepA_2_FD_188563 | JGI IMG/M metagenome (GOLD analysis project Ga0255096, IMG submission 188563) | Freshwater microbial communities from Columbia River, Oregon, United States - Colum_Atlam_RepA_8d | ecosystem: Environmental > Aquatic > Freshwater > River | place: USA: Oregon... | reverse complement strand
ACGTAGGAGACAACGTAGCTCCAGTAGTAACAGGAACAATCACTGCCCAAACCATCACAGGATGTGTAGCTACAGATGCTCCAGCTGCTCAAACAACAGTAGCAGGTCTTGAAGGTTTAGGAATCACAATAGCAGATAACTGTACAGCAGATGCTGACTTAGTAGTAACGTTCACAGAAACTTCAGCAGGTACTTGTCCGCTGGTAATCACACGAACGTATACAATTACCGATGCATGTAACAACCAAACAACAGTTACTGAAACAATTAACGTAGGAGACAACGTAGCTCCAGTAGTAACAGGAACAATCACTGCCCAAACCATCACAGGATGTGTAGCTACAGATGCTCCAGCTGCTCAAACAACAGTAGCAGGTCTTGAAGGTTTAGGAATCACCATAGCAGATAACTGTACAGCAGATGCTGACTTAGTAGTAACGTTCACAGAAACTTCAGCAGGTACTTGTCCGCTGGTAATCACACGAACGTATACAATTACCGATGCATGTAACAACCAAACAACGGTAACTGAAACGATTAATACAGGTGACATAATAAATCCAGTATTCAATAATTTTCCTGCAGATATTACTGTAAACTGTGACGCAGTTCCATTAGTTGGATCAGTTGTGATAAATGGTTCAGACAATTGTACTTCAAATCCTACTGTAACGTTCGTCGGGGAAACAGGAACTCCAAGTAGTTGTGGATATAGTTTAATCAGAACTTGGTCATTATCTGATGCTTGCGGAAATACAATCACAAATTCGCAAACGATTAATGTCCTGCCTTCTTCTGCACCAACTGTTACCTTACCAACGGGATTGCCAACTTCATTAACATGTGCCGCTGCGGAGTTATTCACAAATGCAACGGATGCAACATATACGAATAATTCATCTGGCGCTTGTTTGATTGATGGAATCATATCACCTTCAATTACGTCGAATTACACAGCTTGTAATGGTGGTACAATAACTATTGATTATATTGGCACAGATGTTTGTAATAATCCATTAAATGCACAGCATGTAATAACAATTACGCCACCAGTTGCACCAACTGTTTCATTACCATCGGGTCTACCCGTAACATTGAGTTGTGCTTCCTCGGAGACGTTTACAACACCTGCAAATGCCACATTTACCAATAGTGAATCTGGTACTTGTCTGATTACAGGAAGTTTAACGCCAACGGTTACTTCTAACTACACATCATGTACAGGAGGTTCAATTACAATTAATTATTCAGGTTCGGATGTATGTGGAAATCTACTTTCTGCGCAACATATAATTACGGTGACACCACCTACCACTCCTGTAATTACGGTACCAACAGGTTTACCTAATACACTTTCATACAATAATGCACTAACGTATACAACTGCGCCAAATGCAACTTACTCGAATAACGAACCAACAAATTGTTTAATTACTGGATCTATTCCAGCTGTAATTACACCGAATTATGATATTTGTAATGGTGGTACAATAACCATAGACTATAATGGTCAAGATCTTTGTGGTAATCCTTTAACTGCGCAACACATAATTAACGTTACTCCAGAGATTCCTTCTGTGTCCATTAATTCAACTTTAAGTGTTATAGATATAAATCAACCAACACAGTTGACAGCTGTTGGAACTCCTGCGGGTGGTACATATACTTGGAGTCCATCAGGGACATTAGACACATCTACAGGTGATGTTGTTAATGCAACACCAATCACAACAACAACTTATACAGTTACTTATGACATTGGTAACAACTGTACTGCAACGGCTACAACTACAATTACTGTGAATACACTAACGCTTGGTGTAAATAGCACAACTATTTGTAGTGGTTCTTCAACAAGCTTAACAGCAACACCAAGTGTAACAGGTGGAACTTATCTATGGTCACCGGGGGGTCAAACTACTCAAACTATTACTGTTTCTCCTACTACCAATGCTATTTACACTTGTGTCTATACTTTAAACGGTGTGTCCTCTGCACCAACTATTGGAACGGTAACCGTTAATCCTACTCCGACTGTTACTGTAAATAACCCTACTATTTGTTCCGGTACCTCTGCCACAATTACTGCTGTAGGGAATCCAAGTGGTGGTTCTTATTTGTGGGCGCCTGGTGGTCAAACTACTGCATCTATAAGTGTAAGCCCTGCTGCAACTACAACTTATACAGTTACCTACACATTGAACAATTGTCAAGGAACAGCAACAAGTACAGTTACCGTTAATCCTCAACCTACCGTGAGCGTGAGTAGTGCTACAATTTGTGCTGGGGAGAGTACTACAATTACAGCTACGCCAAATCCCGCAGGTGGTACTTTCATGTGGAATAATTCACAAACAAATTCTTCGATTACTGTAAGTCCTATCACTACAACAACTTATACCGTAATGTATACTCTAAATGGATGTGTGGCAACAGGTACGGGTACTGTAACTGTTAATCCTATTCCAACAGTGGCCGTTTCTTCTGCTACTATTTGTAATGGAGAATCCGCTACTATTAATGCTACTCCTAGTGCTGCAGGTGGTTCGTATTCCTGGTCTCCGGGTGGAGCTACTACACAATCCATTACTGTGAATCCTTCTTCAACATCCTCTTATTCTGTAACATACACCTTGAACGGTTGTACTAGCCAAAGTGCTTCGGGTACTGTAACTGTTAACTCTGTACCTACGGTGAGTGTTAATAGTGTTTCAATTTGTGATGGAGATAATGCAACCTTAACAGCAAGTCCTTCACTGCCTGGTGGAACTTACCTTTGGGCACCTAGTGGAGAACAAACAAGTTCAATTTCAATATCTCCAAATACAACGTCTTCTTACTCCGTTGTTTATACACTAAATGGATGTCAAAGTGCTCCGGCTAATGGAACTGTAAATGTTAATCCAATTCCTGCCGTAAGCTTTACTGCTGATCAGCTAACAGGTTGTGCGCCACTAACCGTTAATCTTTCTAATACTGCTGGAAATCCATCCAATTGTTCGTGGAATGTAGGAAATGGGCAGTTAATAAATGGTTGTAACGCTGAATATACATTCATCCAAGGTGGTTGTTATGATATTTCTTTGACAACAACTGAAAATGGGTGTTCTAATACTTTAACTTTAAATGATTACATCTGTGTAGAAAATCCACCAGTGGCTGCTTTCTCAACTAATCCTACTGAATTTACCGAGCCTACTCAATCTGTAAGTTTTAGTAATAATTCAGTTGGTGCTACTTCATACTCGTGGAATTTTGGCGATACACAATCGTCAACAGATGAAAATCCTGTGCATCTCTATTCCAATACAACAAATGGATACACAATTACTCTAACGGCAACTTCAGCTCTTGGGTGTACTGATACTTATCAAGTAAGTATTGGTTATCAAGAAGATGAAATATTCTACATCCCAAATACATTTACTCCAGATGGAGATAACTACAACCAAACTTTCAAACCTATATTCACGTCCGGTTTTGATCCTTTCAATTTTGAAATGCTTATCTTCAACCGTTGGGGTGAAGTAGTTTTTGAAACCCACGATGTAAAAGTAGGATGGGATGGATCATATGGTATTAAGGGAAGGGATGTGCAAGATGGAACATATACCTATAAAATTATCTACAAGAATCCTAAAAATGATCAACGAAGAATTATAGTAGGGCACATCACATTGATAAGATAATCATATTCGATGATTTTAGTTTAATAATTTCAAGGATTTTTTTCCATAAAACTTTTGATATTATTTTTTTTTCATATCTTTGTCACCCATTTGGGAGTTTAGCTCAGTTGGTTCAGAGCATCTGCCTTACAAGCAGAGGGTCGGGGGTTCGAATCCCTCAACTCCCACTCTGATGAAAGCATTGTCTAAAGACAGTGCTTTTTTCGTTTAAGGACACAAAGCTTGCTTAAGTGGACTTGAAGAAAAAGCACAAACTGAACAGAGTGAAGAAATGCTTTCATCCATTGCACGTCGGGTTAATGTGATATGTAATCCCTCAACTCCCACAGAAGAAAGCCTTACAGAAATGTGAGGCTTTTTTGTTTTAAATACGTATTTCTTACAATTAGCCAGGGTCACATTAAATAAACCTATACAAAATTCAATTCACTGTATTAAATTGAACTTTTAAGCTTGATTAAAATTAGCAAGTTGAGGCTGATTTCCTTTAAAATTTTTAATACCATCCCTTTTTAGAGGAAGCAGTAAGTTTTTTCTGAACTTTCCCTTAAATTTACCAATATGAATCTTCAATCCAAATTACCAAACGTAGGTACAACCATTTTTACTGTGATGTCAAAAATGGCTGCCGAACACAAAGCAATTAATCTTTCACAAGGATTTCCCAACTTTCCGATTGATCCGATTTTAGAAGAAATTGTTCGACAAAAAACAAAAGAAAATGTGCATCAATATGCTCCCATGGCAGGTTTGCCGATTTTGTTGGAACAAATTGGTAAAATGGTCGATGAACAATACCATCGTAACGTCGATGTGGCAACAGAGGTTTTAGTTACAGCAGGTGCAACCCAAGCGATATTTACTACGATTCAAGCCTTGGTTCATCCGGGTGATGAAGTTATCATCCTAGATCCTAGTTACGATTGTTACGAATCACCCGTAATATTAGCGGGTGCAAAATCAGTTCGTATTCCATTAAATAACGATTTTTTACCTGATTGGGATAGAATTCGCTCTTACACAAACCAAAAAACGAAGTTGTTGATTATTAATAATCCACACAACCCAAGTGGCAAAGTATGGAACAAAGAAGATATTCTAGAATTAGAACGATTAATATTAGATTTTCCAAATTTATTGATTCTATCCGATGAAGTGTACGAGTTTATCCATTTCGAAAAGCCTCATTTTTCACTCAACTCATCTCAAATTTTAAGAGAACGTTCTGTAATTGTTTCTTCATTTGGAAAAACCTTTCACATTACTGGATGGAAGATAGGATATGTAATTGCCCCAACATATATCATGAATGAACTAAAAAAGGTTCATCAATTTCTTGTTTTTTGCGTGAACAGCGTAGCTCAAGCCTCGCTTGCAGAATACATGAATCATGTCGATGTGAGCAAACTTGGTATATTTTACAAACAAAAACGAGATGAATTTAGAGCGCAAATGATAAATAGCCGATTTGAGCTTTTGCCTTGTGAAGGAACGTATTTTCAAGTTGCCCGATACAACAAAATAAGCGAGGAAAATGATGTAGATTTTTCTAAAAGGTTGGTTTTAGAGCATGGTGTTGCGACGATTCCATTATCTGTTTTCAATGCCGACGGATCAGATAAAAAAATACTACGCTTTTGTTTCGCAAAAGACGAAAAAACCATTCAAGACGCAACAGAAAGATTATGCAAGATTTAAGAATAACTATCCTTCAAGCGGATCAAGTTTGGCAAGATAAAAACGCCAATTACTCGATGTATGAAGCTTTTTTTGAACAAATTAATGAAACAGATTTAATTCTACTTCCAGAGATGTTTCATACCGGTTTCAGTATGGAGACAGATGAATTAGCAGAAGAATGGGAATCATCGCAAGGAATGGAATTTTTATTAAAATGGTCTAGAAAACTAAACGCCGCCATTTACACATCGTTAATTATTCGGGAAAATGGAAAGTTCTATAATCGAGGAGTTTTTGTGGGACCAAATCAGAACGTCGACTTTTATAACAAACGTAAATTGTTTGGTCTAGGGCGAGAAAACGAATTTTATTCTCCTGGTGAAAAAGAGATTATAGTTGATTATCAGGGATGGAAAATGAATCTACAAATTTGTTACGACTTACGCTTTCCAGAATTGATTAGAAATCGAATTTCAACTGATGGCAATCCGGCTTATGACATTTTATTGTATGTTGCAAACTGGCCGGCTCGTCGAATTATGCATTGGGAAAAATTACTGGCTGCCCGAGCCATTGAAAATCAGTGTTATGTCATCGGAGCGAATCGTGTTGGTGAAGACGGTAATAATCTTGAATATACTGGATCAAGCATGGTAGTAAATGCATTGGGGGAAGTTTGTGCCTCAAATAATTCCTCAAAAGAAGGAATAATTTCATTTAATCTAAACTATGAAGACTTAAAGAGCACTAGACAGAACCTGCCTTTTTTGCGCGATTTTTAGGTTTTTATTTAGCTTTTTTGTAAATTTGATTACTAACTAAAATTAGCTATGAAAAAAATTATTTACTCTTTATTTTCTTTATTGGCATTAAATACATTTGCACAGGCGCCAAAGCAATATTCATTTCGCGACTTAATTAAAGCCCCAAATCAAGGGATTTCACAAGTTCCTCAAGAAAAACAAATGGGTGTTACCTTGTGGTCAGATGATTTTTCTTTTGATTCCACTTGGGTGATAGACAATAATGGTCAAACCGCTCTGGGTTATGGTTGGAATATCAACAACACAAGCGATGGATGGTGGTCTAATGCTGGCATAAACTCGACATCAGGGGGTAAATATGCAGAATTGGTTAATGGGGATCCTACTGCTTCTCCGGCAACTCAAGTTTTGGACGTTATTTATACGTTAACTACAGCTCAACCAATTGACATAGCTACATTAGGAGGAACAAATCAGGTTTCTCTTCAATTCCAACAATTTGGAGCAAGATTCAACGATTTACAAGAAGTTCAGATTTCTACAGACGGGGTTACTTTTACTACAGTTGGAACTAATGCGGATATGCCTGTTCTTTCATCTGCAGGTGGATCGGCTTACTCAAACCCGAATAATAAAACCATCAATTTGGCAAATTTTTTACCTGCAACACCAAGCCCAATTTGGATACGGTTTTCATGGACAACAGCATATCCTAATTCAGCTACAAATCCAAATGTTTGGATTACCTATGGTTGGTACATTGACGATGTTAAAATTGTTTCAAATCCAGGAAATGATCTACAAGTTACAACCACAACATGGGGTACAGCAGGTTTGAATTATTACCAAATACCTATTGCTCAAGTTGCTCCAATTGATTTTGAAGCTAACGTATTTAACGGAGGGCAAAACATGCAGTATAATGCTGCTTTAAATGTGAACATTAACTCAGGATTGTTTACAGCCACTTCAAATTCAGCAAATGTTCCTGCATTAGATACTGTCTTGTTAACAACCTCTTCTTCTTTTACTCCACCAGCAAATACAGCAAGTTACACGGTTATTCGTACAATCACAGCTGACTCAACTGATGATGTTCCTTCCAATAATGTAATGCCTAATATTAATTTTAGTGTAACTAATTTTATTTATGCGAGAGACAACAATGCTGCAAGTGGAAATACATCCAATGGGACAAATGGTTTTGAAGCTGGAAATTTATTTGATATCTATACGGATGCAACCTTGAAAGCAATCAATGTAAGACTTGCGGGAGGCTCTGGTGGTACAACTGTAGGAACAGAAATCTTCGCTAGAATTTATTCTATCGACCCTGTAACTGGTGATTTCGTATTTGAAGCTGAGTCTGATCCTTTTATCGTTGCCTCTAATAACTTAAACACAAATTTGGTTTTACCACTTCAAATTCCAACAACGTTACTTGCTAACAATACTTATTTAGCAACAGTTGGGAGTTATACAGGAGGTTTAAAAATTTCCAACGCAGGAACTTCAGACCCCCAAACTTCATTTTTTTACGATGGAACTGATTTGGTTTCCGGCAGTGCAGGTACTTTGTATTATCAAACATCAACTCCTTATGTACGTTTGAATTTTGATCCTACAGTTGGTTTAAATGATGAAAGCACAGAAATCAATAAAGTTTCGTTGTATCCGAATCCAGTTAATGATGTGACAACATTGAATTTTAATTTAGTAAACAATTCGAACGTTGATATCCTAGTTCAGGATGTATCTGGGAAAATTATTTCTTCCAAATCATTAACCAATTTGAATGCGGGAAATAATTCTACCAACATTAATTGCACTGATTTAACCGATGGTATTTACTATATAACGATGATATCTAACGGAAATACCTTAACTAAAAAATTCGTTAAGAAATAATCGTATAAAAACACACTGTTAGGCCGGGAAAATCCGGCCTTTTTTATTGATGGATATTTGGGTTTATATTGGTTTGTTTACAAGTTGCTTCTTATCAGCAACTATAGTTCCCGTTGCTTCTGAAATAGGTTTAGTAGTCATTATTTCACAAGGGTACGACCCAACGGTTTCTGTTCTTGTGGCTACCCTTGGTAATAGCTTGGGAGGACTTACGAATTATCTTCTAGGCATGCTTGGAAATCCAAAATGGCTAAAAAAGACAAAGCTCTCGGAGGAAAAAATTTCAAGTTACTCCAATTATGTCAATAAATACGGAAGTTTATTGGCTCTTATTAGCTGGGTTCCCCTTATAGGAGATCCGCTTCTCATTGTATTAGGATTTCTCAGGGTGCGATTTCTTCCGGTATTATTTTTTATGGTTATCGGAAAATTAGCACGATACATAGTTATTGCTTGTTTCTTCTAATGGAACCTTATTAACGTTACTTTTGTATCCATGAATTCACTTCTCAAAGCATTAGAATCCCGATTTGGTCAAGATAAGATAACAACTATTCCGTTCAGAGATGAATGTTTTTACTGCATTGATTTATCCAAAGAGAGGAATGTAACAGTAATTATGACGTCTCGGTTCAACCAATATTGCATGCCGATACCCGAAAAATTAAACGGGTTTGAATATGGTGAACTTTATGCTTGCCTACCTGCCTATTGGGATGTGTCTGATCCAAACGATGAAACTATAAATTGGGCATTTCAGTGGTTATATAAAATACAAAATTATACCCGTGATAAACAAACTTGGATTGGAGATGGGCACACCTATGACTGCACGAAATATGGGGAACAATTATCTCGTTCAATTAAACAGAATTATCTATTTATTACTTCTCCCATTTACCTAGAAACTGAATTAAAACCTCTACAAGTTGATGAAAAAACCATTCATTTTTGGGGGTTAATTCCCATATTTAGCGATGAAATTGATTTCAAGCAAAGCAAAGGAACGGTTAAATTCAAAAATAGATTAATTAGCAAGGGAGTTAGCGAAAAAATCGATGAATACCGCCAAACGGCTCTAAAAACTCGTTGGGTTTTTTTTAAATGACACAAAATTCAAAATCAATTATCTGGGCTCATTTGGCTTTGTTTACTGTAAACATGCTTTACGGCGCTAGTCATGTGTTGGCCAAAGGTGTAATGCCTAACTATTTAACTCCTTCAGTTTTTATCTTGTTTCGTGTTTTTGGGGCCACTATTTTGTTTTGGTTAATATTATTGTTCATTCGGCAGTATAAAATTGACCGAAGCGATTGGATTAGACTAATTGGTTGTGGGGTATTTGGAGTAACCGTCAATCAGCTATTCTTTTTCCATGGTTTAAACTTATCATCTTCCATAAACTCTGGAATTATCATGGCATTTAATCCAATTATGGTTGTTATTCTATCTGCATTTATTTTGCGTGAAAAAATAACTCCGATACGCCTAAGCGGCATAGTCATTGGGGCAATTGGAGCTATACTCCTCACCTTAACGGGTGAGAAATCCGTTCAAGAAACATCACTAGGAGATTTGTTCCTTTTGGTTAATTCGTTGAGTTATGCGATTTATCTTGTTCTCGCCAAACCACTGATGAAAAAATACAGCCCATTACTTGTCATTACTTGGGTTTTTACAATAGGCTTGTGTTTTCTATTTCTCTATCCTCCCGTATTATCTGAACTTAGAACAACCAATTTTCAGTCAATTACAACCGATATTTGGCTGAAAATTAGTTTTGTAGTTATCGGAGTCACCTTTTTAACATATTTACTTACTATGTTTGGATTGAAATATTTAAGCCCTGCTGTTTCCAGTTCGTACATTTATTTCCAACCAATGATGGTAATCCTTTTCGCTTATCTATTCTTGTTTCTAAATATTGCAGACGATTATACTTCAAGCATTACTTGGCCCAAAATAGTGTATATGCTTTTGATTTTCTTGGGCGTGTATCTATCTGGGAAAACTAATACAAAGACTAGTTCTTAGAACGTTGAGTAGGTTGCCATACACTTGATTTTACTCCTTGAATGTATTTGAAGAAACCAATCAACAACGCTAAATTCATGTTATAAAAATGGGCAATAAATAATGCTGGTTTTAACTTTTTTACCAACGGAATAGCAAAGGGGGACAAAAACAACAGTCCTTGCACAAATGCCAAATATAAAAATACGTTATTGGTTGGAATAAGAGCAATAGTTACAAAACATAAAATGAGTAGAAAAAATGGGGTAAACCATCGAAGAATTTTATGAGAAAAGAAGGCAAAAGCCAAAGGACTCCAGAATTTCAAAAGTAAAACCTTAAACTCCGTTAAATTTTGAAAGTTTCCGATTGAAATTCGAATTTTGCGTTTAAATTCTTCTGCAGATTCAACTGGCAAATCCTCGTAACAAATTGCTTCTTCATCGAACAAAACTATCCCCTTGTTCCGCAGCACGCTCATGGTAATGAAGAAATCATCCATGAAGAAATTTTTAGGGACCGGCGTGTAAGAATCACTTCGAATCGCATAACACCCTCCTTCGGCTCCTATCACCAATCCCCAAGTATTGCTTTCCCTTGATTTAACAATATTCTCGAGCCATAAATAACGTTTTTCCAGACCTTGAATCTGAACGTTTTTCTCCGATGTTTTCAAAATATTAGCGCATACTTGCTGAACAGATGAATTCGAAAAATGACGAACCAAATTGGAAATTGTGTCTTTGGTAAAAAATACATTCGCATCGGTCAATATCAAAACTTCATCTCTACAATCCTTTGCCAAATCATTGATTATAGCAGCCTTACCCATACGTCCGCCAAAGATTTTCAAATGAACTTTTTCATGCTTGGACTTAAATTGTTCTACAAGCTGATTTGTTTGATCTGTAGAGGCATCAGAACCCACATAAATGGAGATTTTTTCCAGAGGATAATTTGAATCTAGAACACTTTGAATTTTTTGAGCAATTACGTTTTCTTCATTATATGCCGCGATAATTATTCCGACTGAAAAATTACTGCTTTCCTCCTTTTGAGATGCATTACGCTTACCAAAAACAATCATTACTAATGGATAAATCACATAAGTTTGAAGAATTCCAAAACAGCAAATAACCCCAAGAACATAGAGAAATGAAACCATCAGGTAAGAATCAAATTTTGATAGAATTCTACTAAGGTAGAGGTAATTTTAGTATTATCCAGATTTTCAGCCGCAAATGACCGGGCATTTCGTTCCAAACTTTCACGCCATTCAGAATTCTGAATGATTTGAACTACTTCTTCAGAAAATTCTTTGGGATTATCAACTAATACGATATTCTTACCAGTTTCAACTGTTATTCCCTCTGCACCAACTTGGGTTGAAACAATCGGTTTCCCATAACTTAAACCCTCAACTATTTTAATACGCAAACCGCTTCCAGATTGCAAGGGGACCAACATGACATTGTAATGCGAGTAAATATCTCTTGGGTCTGATACATTTTCTATAATGTCAATATTTTGACCTTCCATCCGCTTAAAATCAACTGGAATATTTCGTCCTGCTAAAACGAATTTGCAATTGGGTATCCTTTCTAGAATGAGAGGCCAACAATTTTGTAAAAACCACCAAACTGCTTGCTGATTAGGCATCCAATCCATAGAGCCAAAATAAAAAATGCTATTCGAATTAAAATCAACTGACCTTTCGAGTGAATAATCCTTCAAATCGACACCCGTTAGAATGGTTTTTAATCGCTGAACAGAGACATACTTTTCCATCCATACTTGATCTGCGGTAGTAATCGGAACAATGGCATCCACTTTTTGCAACTGCTGTATTTCCGATTTTTTCAAGCGATTGTTCTGGATTTTCAAATAAAGTCTTTTGAGAATATTTTTTTCAGATTGAATGTGTCTCTCCCAAATAATATGCTCTACGTTGTGTGCTCTAAGGACAATTTTTGCTGTTGAATATTTTCTAATAGTTAAAATATAACTACACATAAAAAGTCCTTCCAATTGGATTACATCAAATTGAATTTCTTTTAGTTTTTCAATTAATCGGTTTTCAAATTCAGGAAAGAAAAAACGTGATTCAAAATAGGATTGGTTTGAAAACAAATTAAGCAAAGTACCCAAAAAACTAGTGTCCGTATTCCTAAAAATAGCTTCATAATGGGTGTTTTCAAGGAACTCTTGTGGAATATTTTCGGTCGGTTTAAAATGCTTTTTCGTATTGATGGTCAATAAATGCAATTCAACTCCATTTTGGATTAAACCACGAGCCATGTTGTAAATTGCAATACTACTACCGTCGTTGGCTGGAAAAGGAGCTTTGTTACAAAGTTGTAGAATTTTCAAAACAAATTAAGATTTGGGCTTTTTAACGAAAGACGACATTTTATTCCAAACAGCTAATTTTTCAGTCAAATCAACGTCGTAAGAAGCTGCCCAAGTAAGAAAAATGGCAATCGGAGTTAATACGATTGCAGCGAACCACATACCTACAAAAGGGGAAACAACATCTGTTTTCGCTAAATTCTCTCCGATTGATATCAATACAAAATATATCATGAAAAGTAAAGCTGCTATTACAACGGGAGCACCGAAACCTCCTCTTCTCACTATAGCACCGAGGGGAGCGCCGATAAAAAACAAAACGATTATCGCATAAGTAAGTGCAAATTTTCGATGAAATTCAATCCAATACCCATCCAAATCTTTGTCCATGGCTTTAAAGAATTCACCCTGGTTTTCTATGGCTTGTTTTTTACGTCTTAGTTTAGTTTGAGCCATCGAAATAGCTTGTTTTTGCTCAAGAATAGGCAGTTTGCTAAAAACAATTGGTTTGGCCGGAGCTTTCGAATTTTCAATCCCTGTGGTATTTATATTTTGAAGGGGTTTATTCGTTAATTTCTCGTTAAAAAAGGCATGTTCATTCTTAATGTTTTTGAGAAAAGTTTGCATGATTTGTTCTCCTCTCAAAGTAACAGAATCAACAGCATCGGCAATTTGAAATACATTCAACATTTCATGTTTATCGGCAAAAGTGCTCTCATTTGAACGACTTAAATTAAAACCGGTAAGATCCATTTTGTATGTTGCTTTACGAAAGGTTGCCCTTCGAGTTGGTCTACCATTTTTAAAAAACGGTTGCGGTTGACCATTTGGCATAAATGAAGGGTTTTCAATATCCAATTCCTCCATGATATATCCATTTTTCAACTCAAAAAACAAATATTTACCGTTCACTGATTTATACAAATTGCCTTTTTCTGCTCGTATCGTTTTTAATTCTTTTGGCTGGGTATGGTCGTGAATAATTATCCCTTCAAAATAGCTATCTTTCCCCTTATCAACTTTAATAGCATAGCCTTCGATCCCTTTGCTGTAAACACCTGGAGTCAAAACTGTAGATATCTTTGTGTTTTGAATATCAAAAATCAAAGAGTGCCATTTGAGATTGGCAACAGGAATAACATAATTGGCAAAATAAAAAGTTGCCGCCGTTATTATTGAAACTACAATTGTTAATGGCTTCAGAATTTGAAACAAAGACATTCCAGCTGATTTAAACGCATTCAACTCATTGTTTTCTGCCATATTTCCTATAGTCATTATCGAGGATAGTAAAATAGCAAGAGGCAAAGCCAAGGGAATCAAACTAGCAGAAACATAAAACAGCAATTCTAATATGACCGTGATTTTTATTCCTTTTCCGATTAGATCATCGATGTAAACCCAAAAAAACTGCATAATGAGCATCACCATTGATATGATCAAAGTGACAATAAATGGGCCTGTAAAAGCACGAATACTAAATAAATAGAGCCTTTTCAATGAGGCAAAATTAGGTAAAATATATAGAGTTTAAACGAGGAATTATAGGTTTTATTGAATAGAAAGCACCCAATTTCAGAACTATTGAGCTCTGCGATGTTGAGATAACACCCCTCATAAGAATAACAAATCAAAGAAAGTGACAAAAGTGGTGTAAACTGTAGGGGAAATCAAATATGGACTAAATAAAAAATCCCTCAAAATCAATAGATTAAGAGGGATTTTCGTACTCGAGGCGGGACTTGAACCCGCACGGGCTAACGCCCACAGGATTTTAAGTCCGGCGTGTCTACCAATTCCACCACTCGAGCAATCCTGGAGCGAGAGACGGGATTCGAACCCGCGACCCCGACCTTGGCAAGGTCGTGCTCTACCAACTGAGCTACTCTCGCATTATTTCAAAAAAATGGTTTTCATTTAAACCATTTGATTCTTGCGAATCGGGGCACAAATATATTAAAAAACTTTATCCCCACAAAAAAGAAATGCCTTTATTGCATAAAAACATACATTAAAACGTTCGCTCCCATTTTCAATGCTTGCTGTCGTTTTTCTGCCGGATCATTATGAACTGCAGGGTCCTCCCAACCGTCTCCTAAATCCGTTTCGTATGTATATAAACAAAGTATTCTGCCTTTTTCAATAATTGCAAATGCTTGCGCTCGTTTACCATCATGTTCATGAATTTTAGGTAATCCATTGAACTCAAACTTTTGGTGAAACACTGGATGATCAGGTGGTAATTCAATCAATTCTTTATCCGGGAAAACTTTTTTAATTTCTGTTCGAATGTATTGATCCATTCCATAATTGTCATCAATATGCAAGAAGCCACCAGATTGCATATACAATCTTAAATTCTCTGCCTCTGCCTTACTGAAAACTACGTTTCCATGACCTGTCATATGGACAAATGGATACATAAAAATATCCTTACTACCTGCATCAACATACGGAACATCTTTGGAGATATTTGTGCCATAAGTTTGATTGCAATAAGCAATTAAATTAGGCAATGAAGTTGGATTGGCATAATAATCACCTCCTCCATTGTATTTAAGCACCGCCAATTTATAAGTCCCCTGGGCAACAATATTACCAGCCAGAAATAGTACACTTAAAATTGTCAATTTAACCTTCATTCTACCAAATTCGAGCAACCTTTGGAGATGGATTTCTCATTTTATCTCCTTCATTAACACTAAACGCTTGGAAAAATTCCGGACAATTCATCAAAGGTCCATTTACCCTATACATGCCTGGAGAATGAGAATCATTCGCGATTCTGTTTTTCATTTCAGCATCGGTATATTTGATTTTCCACAATTGTGCATACGAAATAAAAAAACGTTGTTCTGGCGTGAAACCCTCTCTTTTGACTCCAGATTTGCATTCATTGGTCAATTTGTAGGCATAAAATGCCATTGTCAACCCACCTAAGTCAGCGATATTTTCGCCCATGGTCAATTCAGGATTCACACAATGTCCTTCAATTGGACAGAATGTCGAATAGGTTTCTCCCAAGGTTTTTGTTTTTGCTTCAAACAATTTTCGATCTTCCTCACTCCACCAATTTTTGAAAGAACCATCAGCGGCAAATTTGGAGCCCATGTCATCAAATCCATGTGTAAACTCATGACCTATTACCATTCCAATGCGACCATAATTCACTGCATCTTCAGCATTTTCATCAAAAAATGGGGCTTGCATAATTCCTGCGGGAAATGCAATTTCATTCAATAATGGATGATAATATGCATTTACCATGTGCGCAGGCATTCCCCATTTATCTTTATCAATTGGTTTGTTCAACTGGCTCAAATTTTTACGCATTGAATAACGGTTCATTTCACGAACGTTTCCAACATAATTATCTTTTGTGAAGTTTAAACTCGAATAATCTTCCCACTTGGTTGGGAAACCTAATTTTCGACCAATAGAACTTAGTTTTATCAGCGCCTGCTTTTTTGTCACATCGGACATCCAATCGAGATTAGTTATTCTTTCTTTAAATACAACTAAAAGATTATCCACCATTTCATTTACTCGATCTTGGGCCTTTTTCGAAAAGTGTTTTTCTACAAAAGCTTTCCCAAGCCATTCGCCAACTTCCATTCGAGTAAGTTCATCTATACAAGCCTCGTTCAATGGTTTTCTTTCCTTTTTACCTGAAAGAGTTCTTCCATAAAAATCAAAACGCAAATCCACAAAATCTTCTCCCAAATGGCCGATGTAGTGATTCATGACATTCCATGACAAATACGTTTTCCAGGTATCCAATTCTTCAGACTCGAGCAATCCTGCAATGGTTTGAACAAACCTTGGAGTTCCAACCACGACAGAATCAAATTTTTCAATACCAATTTTTTCAATGTAACTTGAAAAATCAAAGGATCCATGTAATTCAATAACCTCAGCAAAATGCTTCATATTATATGTTGTTTCAGGTAACCTTTGCTCAGCCGGAGTAAGCATTGATTTGGCCAATTTGGTTTCAAAAATCACAACAGACTTAGCGGCTTTTTGAGCTTCCTCAACAGGGTAGCCAAACTTTTCGAATACTTTCTGGACATATTTCTGATAGGCTTCCAAAATGGGTTTCTTATTCTCTTTGAGGTAGTATTCACAATTTGGTAAACCAATTCCTCCTTGACTTAAATAAGCTACATTGCGATTGATGTTTTTCAAATCCTGGTCAACTCCAAATCCGAACAACGTTCCAATTCCATCTATATGTTGCAAAGCAATAATAGCCGGGATTTCATCCACTGATTGAATAGATTTTACTTGCTCTAAATCCATTTTAATAGGTCCATATCCTACTTTATTGCGAGTTAGCATGTCTGTGTAGGATTGATAATAATCTCCCAAGAGTTGATTTTGAGATCCTTTTGCTCCTGGAATTTTTTTTGCTATTTCTAAAATTTCAAGCAATTTTTTCTTGTTGTTTTTTTCCAACTCGTTAAAACTTCCCCATCGAGATTCTGAAGCTGGTATTTTATTTTTTGCAATCCACTTGCCATTTGAAAAAAGAAAAAAATCCTCCGTTGGCTTAACCTTTTTGTCAAGATAACTTTTGTCGATTGTCAACCTTTTATCGTTCTGGGCAAACAATGAATGAATGCTAATTAGTAAAACTATGGGGAACAAGAAGTGTTTCATATAATTGATAATTAATGATTTAAAAGCATTTCAACATGAGGAATACCGTCTTCCAAATATTCTTTACCTGTGGAAAAAAACTGATGTTTGTTGTAATAAGACTCTAAATGTTTTTGAGCAGAAATTCGAATTGGACATGGGCCAAATTCTTCTTTACAGAATTTAATACATTCATCCATCAATTTGTGTCCAATACCTTTTCCTCTTGCTTCTTCGTTGATAACTACGCGACCTATCGATACATCAGGATAGGAAATTCCGGCAGGAAGAATTCTCGCTGTAGCTATAATATTTCCAAAACCATCACGGCAAATGGCATGATAACTTTTTTTATCCTTCCCATCCAATTCTAAGTAAGCACAATTTTGTTCAACTACAAAAGCCTTCATGCGAATTTCAATCATGTCATGAAACTCATTCAAAGTCAATTCGGTAAAATATTTAAACTGCCAATTAACGTTCATTTTGTTTGATTTAGAGTGAACGAATTTACGAAAAAATAGGGATTAAGAGGTCATTATGGACAAATTCTAAATGATAAGATTTCTAAATATGAAAGAAAAAATCTATATTTGCAGTCCGTTAAAATGGAGGTTGTAGCTCAGCTGGTTAGAGCGCCGGATTGTGGTTCCGGAGGTCGCGGGTTCGAACCCCGTCTTCCTCCCAAAAGAAAAGCCGTCTAATATAGATGGCTTTTTTATTTTGTCAAAAATGAAACATGAAATGAAAGCGCATCATTGTGATGTTCAAAATGCATAGTTGCATTATGTTCCACAAGGATTGTTTTAATGAAACTAAGTTTTACTTTCATGGAATGATTAGATCCAAAATAACTATTGAAATCAAGGTTTTTATTAAAAATACTTTCGTCAATTTGAATGTTGAAGTATCGTATTTGAACCACTTTATGTCCTTGATCTTCAATCATATCTATCGTAATGTTAGAATGTTCATTAAGATTACAATGGTCATAAACAATTCTATGAATTGCATTCCACAATTGGATTAACTTAATTTGAATCCCAAAAATTTGTTTTAATGAATTCTCGCGTTCACGAACATGATTCACGAAATCAACATGAACTTGATCGAAGACTTGGTCTAGACTCTCTTGTATAGAAATCCATTTTTTTTGTTCGTTCGTTTCAAGGTGCTTTAACGACTGAACTTCCAGAATAACTTTCGAAACTTCTTGCACTCCCGACTTTATTATTTCAATAAATGAATTGATTTGCCTGAATTTACACATTGATGGAATTAGTTCAACCACGCTAGAATGGTCATTGAGTAACATTAATTCTTCTCCTTTAACAAGGTTTAATCGGGTCAATTCATTTGTAAATCCATTCAAGTTATCCAGTGAATTACTTTGAATAATTTGATGAATTGATTGTTGCCTCGCATGAAACTTCTTAGAGCTCAGCAATTCAGTTGGTTGATAAATTGCCTCACGAATTAATTTACTTAACAACGAATTATCATCCAATTGAGCTAGCAATTTATTTAATTCATTTGTATGAATGTCAATTAATGCAGATGAAGCATTTTTGATATTAGCCAAAGGTGTATTCATCTCATGCGCTAACAATGACGCCATTTCGCCGAGCATTAAGTTTTTCTCTATTTCTTGAATTTCTTTATTCAAAGAAATATTCTCCAATGTTTTAACCCGAACTTGCTCCTCTAGTGAAATATTTATTTTAAGAATTTCAGCTTGTAATTTTTCTTTTTCTTCTTGCTCTTTTAACTTATCAATACGATTTGCCACTAATCTTGAAATTGTTGTCAAAATTCGAAGATGTTTATCGGAATAGAAGTCTTTTTGAGGATGTTCTGAATCAATAACCCCAATTACCTTATCATTCAGTTTTATTGGTATTGCGATTTCTGACAATCTCATATCATCGTCAATAATGTATCTTTCGTCTTGTGAAGTATCTGAAATCATTTCCGGAACACCTGTTTTTGCTACAGTTCCGACTATACCATGCCCAAGTTTAATCCGAATAGGGTTGTGAATATCAAAATCAATTGGGTTTTTTGGACCATGAGCAGCTTTTTGTATTAACTCTCCAGATTGTTCATCCAAAAGATAAATTACGCAATCAACAAAACCTAGTCGGGCTATACAGTCCTTTGCGAGCCCCCACAAAATCTCATCGACAGAATTGGCTTTGAATAAACTTTGAGCAAAAAGATTGATTGTAATTTCAGTTTCAAGTTCAATTTTTCGTTCCTTTTCAGCGTTTACACGATAAGAAACATCGTGAATAAAAGCAATTCCTTTTTGATCTGAATTATCCTCTATCTGTGTAAATGATACGTCCAAATAATGGGTCGTATTATTCATATCCGCTTTCATATCAAAGCGAAATTTGACTTGATCTTGTGTGTTTGGAGAAAACAACAATTTCAGTACTGAATCAAACTTGTTTTCATCCGTAAAATAGAGAATTTCTTTGATGTTAGTGCCTATCTTTTGAGAGAAAAAATCGCTTGCAGCCGGATTAAAATTAATTATTTCACCTTCTTTATTAAAAACCACAATTCCATGTTGAGATGAGTTCAGAATACTTCGATTGAACATTTCTTGCATCGTCAATATGGAAAGGGTGTTCTCGAGCTCAATTGTACGTTCATTCACCATCAACTCAAGCATCTTTTTTTGTGACTTTAATTCGTTGATTTCAGCCGAAAATTGAATGCTCTTAAACTCCTTCTCTTGTTTGACAGATTTAATTTTTTCTTCCGTAAAATAAAACTGCTTGAAATAATGTACCGCATTTTTAAAATCACCTGTTTTCTCATAATAATTTCCCCAAACGCGATTTAGACTTGATAATTCTTCATGAGAAGCCTCGTCCTCATCAATGGTATCTGACGCCTTTTTAAAATAGAGGTTAGCCTTATCAAAAGTATTCCTTCTTAATTCTATTGTTCCAAGAAAAATGTAAGAATTAAAAATAATACTCTGAAAATTAATTTTTTCTGCAACATCAATAGCCTTTTCAAAAAATGACTCAGCCTTATTCATGTCGTTCACATAAAAATATGCTTCTGCCATATTTGAATTAATAACACTAAGCAAACGCAAATTATCACCCGCCCTACTTTGTGCTTCTTCAAAATAAGGAATTGCATTTTCATATTGTTGCAATTTTAAATAGGTATCACCCGTATTATTAAGTGATCTACTATACCCATCAATGTCACCTAGTTCACGTCGAATAGCCAGGCTTTTCAAGTTGACATCCAAGCGATTAACATGATCGTCAAAATAGTTATAAATAAAGCCTAGTGTATTCAAAATAAATGCAATATGAAAATCTGAATTTATTTTTTCAAAATAAGATTTACATTCTATTGCCATTTGATAGGACAGCGCATACATTCCCAAAAATTGACCAGCATGCGCCATTACCATTTTTGCTTCAAACATACCGCGCTCATTTTTATTTAAAATAAACTGTTGGTATTGATTATCAGCCATACGATATGCCTCTTCGGGATTAGAAGGACATACATTTATAGCTGTTTCAAGTTCATTGTTACAAATGTTCGAAATACTATGATTTGCCATGGGAATATCAGAACACAAAAATCAACTTTTTTAATTGATTTTCAAAGAATTAATTTTAAGAATACAGGTCTATTCCAAATAAAGCCTATGAACGCGCTTGGAAATACTGGTTAATACTTCGTATGGTATGGTTTGCATAGCCTCAGCAAGCTTTTCAATGGTTTGGTTTTCTCCGATGATTTCAACGCGGTCTCCTTCACGAGCGTTAACTGAGGTGATGTCAACCATCGTCATATCCATGCAAACTCTACCCACCGTTGGGCAAAAATTTCCATGAACGTAAAACCCACCTTTTCCATTGCCTAGACTTCGTTTAAATCCATCAGCATAGCCAACAGGAATAATGGCAATTTTGGTTGGTTTAGATACTTTATGAGTTCGTGAATACCCAACAAAATCTCCACTTTTCAAATTTTTTATCTGGGAAATGGAGCTCTGCCAACGAATAACTGGTTTTAATATTTTGTAAATGTTCTTATCGGTACTCATGCCAAACATCGCAATTCCAACACGAACCATATCCAATTGATAATCAGAAAAATTAAATACACCTTCTGAATTAAGTAGGTGACGGATAAATGAATAGCCTAACCCCTGTTGCAAGGATTTACATACCTCATCAAAACGCTGAAATTGCAATTGGGTAAAGCGTTTATCCCGAACATTATCTGCGTCTGCTAAATGCGAATAAACTCCTGCAATGCGAATTTCTGGCTGCGTTTGTAGTACGGAAAGAATTTCGGACCAATCTGAAGGCTCCAATCCCAAACGACGCATTCCCGTATCAAATTTGATATGAACAGGGAAGTTATTTTGTTTTGCAACAATAAGTTCCTTTATAAACTGATCAAGTTGACTAAAAGAATAAATTGCAGGTTCCAATCGATATTGAATGCACAAGTCAAATGATTCTTCCTCGGGATTCATGACCAAAATAGGAGTCATAATTCCGTGTTTTCTTAATTCAACGCCCTCATCTACATAAGCAACACCGAGATAATCTACGCCTTGTTGCTCGAGGTAGGAAGCCATTTTTTCTAGTCCTGAGCCATAGGACTGCGCTTTTACCATGGCCAAAATTTTGGTTTTTGGTTTCAGTTTTTTTCGAATGACAGAAAGATTGTGACGAACGGCGGTTAAGTCTATTTCCAAAAAGGTTTTGTGACGTTTTAACTTGTACCTCTGAGCAACTTCTTCCATGCCCAAATTGCGAGTGCCTTTGATTAATAATACCGCATTTTTTAAGTCATTAGGAACTTCATGAGCATTACGAACGAGGTAAAAGTCATCCGGCTTGAAAGAAGTAACAATTGCTTCAATTTCCTTTTTGCGCTTTTCTGTTTCTGAATCCAAACCAATAATTACAATTCGTTTTCTTCTTTTTGCAATCATTTTCTGGTATTCCAATGAATGCACCAAAGCATCTAAATCCAGATTATATGTATCGTTAATAACAAGGGTATTATTGATGCCATCAAACGTTTCCAAGCGAAGCGCCAAGACAGGTAGGGTTGGTAGTTGTTGTTTGATTACTTTTTCGGAAATTCCTAATTCCAAAGCGACTTGAATGGCTAGAAAAACATTGTTTTTTGACAAACCATCTTTGAAAGGTGCCAGACTTAATAAATCTTCACGATGTGAGGAAGGAATCACTTTAACGTGTTCGTTTCCACTATTCTTGGTCAAATTAACAATCCCAGGACCAACTATTACTTTTCCAGTTTGATCGAATAAGCTCCACTTTTCTTGATGAAGTTGCACCACTGAAGAAAAATTCTCTACATGTGCTCGTCCCAAATAAGTTAATATTCCCATATTGGGTTCAATCATATTTCGCAAGGCTTCCATTTCATTCGGTTCTGAAATTCCTGCTTCTATTAATGCTATATCACAATCATTTGTAAGCTCCAACAAAGACAAAGCTACTCCCAATTGAGAATTGAAACTTTTTGGACTGCGAATGACTCTTTTTTCGTTCTTGATTAAATGATAAATCCATTCTTTGACAGTCGTTTTGCCAGTACTTCCCGTTATTGCAATTATAGGATAGTTGAATTTTTTTCGATGCGCATTAGCCAGTTTTTGCAATGCTTGAAGTGCATCACCTACCTTTACAAAAAAAGCATCAGGATAGTATTTCAAATCCATTTTTTGGGACACAACAAAAACACGAATTCCTTGATCGTAAGCGGAGTCAATAAATTGATGTCCGTCCCTGAATGTTCCGTTCAATGCGAAAAATGCTGTATTTTTAGCCTCAACTACCCTTCTTGAATCATAAATGATGCGATCAATAACGGGGGCTTTTTTATCAGTTAAATGAAGTGGTTCACCACCACAGTTGGTACAAAATTGTTGGTATGTTAAACCTAATTTCAATGGGCTATTTTATTGAAGCACGAGCGACACAAGGGTTCATATTTCTCAACTGCACCTACCAAAACTTGGGTTTTTTCTTCGGCGGTGCGGTGAGAAAACTGTGCTAAGTTACCACAAGAAACGCAAATTGCATGAACTTTTGTTACGTATTCTGCGATAGAAAGCAAATGTGGCATCGGTCCAAAAGGATTTCCCAAATAATCCATATCCAAGCCGGCCAAGATAACTCGAACGCCTTTTTTTGCTAAATCATTACTCACAGCAACAATATTTTCATCGAAAAATTGAGCTTCATCAATGGCTACCACACGCTCGTTTGTCCAATGGTTCCAAATTTCATTAGAACCAGAAATTATTTTAGCTTCCAAAGCATTTCCCTGATGACTTACAACGCTTTCCTCACTGTATCGATTATCGATAGCGGGTTTAAACAATAATAATTTTTGATTGGCAAATTGAGCGCGCTTTATTCTGCGTATCAACTCCTCTGTTTTTCCCGAAAACATGGAACCACAAATTACTTCAACCCATCCGTGTTGACGCCCTTCAGTTGGAAATTGCTCTAAAAACATACGATTTTAGTTTTTAACATTCAATGTGTAAGAAATTTTAAAAAAGACCGGATTTTTCACCCACTTTCTTTTTTAATTTTGAAGGCTAAAAGTCGAAATTTCGTTTCGTATGACAAACGGTACGTTAGCAACTTTGGCGAAATGTTGAAAAAAATAAAGAATATGAAATCAAAAGTGAATGAATTAGCGGAACATGTTTCGAAAATTGAAAATGGAACGATTAGCTTGCCTGAATTAGAATTTTCAGTGGAATTAGCGCGAGAAATCTACGAAAGGCTGATTGTCATCCGTCATAAAGTCTATGAAGAATCCATTCTTGAAAAACCTGCTTTTGATTTAAGTCCAATAGAATTTGACGAGGAAGAAACAACAGAAAACTCTTCTATTGAAGAAGTAAATGCTCAAGCAACTACGGAGACAGAAACGAGTCACGAAGAACTTGAAGAAGAATTGCCAGTTGAAAATGAAGAGATTCAAGAAGAAGTAGTTTTTGAGTTAGATGAACCTCAAGAAGAAATTTTTGTTCAAGAAACAGCAGCAACTGAAGAATCTATCGAGGAAATCATCATCACGCCAAGTAATACCATCATGGATTTTTCGGATGATTTAGAACAAGCTCAACCAGAAATCCCTACACACAATGCTCCCGTTTCAGGAAATCCCGCGTCAGCAGATTTAATTTCTAAAATCAAGGAAATAGAAGCAAGCATTCCTGCAAGTATAACTTTATCAAAATTAGATACGCTTATTGGTTCGTTTGGATTGAACGAACGCCTTCAATTCATCAACGAATTGTTTGGTGGATCGAGTGAATCTTTTTCAGATGCAGTAAAAGTATTGGATGCAAGAACTGGAATGGATTCAGCTCGCGATAAAATTTTGGAGTTTGCGAACGAGAATAACTGGTTAGATGCTGATCCGGAAACGGTTTCAGATTTTATTGCAAAAATCAAACGCAGATATGCTTAAATTCGGATGGATTTTCTCCATTGCCCTAAGCAGTATTTCCTTTTCACAAAACTTTGATTACAAGAAATTTACTCAAAAACTTTGCTCGCCTGAGTTTCACGGAAGGGGTTATGTCGATGGCGGCGATTCGCTAGCGGCTGATTTTATCGGAAAAACATTTCAAGATATTGGATTGATGCCCTACCCGGGTTTTCCAGGTTTTTTCCAAGTGTTTGAATTTCCTGTTAATACGTTTCCGGCTGAAATGAATGTTGAACTAAATGGGAAACCACTCAAGCCGGGAATTCATTTCGTGGTTGATCCTGCAAGTTCAGGGTTTCAAGGTGAATTAAATCTAAAAAATTGCTCAATTTCTGAGCTTTATGATCACAAAATAGAACCTCGTTCTTGGCCAGCAAATACAGCTTTGGTGGTGAATATGAAAACGTATGGAGGAGACACCTTGAAAAAGGTAAATCAAACTATTTCGGAAATATCCACTAAAATTCCAATCGTTGAAATTACACATTCGAAATTCACGTGGTCGGTATCAACAACAAAAAATCAGAAGCCATTTATTCAAATTCAAGATTCCGTTTTCAGAGATTCACCTCAAAAAATTATGCTTGATATTGATGCAAAATTGAAAAGAAAACACCATACGAAAAATGTCATTGGTTTCCTACCTGCAAAAAAGAAAACGAATAAAACGATTGTTTTTTCGGCGCATTATGATCACTTGGGACGCATGGGAAAAGAAACCTATTTTCCTGGTGCGAACGACAATGCTAGCGGATGTGCCATGCTCGTTTATTTGGCTGATTATTTCAAGAAGCACCCTTCCAAATACAATATCGTTTTTATGGCTTTTGCAGGTGAAGAAGCTGGACTAATCGGCTCCAATTATTACGTTGAAAATCCTATTTTCCCCTTATCAGATATTCGTTTCTTAGTCAATTTGGATATTATGGGAAGTGGAGAAGAAGGAATTACTGCCGTAAATGCTACCTTGTTTCCGAAAGAGTTTAAATTGCTTCAAAAAGTGAATGGTAGTAAAAAATACCTTACCACCATAAAAAGTCGTGGTCCAGCCGCTAATTCTGACCATTATTTCTTCACGGAAAAAGGAGTTCCAGCATTTTTCATCTATACCATGGGCTCGAATAAAAACTACCACGATATCTTTGACTTGTACGAAAACTTAACCTTTTCTGCGTTTCCTAAAATTGGCGACTTAATTATTGATTTCACGAAAAAACTGAACTAATCATGAGTAAATCCAAACTAATCAAATTGAATGAGTTACTAAAAACGCTCAAAACGGGGAATGAACAAGCTTTTTCCAAAGCACTTTCACAAATAGACTCTGTACTTACGTTAGAATCATTGCCTGCTCTTGTTAGCATTTTTCATGAAAACCTTTCGGACAAAAACAGAGAAGAACTGTTGGCTTTTTTCAATAACTTATCTGCCGAAGACGCACAAGAAACTATGATTCAAGTATTGTATGATCCGGCTAATTTGGCGATTCGACAAGAAGTGTTGTCTACCATTTGGAATAGCCGTCTTGATTACAGTTCGAATTTGGCTGAATTTGTTGAAATTGCAATTGAAGGAGATTATTTGGAAGCGCTCGAATGTTTGACCATTATTGAAAATCTAGAAGGACCTTTTGAAGAATCGGATATTTTAGAATCACAATTACACCTCAAAGAATACCTAGAACAAGGTCAAAAAAACGACCAAAAAGCAATACTTATTAGTGAAATTGCTTTATTGATTAAAAACTTCAACGAAGAGCTAGCCGATTTTGATTTGGATGATCTGGATTAATTATTCTTTTTCCGTCGATTTGATTTCGGCCAGAATTTCATCAGGAGACAAGTAGTATTCTTTGTTTCGCTCTTTGTATTTTTTTAGAATCTTGGGGTTTTTAAACAGATAATTGACTCCTTCATATAGTGCGTAACCCAAACCACGCTTCACTGCTTCTTTGTCTGCACAATTTTCCGTGTGTTTGACATGCTTTCTGGAGAAAAGATAATGGGTAATAAATTCCAAAAGCTGACCATTTGATTTTTTGTTGTAATCCGTAATATGGGCTAATTCGTGACCTAGCCATCCTACCAATGAATTGAATGTTAAGTCCTCGTAATTCATTCCGATGTCTTCGCGAGACGTATTGATGATGATTTTATAACGTCTTGAATTTTTTGGTTTTACGATAAAATCAGCATCTGGTTGAGCCATCATCGTTGACTTGATTTTTTTAAATCGCACGTTAATCTTGGTGTTCTCCAATTCCGGAAAATAACGCAATGCCACGTAAAAAGCCAACTCTACATTTTCATCTTTTTTACCAATGTGTTTTGATTTGCGGTAAATTTTTCGATAATAGCTCAAAGAATCTCGATATGCATCTTTGTTTAAAAAGTGGGATTTGATCTCTTTTTCAAAGTCGCACGAATCTTGGGAATAACCCGGAGAATAAACCCCTAGAAATCCGACAAAAAACAGCATGAAATATCGAACGACCTTTGCCATAGTTATTACATTAACGAATATAAGGTAAAAAATCGAAAAACGTTTCAACTTTCGCCTACTGAATTTGTTAATTTTGTTGCATGAGCTTTTCAAGAAGATTCGTCGTTTTCAATTGGGTAACCGTAATTCTGATTTACTTGGTCGTCATTGCTGGTAGCTTTGTACGAATTACAGGAAGTGGGATGGGTTGTCCTGACTGGCCAAAGTGCTTTGGACAATGGGTTCCACCGACAGAAGAATCCTCATTACCAAAAGACTATCGCGATGTATTTTTGACGAAAAGAGCGAAAAAGGTAGAGAAATTTTGCAAGGTTTTGAATGCGGTTGGGATGGAAGAAACCGCCATACGGATAAAAAGTGATCCAACGATTTACTACGAAGAACCGTTCAACGCAACTAAAACCTGGACAGAATACATTAATCGCTTATTGGGGTTTTTGGCTGGCAATGCCATGTTATTCGCTTTTTTCTGGATGTTATTTTATTATCGAAAATCTAAATTGATTTGGATCGCCGGAATTAACCTTGTAATTATGGCGTTTCAGGCATGGTTCGGTTCAATTGTAGTTGCAACGAACCTTGTGCCTTGGACAATAACCGTTCACATGTTTCTAGCGTTGGTAATAATTGCCGTTCAGTTGTATTTAATATATAAATATAGCCATCCAGGAACGCATCAAAAAATACCCTTACCTAAATCATTTGTTTGGGTTATTTATGTGGTTTTTCTGATTACGTTTTATCAAATGTTTTTAGGAACACAAGTCAGGGAATACATTGATGAATTAACCAAACAGGGTTTCGGACGAGAGAGTTGGACCGACAAATTGGGATGGACTTTTTACATTCACCGAAGTTTTTCCTGGTTGGTTTTAATCCTTTTAGGATACCTTGCTTTTCGAAATGAAAAACAATTCCGCATTGGACAAATCCGTTGGTCATTTATCGTTTTAGCTTTGGGATTAATTTCCGGAGTATTATTAGCGTATGCGGACATGCCTGGGCTAGTTCAAACAAGCCATTTGTTATTTGCTAGTATTTTATTTGGCCAGTTATTCTATTTGATATTGAATATTCGAATCATCTCTTCGAAAGCTTGATCGTTGCCTTTTATCCTTATAAATGTCAATTATAAACAATCATTTCTTGC
>Ga0255096_1000264_pt1 | contig 28612 bp, 33 predicted proteins | sample Colum_Atlam_RepA_2_FD_188563 | JGI IMG/M metagenome (GOLD analysis project Ga0255096, IMG submission 188563) | Freshwater microbial communities from Columbia River, Oregon, United States - Colum_Atlam_RepA_8d | ecosystem: Environmental > Aquatic > Freshwater > River | place: USA: Oregon... | reverse complement strand
TGAACACCAAAGCCTTCAAACCGCTGTTGGCTGTCCATCGGGGCGATTTTGGCGATGGTGGCGGCGACATGGGCTTTAACAGCCGCAAAGTCGATCTGCGGATCAACCGCCGCGATGCCGGGCAAGGGGTGGCGCAGTGCCTGCGCCGATTTCGCCGCCGCCAGCAACGCCTTGGACGGCACGCAGCCGAAGTTCAAGCAATCGCCACCCATCGCGCCGCCTTCGATCAGCACGACCCGCGCGCCCATCTGCGCCGCCCCCGCCGCAACCGAAAGGCCACCCGATCCGGCGCCAATGACACAAAGATCTGTGCTGATCAGGTCCATCTAGGCGCCCTTCCGAAACAGTTTCAGCAAGATTGGCAGCGCCGCAAGAACGGTCAGCCCCAGCAGCGGCAGCAAGATCTGCGGGGTAAAGAGGATGCCCAGATCGGGGGTTTCGCCGCGGGCAAACACCGCCCCCAGACCCACACCGACCCCGGTTAACACCAAAGCGCCGGGGATGATGCCGACCAGCGTGGAGACGGCGAAAGGCAGCAGCCGGATGCCCAGAAACGCCGGAATAAGGTTGGCCAGAAAAAACGGCACGGCGGGCATAATCCGCAGCAACAACAGCGCCGACCACTGGTTTTCTTGCAAGGCCGCTTTCACCCGCCCTGCTGCGCCGCTGTTCATCCGCGCCGCAACATCGGCGCCAAAGCCGGCCCGCGCCGCCAGAAACACCGCAATCGCGCCCGACGTTGCGCCGACAAGATTGTAAAGCGTGCCCGGAAACATCCCGAACAGGAAGCCACCCGTCAGCGTGGCGATGGTGGCACCGGGCAGGCTAAAGGCGACAATGGCAAAGTAGGCGGCCACAAAACCCAGACTGGCCTGGACGAAATGCGCATCGCGATATGCCAGCAAGGCGGCACGATGCTGCGCCAGTGCCTCGAAGCTGATCTTGTCGCGCAAGAAAATCGCGCCCACCACCGCGGTGGCAAGAATCAGCAGAAACGGCAGTTTGCGAAGAGTTCGGGTCATAGCAGTCCTTTGTTGCGGCCAAGATGGGCCAGAACCGACGCAAAGCGCCAGCCTTCTCACGCGCGCTTGATCATCGGCGCCGGTTGCGGCATCAATTTGCGGTGCCTTGAAACATTTCAGACCTGCCAGCTGCGGCAAGATCGGGAAATGTTGCAGAAATCTGACAGCTATCATGCACTGGGCGCGTTGACTTACCGACAATCCCCCCCTAAAGGACGGGCTTCAAGTTTACGACTTCGAATCCGCTTGGGTTCGAGGCACCCGTCTGATGGAGACCGCGATGAAGCGCACTTTTCAACCTTCGAACCTGGTTCGCGCACGCCGTCACGGCTTCCGCGCTCGTATGGCAACCAAAGGCGGCCGTCTTGTGCTGGCTGCACGCCGCGCCAAGGGCCGCAAGAAGCTGTCGGCCTGATCTCTGACTGATCCTGCGGGATCGGAGCCATGAGTGACGAAATGACACCGCCGAAGGTATCGGACATTGGCGCAAGCGCCGAAGCGTCCGAAACGCCCTCGGCGGTTTCTGTTTGCCTTGAAGGTTTGAAGCAGCGTGCAGATTTTCTGCGGGCTGCACAGGGCCGTCGGCAAGGCACGGGCAGCTTTATGGTGCAGGGCCGTGCCCGTGATGATGCCAGCCCCGTGGTGCGGGTGGGCTTCACCGCGTCGAAAAAGATCGGCAATGCGGTGGCGCGAAACCGGGCAAAACGCCGCCTGCGCGCCTTGGCCCGCGAGGCCCTGCCCGCGCTGGCGCATCCCGGTTGGGATTATGTGATCGTGGCCAAGCCCGACGCCACCATATCGCGCGATTACAAAGACATGCTGGTTGATCTGGGCGTCGCGCTGCGATCGATTCACAAAGTGCGGCCATGAGCCCGCTGGCGCGAATCGTGGCCCTGCCCGTACGCGCCTATCGGCTGTTGCTAAGCCCGTGGGTCGGCAACGGCTGCCGGTTTCAGCCAACCTGTTCGGTCTATGCGCTAGAGGCGCTTGAGCGTCATGGCGCGGCAAAGGGCGGCTATTTGATGGTGCATCGCATCTGCCGCTGCCATCCGTGGGGCGGCCATGGCTATGACCCGGTTCCGGGGGCTGACCCCGAATTTGACGCCCGCAAGTAACCTACCCAAGCGCGGGTTTTGCAATTTCGCCGCAGCTCTGGCATATCCGCGCCAGATTTTGGGGGCGCATCATGCTTGACGACGATATTGCCGACGACATTCACCCGCTGTTTCACGGTGCCCCGCAAAGCAACGACTTCAAAAAGCTGCGCAAGCGCATTGTCCGCGACGTACGCGAAGCCATTGAAACCTATGGCATGATTGAGCGTGGCGCGCGGTGGCTGGTGTGCCTTTCGGGCGGCAAAGACAGCTATACGCTGCTGGCGATTTTGCACGAGTTGAAGTGGCGCGGCTTGCTGCCGGTTGATCTTTTGGCCTGCAATCTGGATCAGGGGCAGCCGAATTTTCCGGCAACCGTGCTGCCAGAATTTCTAAAGCGCATGGGCGTCGAACACCGGATCGAATACCAAGACACCTATTCGGTGGTGACATCGAAAATCGCGCCGGGGGGCACGATGTGCAGCCTGTGTTCGCGGCTGCGGCGCGGCAACCTGTATCGCATCGCGCGCGAGGAAGGCTGCTCTGCGGTTGTACTGGGGCATCATCGCGATGACATTCTGGAAACCTTTTTCATGAACCTGTTCCACGGCGGCCGGCTTGCGACAATGCCGCCGAAACTGGTTAACGAAGACGGCGATCTGTTTTTGTATCGGCCCTTGGCCTTCGTGGCAGAGGCAGATTGCGACGCCTTCGCTAAGGCGATGAATTACCCGATTATTCCGTGCGATCTATGCGGGTCGCAAGAAGGGTTGCAGCGGGTTCAGGTGAAAAAGATTCTTGATGAATGGGAGCAGCGCAGCCCGGGGCGGCGACAAGTGATGTTCAGATCGTTGATGAATGTGCGCCCTTCGCATTTGGCAGACACGAGTTTGTTCGATTTCGCCGGGCTGACCCTGCACAAAAGAACATTTGGGGAAAATCCTCCACAACTTGGGGATGCAGGTTAACCTTCCGGTTAGATAATACACCTAGCATCCAGTTGTCGGGGGGTGTTTACTCCGATGTGGGAACGAGGCTTGGCCGATGGTTGTGCGATTTTCAAAGGCGCTTGTCGCCAAGGTAAACCAAGCCGGTGCAGCTTTGCGCCGCCCGGAAGTCTTTGTGTTTTTACCCGCGCTGACGCTGGCCGCCTTTTGGCTGGGCGGTGAAAAGGTGCTGCTTCTTACCGCGCTTGGCGCACCTTTGGCCTTCGTGGTGCTGCCCGGCCAGCGAAAATCTGGCGCGGCGGCGGCGATGCCCGATGTGCTGGAAGGCTTGGCGCTGCGCGGGCAAATCATCAGCATGGCAGATGCGATTTTGCGCGATTCGCAACGAACAGGGCGCTCAACCGCCTGTCTGGTGCTGCAATTCGATCAGGCCGACCGCGTTGTTGAACAGCACGGCCGCGTCGCGCAGACCGAAGTGTTGACGCGCTCGGCAGAACGGATCTGTGGCGCACTGCGGGCGGGCGATATTGTTGCGCGGCTGGAAGGCGGCGGTTTTGCGGTGGCACTGGCCCCGGCGCGTAGGTTCGACATTGAAACCGTGGTGCAGGTGGCTGCGCGGTTGCAAGCGGCGATTGCCGCACCGATCAGCCTGAACGCCACCAATATCTATGCGACCTGCTCGGTCGGGCTTTGCCTTGGCGACCGCGCACCAACGGCAAGGGGGCTTGCCCTGCTGAATGCCGCGCAAGTCGCCGCAGACGAAGCGCTGCGCCACGGGCCAAGCGCGATTCGTGCGTTTTCGCAAGACATGGCGCGCAACCGTGCCGACCGCGATGCGCTGCGCGAAGAGCTGGAAGTTGCCTTGGATGAAGGGCAGATCCGCCCCTATTTCCAACCGCAAACCTCGACCCATACCGGCGAAATCACCGGGTTCGAGGCACTTGCCCGCTGGCACCACCCCGACAAGGGCCTGATCCCGCCGCTGGATTTCCTGCCGCAGATTGAAAGTGCGGGGCTGAGCGAACGGTTGGGCGAAGTGATCTTGTATCATGCCCTGTCGGCCTTGGTGCGCTGGGATCGCGCCGGGCTAAGCGTGCCAACGGTGGCGGTGAACTTCTCGGCGCAAGAACTGCGCAACCCGAAATTGGCGGAAAAGCTGAAATGGGAGTTGGATCGGTTTGATCTGGAACCGCGACGGCTGTCGATCGAAATTCTGGAAAACGTCGTGGCCGAAACCGACAACGATGTGGTGGTGGCCAACATTGCGGCACTGGCGAAGCTTGGCTGCGGCATTGATCTGGATGATTTCGGCACCGGCCATGCGTCGATCACCTCGATCCGGCGGTTTACCGTGCGGCGCATCAAGATTGACCGCAGCTTTGTCACCAAGCTTGACGAAGACCGCGAACAGCAAAAGATGGTGGCTGCGATCTTGTCGATGGCCGAACGGTTGGGCTTGGAAACCCTTGCCGAAGGCGTCGAAACGCCGGGCGAACATGCGATGCTGGCGCAGCTTGGTTGCGGCGATGTGCAGGGGTTTGGCATCGCCCGCCCGATGCCGATTGATGACACGATGGAATGGATCGCCCGCCACCGCATCAAGCTTGGCACCATGCCAAAGATTGGCACGCGGGTAAGATAGCGACAAATTCGGCGGTCTTGCTTGGAATAGCGCAGCAATCCCTGCGGCTGCATAGGCGAACCGGGTAAAACCGCTTGACCTTTGCCGCCCCCTTCTGTTGAACAACCGCTGACCTTGAACAGGAATGGTGGTGGTCCCGATGGACGATCAAAACAAAAATCTCATCCTTGCGACCGTGCTCAGCTTCCTGGTGATCCTAGGCTGGTTTGTTGGCGGACCCATGCTTTTCCCGCAGTGGTTCCCGACCGAAACCCCAGCTGTCGATACGGCAGCTCCGGCTTCCACCGACGCAGCGGCGCCAGCCGCCAGCACCGCGGCAGGCACGGCAACGGCCCCCGATGCACCGTTGACCGAACCGCTGCCGGAAGCGGCACGGCTGACAATCGACACGCCAAAACTGTCGGGGTCGATTTCGATGCTGGGCGGCCGGTTGGACGATCTGTCGTTGAAAACCTATCACGAAACCGTTGAACCCGGCTCTCCCACGGTGCGGCTGCTGTCGCCGGTTGGCAAAGACACGCCCTATTATGCGGTGTTCGGCTGGGCCCCCGGCGCTGGCCTGACCGCCGATGACGTGCCCGGCGCGAAATCGGAATGGAAGATCGCCTCGGGTGGCACGCTTTCGCCCGGCAAGCCGGTGACGCTGCACTGGGAAAACGGCAAGGGCCTGAACTTCACCCGCACCATCGCCGTTGACGACAACTTTATGTTCACCGTGACCGATGGCGTTGAAAATACCGGCACCACACCGGCGAGCCTGTATTCCTACGGCCAAATCGCCCGCCACGGTCTGCCCACACTGCAAAACATCTATGTGGTGCATGAAGGTCTGGTGCGCCGCACCGATGGCAGCCTTGAAGAGCTGAAATACAAGAAATTCGCCAACCTGACGCCGAACGACAAAGAAGGTTATCCGGCCGAAGTGGTCGAAGCCACTACCGATGGCTGGATTGGCTTCACCGACCACTACTGGATGACGACGCTGGTGCCGGAACAGGGCAAACCCTATACCGCCGTCACCAAATATGTGCCGGGTTCGGACATATATCAGGCCGAAGTGCGCCAGCCGGTCATGACGGTTGCGCCGGGTGCCAAAGCCGAAACGTCGACCCGGTTGTTTGCGGGCGCGAAAGAATGGGAAACCATTCGCAACTATCAAAACAAAGATGGCATCGCGGGTTTCATCGATTCGATCGACTGGGGCTGGTTCTATTTCCTGACCAAACCGATCTTTGCAGTGCTGCACTGGCTGCACGGCATGATCGGCAACATGGGTCTGGCGATTATCGCGCTGACCTTCTTCTTGAAGGTGCTGGTGCTGCCGCTGGCCTATAAATCCTACGTCTCGATGGCGCGGATGAAAGAGTTGCAGCCGGAAATCGAAGCGCTGAAAGAACGCACCGGCGAAGACAAACAAAAGCTGCAAAAGGAAATGATGCAGCTTTACAAGGAAAAGAAGGTCAACCCGGCTGCGGGCTGTCTGCCGATCTTTATCCAGATCCCGATTTTCTTCAGCCTTTACAAGGTGATCTTCGTTACCTTGGAGCTGCGTCAATCACCGTTCTTTGGCTGGATCAAAGACCTTTCGGCGCCTGACAGTTCTTCGTTGTTCAACCTGTTCGGCCTGCTGCCTTGGGCATCGCCCGCGCCGCACACCCTGCTGGCCACCATCTTTATCGGGGCGCTGCCGATCCTGCTGGGCGTGACGATGTGGCTGCAACAGAAACTGAACCCGGCACCCGCCGACCCGGTTCAGCAACAGTTGTTCGCCTGGATGCCGTTCGTGTTCATGTTCATGCTGGGTGGTTTCGCAAGTGGCCTGGTGATTTACTGGATCACCAACAACTCGATCACCTTTGCCCAGCAATATCTGATCATGCGCAGCCACGGTCACAAGCCGGATATCTTTGGCAATATCAAAGCCGGCTTTGGCAAAAAGGCCGCCGCCGAGAAAAGCAAGAAATGACCGGAACGCTGGCACAGATTTGCCGGCACCCGATCAAGGGACACGGACGCGAAACCCTCGCGTCCGTTCGTCTTTTGGCGGGGGAGTGTCTGCCGTGGGACAGGCACTGGGCGGTGGCGCATGAGGCGGCAAAGCTGCAGCCCGGCTGGAACCCCTGCATGAATTTTGCGCGCGGCGCGAAGGCGCCCGCGTTGATGGCGATGACTTCGGTGTTCGACGCGGCGACGGGCCAGATTTGCCTGACGCATCCCGAACAGGGTGAGATCTGCTTTCACCCTGACACCGCTGAAGATGTCGCGCGATTTCTGGCCTGGGTGCGGCCGCTTAACCCGGCGAACCGCGCGCAGCCGGTTGGCATTGTAAGCGCCGGGCGCGGGATGACGGATAGTGACTTTCCGTCGGTGTCGATCCTGAATCTGGCGTCGCTGAAAGATCTGTCGGCCAAAATGGCGATGGATCTGTCGGTGGACCGGTGGCGCGGCAATCTGTGGTTGGCGGGCGCTGATGCTTGGGCCGAGTTTGGTTGGATCGGGCGTCACATCAAGATCGGCGGCGCGGTGCTGCGGATTGAAGAACGGATCACCCGTTGCAAGGCCACCACGGTGGACCCGCAAACTGGTCGGGTGGATGGCGATACATTGGCAGCGTTGGAATCGGCATTTGGCCATCAAGATTTCGGCGTTTATGCGATAGTGGTAGAAAGCGGACCGATCGCGGTCGGCGATGAATGGAGTCTGGCATGAGCCTGCAATTCACTTTGGCCCCAGAGCCCGAATTCGAAGCCCGCGAGGCCGGACGGCTGCTGTTCGCCGGGCCGGTTGATTTCGTAAAGGGCGTGGTGGCGATGTCGGGCCTGCCCGAGCCGGACCGGCTTGAGGTGTGCTTTGCCGGGCGGTCGAACGTGGGCAAATCCAGCCTGATCAACGCGCTGACCGGGCGGAAAAACCTGGCGCGGGCGTCGAACACGCCGGGGCGGACGCAAGAGATCAACTATTTCGCCTTGGGCGAGATGAACCGGTTCTTGGTTGACTTGCCCGGCTATGGCTATGCCGAAGCGCCGAAGCCGATTGTGGCAAAGTGGCAAGCGCTGTTGAAGGCATATCTTGCCGGTCGGCAGACGCTGCGCCGCGCCTTTGTGCTGATTGACACCCGCCACGGCGTAAAGGCGGTGGATGAAGAGATTCTGACGCTGCTGGATCGGTCAGCCGTGACGTTTCAGGTGGTGATGACCAAGGCCGACAAAGTATCAAAAGCCGAACGCGACGCGGCGATTGAGCAGGTCAAGGGCGCGCTGGCAAAGCACCCGGCGGCCTATCCCGAACTGGTGGTGACCAGTTCGGAAAAAGGCGATGGCATTGAAACGCTGCGGGCGATCATCGCAACGCTGGTCTAAAAGCTAGACGTGTTGGGCGCCGTTGACCTCGATCTCGGCGCCCGAGATGTAGCTGGACTGATCTGAACACAGAAACCAGATCACGTCGGCAACCTCTTTGGGTTGGCCAAGCCGCTGCATCGGCAGCTTTTCGACGATCTTGTCGGTGCCCGGTGACAGGATCGCAGTTTCCACCTCGCCCGGCGCGATGGCGTTGACGCGCACACCCAGCGGCCCGAAATCATGCGCCATTTCGCGGGTCAGCGCCGCCAGCGCCGCCTTTGAGGTTGAATAGGCGGCCCCCGCGAAGGGATGCACCCGCGACCCGGCGATTGAGGTCACGTTGACAATCGAGCCTTTGGCGGCGGCAAGTTCGGCTTGCAGGCCGCGGGCAAGAATGACGCTGGCGAAGAAATTGACGTGAAACACCTGCCCCCAAGTGCGCAGATCGGTTTCCAGCGTGTTCAGGCGGCTGCCGCCCGGACCTTTGGGCGAAATGCCGGCGTTGTTGACCAGCGCGTGCAGCTTGCCGTTGATCTTGGCCTTGATGGTTTCAATGGCGGCGATGGTCTTGTTGGGATCGGCCAAGTCGATCTGAATGTGGTTGGCCTCGCCGCCCGGCCAAGGGCAGCGCGGATCGAAGGGTTGGCGCGAGCAGGTCAGCACCCGCCAGCCTTCGGCGCCAAAACGCTTGACGGTGGCGTGGCCGATTCCCCGGCTTGCTCCGGTCAGGACAAGGGTTTTCTGTTCGGTCATTTTGGGCCTCTGCTTTCCGGTGCCAAGCTGCGGGTTTTGCCGGGCGATTGCAAGTGTCGCCCTGTGCGACGCCCCGGCAGCGACGATATTTCAAAGGCTTAGCTTTGCAAAATTTACCAAGCCTTAACCCTGTAATCATTGCTTGGCAGGGGCGCGCAAAGGGGCTAGGAAGCGCAAAATCGGAGTGTCCTAGATGAAGCAGCAGACCCTCACCATGACCGATGCCGTAGCCACCGCAAAACTGTTGTCCGAAGCCCTGCCCTATCTGCAACGCTTTACCGGCGCTGTGGTGGTGGTGAAATTTGGCGGCAACGCCATGGGCGATGATGCCGCAATGGCAGAATTTGCCCGCGATATCGTGCTGATGCGGCAAGTCGGGGTGAACCCGGTTGTGGTGCATGGCGGCGGGCCGATGATCAACGACATGCTGAACAAGCTGGGGATCAAATCGGAATTTGTGCGCGGCAAGCGGGTGACCGACAAGGCGACGGTGCAGGTGGTTGAAATGATCCTGTCGGGTCTGGTCAACAAGCGCATCGTGCAGGCGATCATGGATGCGGGCGGCCGTGCGGTGGGGATTTCCGGCAAGGATGACGACCTGATGGTTTGCGTCGCCGATGACCCAGAGCTGGGCTATGTCGGCAAGCCGGTGGAAATGAACGTGCAGGTGCTGCGCGATCTTTACAATGCGGGCATCATTCCGGTGGTGGCACCGGTGGCGACCGGCATGGCCGATAACGAGACGTTCAACGTCAACGGCGACACGGCGGCGGGGGCGATTGCCGGTGCACTGCAGGCGGACCGCTTGCTGTTGCTGACCGACGTTCCCGGCGTGAAAAACGCAGCGGGCGAAGTGATGACGCAAATCACCCCCGACGAAATTCGCCAGATGACGGCGGATGGCGTGATTTCGGGCGGGATGATTCCGAAAACCGAAACCGCGCTGATGGCGATTGAACAAGGCACGCGGGCGGTGACGATTCTGGATGGCCGGATTCCGAACGCCTGCCTGTTGGAACTGTTCACCGATCACGGTGCCGGGTCGCAGATCCGGTCGACCGAACCGCGCGTCAAGCCGCGCGTGCGGCGCTAGCTTTTTGGCAGCGGCGACCTTATGTTCAAACTGTTGAATATAAGGTCGCCGGATGCAAAACGAAGCGATTATACGGCTTTCGGTTTTTCTAGGCTTGTTCGCGGTTTTCGCGGCGCTAGAGGCGTTTGCGCCCAAACGGCCACGGTTGCAGCCACGGGCGGGCCGCTGGTTTACCAATCTTAGCCTGACGGTGATCAACACCGTTGCCCTGCGCGGGATGGCGCTTGTGCTGCCGCTGCTGGCGGTTGGTGCGGCGCTGGATGCCGGGGCAAAGGGCTGGGGCCTGTTGAACCTTGTGGCCTGGCCTGCCTGGGTGGAATTCGGGCTGGCGCTGTTGGCTTTGGATTTTGCGATTTGGTTACAGCATCTTATCACCCATAAAGTGCCGCTGTTCTGGCGGTTTCACCAGATGCACCATGCCGACCGCGATATGGATGTGACCACCGCGCTGCGGTTTCATCCGGTGGAAATTCTTGCGTCGATGGCGCTGAAAATCGCGCTGGTTTATGGGCTTGGCCCGCAAGCGGTTGCGGTGGTGGTGTTTGAAATCTTGCTGAACGGCACCGCGCTGTTTAACCACGCCAACCTGCGCCTGCCGGGAGCGGTGGACCGGATCGTGCGGCTGATTCTGGTGACGCCAGACATGCACCGGGTGCATCATTCGGTGCTGCGCGTCGAGCATGACAGCAATTACGGCTTTGCCTTGTCGGTTTGGGACAGGATTTTTCGCACCTATCGCGGGCAACCTGCGGCAGGGCACAGCGCGATGAAGGTGGGGTTGCAATGGCAGGACGAGAAACCGGCGAAACTGGGGTGGAGCCTGTGGCTGCCGTTTCGGTGACGTTGGCGCAGATCAGCGCGATGGCGGCAGAGCATGCGCTGACAGTGCTGGGCGGGTTTCACTGTGAAAATGATCCGGCGCTGCCTGCTGGCACCCGCAGCGTTTTGCTGCTGGCCCCGCACGAACCGGGATTCTGGGCGCATGTGACGGCGCAGCCAGAGTGGGGCGGGCCAGACCCGATTGACCGCTGGTCGCGGCGGGTGATCGGCGGCATGGCCTGCACGCTTGGCGCAAAGGCGGTGTTTCCGTTTGGCGGGCCGCCCTATCATCCGTTTTATCAATGGGCGCTGCGCAGCGGGCGGGTTTGGGACAGCCCGGTGAGGTTGCTGGTGCAGGCCGAACAAGGGCTGCTGGTGTCGTTTCGCGGCGCCTTGGCACTGCGCGAGGTGATCGAACTGCCGCCGCCGGCACAACGGCCGTGCGACAGTTGCGCCAAGCCGTGCCTGACCGCTTGTCCGGCAGGGGCGTTGACTGTTGCGGGCTATAACCTGCCCCAATGCCACGCATTTCTGGATACGGCGGCGGGCGAAGATTGCATGAAATCGGGCTGCGCTGTGCGTCGCGCTTGCCCGGTGTCGGTTGGCTATGCAAGACTGGCGGAACACTCGGCCTATCACATGGGAATGTTCCACAAATGAAGCGCCTGATCCTTACCCGCCATGCAAAATCCTCTTGGGACGATCCGCTGACACCGGACCACGACCGCCCGCTGAACGAACGCGGCAAGGCGGCTGCGGCGGATTTGGGGCAGTGGCTTGCCTCGCGCGGCTATGTGCCAGAGAAAGTTCTGTGTTCGGATGCCGCGCGCACCCGGGCAACCTATTCGGGCATCGCGCCCGCCCTGCCCGCAACGCCGGTGCTGGAATTGAAGCCGGCGCTGTATCATGCCGGGGCCGAAGTGATGCTGGCGGTGCTGCGCCACGCCAAATCTGACACGGTGATGATGATCGGGCATAATCCGGGGATCGCCGATTTTGCCACCCGTTTGGTGGCGCGCGCGCCGCTGAACCCGGAATTCGAACGCTATCCGACCGGCGCGACGCTGGTGGTGGATTTCGCCATCGACAGTTGGGACGATGTGACGTTCGGCGCGGGGGCGACGGTGGATTTCATCGTGCCGCGCGAATTGGAAGTTTGAAAGCGTTGGGGTGCGCGGTTGCCGCGCACCCCGCAATTCGGGCTTAGTGGCCCAGAATTTGGCTTAGGAACAGCTTGGTGCGGTCAGACTGCGGGTTGTTGAAGAACTCGCGCGGTTCATTCTGTTCAACGATCTGGCCCTGATCCATAAAGATCACCCGGTTTGCCACCGCCTGCGCGAAGCCCATTTCATGGGTGACGCACAGCATGGTCATGCCCTCTTCGGCAAGGCTGATCATGGTATCCAGCACCTCTTTGATCATTTCAGGATCAAGTGCCGAGGTTGGTTCATCAAACAACATGATGCGCGGCTTCATGCACAGCGACCGCGCAATGGCGACGCGCTGCTGTTGGCCGCCCGAAAGCTGACCGGGGTATTTATGCGCCTGCTCCGGGATCTTGACCTTGCGCAGGAAGTGCATCGCGGTTTCTTCGGCTTCGGCCTTCGGGGTCTTGCGCACCCAGATCGGCGCCAGCGTGCAGTTTTCCAGAATGGTCAGATGCGGGAACAGGTTGAAGTGCTGGAACACCATGCCAACTTCTGACCGGACCTTGTCGATGTTCTTCAGGTCAGATGTCAGTTCGGTGCCATCAACAATGATCTGCCCCTGCTGGTGTTCTTCCAGCCGGTTGATGCAGCGGATCAGCGTTGATTTGCCAGACCCTGACGGGCCGCAGATCACGATGCGTTCGCCTTTGTTGACCGTCATGTTGATATCGCGCAGCACGTGGAAGCTGCCATACCATTTGTTCATGCCGGTGATCTGGATCGCGATTTCATCCGAGACTTGCATCTTGCTGCGGTCGATTGCGGTTTTTGCCATGATACGAGCCCCTGTTAACGATGATCAGTCTTCAGCTTTTGTTCCAGATACATCGAGTATCGGGACATGCCGAAGCAGGCGAGGAAGAAGATAGCGCCGACGAAAATGTAAGGCTCCCAATAGATGCCTTTCCAGTTGATGTCGGCGCGCACGATTTGCGTGATGCCTTTCAGCGGGTCGTTCAGGCCGACGAAAGACACAAGCGTGGTGTCTTTGAACAGGCCGATGAAGGTCGACACGATGCCGGGGATCGAGATTTTCAAGGCTTGCGGCATGATGATCAGCCGCTGTGCCTGCCAGTAATCCAGCCCCAGCGCGTCGGCCGCTTCGTATTGCCCGCGCGGCAGGGCGGCCAAGCCCCCCCGCACCACTTCGGCGTTATAGGCGGCCGAAAACAGGGTAACGAGGATGACGACGCGCAAGATCAGGTCGAAGTTGGTGCGCGGCGGCAGGAAGTATTGCAGCAGCAGGCTGGCGGTGAACAGCATGGTGATCAGCGGCACGCCCCGGACAAATTCGATGAAGCCGACCGACAGCGTCTTGATCAATAGCATGTCAGACCGCCGCCCCAGTGCCAGCAGGATGCCCAGCGGCAACGAGATGGAAATTGACGACACGCCGATCACGAAGGCCAGCAAGAAGCCACCGAACTTGTCCGAGGTGACCGGTTGCAGATCGAACGGCAGGGCGGGCGCGACGGCGGCGAGCAGCGGCCCTTGTGCAAACAGCCACCACAGGCAGGCGGCGACGAAGCCAATCGACGACCCCATCACCACACCCAAAGACGGCGCGACAAGGCGATAGGCGATGGCCATGACGCCTACCCCCAGCAAAGTGGTGATCGGCCCCCAAACAGACCCACCCCACAGCAGCCAGACGGCAAAGAACGGATAGAGCAGCGTCACCCAAAGCAGCTTGCGCGGCGCGGTCCATGCCACCGCCAGCAGCGCCAGCATCACGCCGACAGAGACGACAAGGTGCAGCACGACGGTATCCAGCAGCAGCAGGCACAGCGCCAGAAGCGCCGTCACCACACCGATCAGCAGGGCGACGTTGCGGCGGCTGTCGGAATACAGCACCGGCGCCAGCGCCACGAACAACAGCGCAAAGCACAGCATCGGGCGCCACCACAGTTCTGGCAGGTAGAAGCCAAACAGGAACTGGTGCCAGCGTTCGCGGATCACCGCCCAGCAGGCGCCGGTGGCATCCGGCCCGGCGTTGGCGGCAACAATATCGCGACATTCGCGCAGCGATGAGGCGGTCCACACACCATTCAGCCACCACGGCAGCGACGCCTTGATCAGGTAATACAGCGCCGCAACGGCAAGCAGCGACAGGATGGTGTTCAGCGGCCCGGAAAACAGGTTTTCCCGCAGCCAGCGCACAAGCCCGCGCTGCGACACCGGCGGAGCAACCGGCGGCAGCATTTCGGTGCGAACGAAATTTGTATCGCTCATCTTAACGCTCCTTCAGTTTGACAGAGGCGTTATACAAGTTCATCAGCGCGGAAATGATCAGGCTGATGATCAGATAAATCAGCATCATCAAGACCATACATTCCAACTCGCGGCCGGTCTGGTTTAGCGTGATGCCACCCAAGGTGCCGCGCAGATCAAGGTAGCTGACGGCGATGCCCAAAGAGGTGTCTTTGGTCAGCGACAGATATTGCGAGATCAGCGGCGGAATGATCACCCGCAGCGCTTGCGGCAAGATGATCAGGCTCATGGTGCGACCGGGGCGCAAACCAAGCGCAAAGGCGGCTTCGGATTGGCCGCGGCTGATGGCTTGGATGCCAGAGCGCACGGTTTCGGCGATAACCGAGGCGTAATACAGCACCAGCGCCAGCAACAGCGCGGTGAAGGAATGCGCGATGTTCAAGCCGCCCTTGAAGTTGAAGCCCTTCAGCTCGGGGTATTCCAAATGGAAGCCCATCGCGATCAGCAAGGCAAAGGTCGGCACGAACAGGATCAGGATGCTTTGCCACCAGGTTGCGGGGCGATTGCCGGTGGCCTCTTGCACCGCTTTGGCGCGGCGCAGCAGCATCCGGTTGGCAAAGACCGACGCCGCGATCACCGCCAGCACGGCCCAGCCCGACAGGTGAAACGGCAGCGGGTTTTCCAGCAGCACCGACGGAATGTTGGTGCCCCGGTTGGTGATGGCGACCGAATTGTCGAAGATCATCGACGCTTTTGGCGCGATGCCCTGCGCCGTCATCTCTGGCGTGATCTTGAAATCTTTTGGCTGCGGCGCGATTTCCGAGAAAATCACGAAAACCAGAATGATCCACAAGAGCAGCGGCACGTTGCGGAACATTTCGATGTAGACGGTCATCAACCGCGACACGAGCCAGTTCTTCGACAGCCGCAGCACGCCAATGATCACGCCCAGCACGGTTGACAGCGCACAGCCGATCACCGCGACAACCAGCGTGTTCAGCAAGCCGATGATAGCAGCGCGGCCATGCGTGCTGTCGTTGGTGTAAGGGATCAGCTGCTGGTCAATATCATAGCCAGCGCGGTTCCACAGGAAGCTGAAATTGATATCCTTGTCTTTGGCGGCAAGGTTTTCGATGGTGTTGTTGACCAACCAGCCCACGAAGGCCAAGGTCAACAGCAGCACGATCACCTGGATGGTGACGGCGCGGTATCGGGTATCATAGATAAGCATGCTTAACCGAAACTGCGGTTTCGGTGGCTCTGGTGCGAGCGTCATAGGCGTTCCCCCTGCCCTGCCCGCGTGCCAGCTTTTGCCGGTCGTTTGGGGTTTGGCACCCCAGCGGTTCAGGATTATTGCCGGATCAAGGTGAGTCGGATCAAAGCAGATCGGGCGCAGACTGTGCTGCGCCCGGTCGTTAGGTCAGATCAACGGAAGGGCGGTGCGTATTGCAGGCCGCCGTTGGTCCACAAGGCGTTCAGGCCACGGGCCAGACCGATCGGGGTCGAGGTGCCGATGTTGGCTTCAAAGATCTCGCCGTAGTTGCCCGAAGCAGCAATGGCGCGCTTTGCCCATTCGTTATCAAGGCCCATCATCGCGCCCATGTCGCCTTCGACGCCCAGCAGGCGACGAACTTCCGGGTCGGTCGAGGTCTTGGCAACTTCTTCTACGTTGGCTTTGGTGATGCCTTTTTCTTCAGCGGCAACCAATGCGTAGTAGGTCCAGCGCACGATGTCGCCCCAGTTGTTGTCGCCATGGCGAACGGCTGGCCCCAGCGGCTCTTTCGAGATGATTTCCGGCAGGATGATGTAATCGCCGGGGTTCGGCAGCGACGCGCGCGACGAAGCCAGACCAGATGCGTCGGTGGTGAAGGCATCGCAAGCCCCGGCCAGGAACTGGCGCTGTGCTTCGCTGTCGTCGCCAACGGTGACCGGGGTGTAGCTGATGTTGTTGGCCTTGAAGAAGTCGGCCAAGTTCAGTTCGGTCGTGGTGCCGGTCTGGATGCAGACGGTGGCGCCATCAAGTTCTTTGGCCGAAGAAACCCCAAGGTCCTTCTTCACCATGAAACCTTGGCCATCATAGTAGTTCACGGCCACGAAATCGAACTTCAGGTCGGTGTCGCGCGAATAGGTCCAGGTCGAGTTACGCACCAGAACGTCAACTTCGCCCGAGGCCAGCGCGGTGAAACGAGTCTCACCAGTCAGCGGCACGAATTTGACCTTGGCCGCATCGCCCAGCACTGCCGCGCCGATGGCCTTGCACAGATCAATGTCGAAGCCTTGGTAAGCGCCGGTCGAGTCCGGCATACCGAAACCGGTCAGGCCATTGTTCGAACCGCAGTTCAGCTCGCCGCGCGCCTTGATGTCATCCAGCGTGCCGGCAAATGCCGCGCCCGCAAGGACCGTCGATGCCACGAGGGTGCCGAGGAATACGGATTTTTTCATACTTACCTCTTCCTGTTTTCGCCCATTTTTTAGACGAAGGAGTGATGCCCCGCGTGGGTCGCGGGTGCGATACCGATGGCAGCAATCGCCGCCAGTGTCGGCCAGTCTGAAATAAAGCGGTTTGGATGGTCAAGCGAAACCACCGTTTTGAACGCTTTAGCAGCAAATGGACTGTCTTTGGGCAGTCTGACCGACCGTTTGCTCTGCGAACGCGCAAGCAGAGGAAATATTGTTACCCGCACAATCCGTAGAATCGCGCCGCCTCAAGCAGCGCTTGATGCTTGAGTGATTCTAGGGCGGCCACTTCGTCGTCGACGCCCCACTGTTCGTTCTGCCAGCTTTCATCGATTCGGCTTAAATCCCACGCCTGTTCCACCGTCAGACGGCCGCGCGTGACGGCAAGCGCCAGCACCAAAGACCCCGAAATCGCGATCAGGTCATGCACAGCGGCCAGTTGAAACGGGGTAAATCCATGCACCAGATCGCGCAAAACCGCGACCGATGCTGCGGGTTGGTCGATGTGCATGACGCCCGCCGTCGCGGTCAGCGGCGCCTGCAATGTCGTGGCGCACCATGCCAACAACGGATCCCAACCATCGGCCTGCCGCGCCACCAAAGCCGCCGGACCGGTGGCGCGATAGCACAGCAGATCGGTTTCGCCATAGGCCGCAAGCAAGCCCGCAACCTCGTCAAACTGTTCGGCCACCTTATCCAGCGCCGAATTTGCGGCGCGGGTCGCAGGCATGGTGTCAGGCTTGACCAGCCCCTGCTGCGCATCCCATTCGGCGGCAATCACCTCTGCCATCGCCAAGGTGGGCAACACCAAGGCGCGCCGCGCCGGGGTTTTCACCGCCCGGCCATCCAGCCGCACGGTAAAGCCGCCATCGCAGGCTTCGGCGGTTGCCGATTGCCAGAACCGTTTTGCCTTCCAAGCGCTCATTCAAAGCCCCCGAACGGGTCGGCGGGCACATCGTTTTCGCCCCAGTCCAAGGTCTTCCACGTCCGCTGCATATGCTCGGGCAGCGGCGCGGTGAAGGTCATGGTCTTCTTGGTGATCGGGTGTTCAAACGACAGCATCCGCGCGTGCAGGTGCAGCTTGCGGCTGATGTCGCCGCCAATACCCGCGCCCCAGCCATCGCCCATATTCTCGGTCGACGAGGTGCCGTATTTGCCATCGCCAATAATCGGATGCCCCATTTCGGCCATGTGCGCGCGCAGCTGGTGGGTGCGCCCGGTGACGGGTTCAAGCGCCATCCAGGAAATGCGGTTGCCCAAGAACCACAGCACGAAATAGTCGGTCTGCGCCCGCTTGGCGTCGGGATAATCCGCCACCTTCGCCGGGTGAATACAGATCATCTTTTCGCCTTCGCCGCCGCGGCCATGGCCGGGGGCCTTCATCAACGCATATTTGATCGAGCCTTTGCGCGGATGCGGCACACCGGCAACGGCGGCCCAATAGATCTTGCGCGTCAAACGGTGGCGCAAGGCTTCCGACAACGCCCGCGCCACACGATCGGTGCGCGCCAGCATCAGCAGACCAGAGGTGTCCTTATCCAGCCGGTGCACCAGCTTCGGACGATCTTTATAGCCGAACTTCAGCGCTTCGGTCAGACCGTCGACATGGCGGTCGCCTTGGCCCGACCCACCCTGCGACGGCAGCCCCGGCGGCTTGTTCAGAATGATGATATGCTCATCCTTCCACAGCACGGCGTCTTGAATCATCTTGGCATCGGCGGGCGAAACCCCACCAGCGCGCGGCCGCGACGGCGCTTCGGTATCCGGCAGCGGCGGGATGCGAATGGTCTGGCCGGGAATAACGTGATCAGACGCCTTGCAACGTGCCGAATCCACCCTCACCGGTGCGGCACATCTTTTCGACGGCACCCTGCGTCACATGCGGGAACCGCCGCTTGAACCAACGGTCCAGACGCTGCTCGCCGTCTTCGGCGGAAACGGTCATCATTTTCACGCCACTCATGCGAAGGCTCCACGGGCAAGGGCCGCACCAAGGGCAACGGCAAGGATAGATAAGATCACAGACGCCAGCACATACAGCAGGGCCTGCAAGGTCTGGCCGGATTGCCAGAGTTTCAGCGCATCCAGCGAGAACGCCGAAAACGTGGTAAACCCGCCAAGAATGCCGGTCATCAGCAGCGGCGACAACTGGGTGCGCCCCGCCAACAGCACAAACAGCCCCCCCATGGCAAAGCTGCCCGCGACATTCACAAGGAAGGTGGCAAGCGGCGCACCGATGGCGGTGACGGTGGCAAAGCGCAGGATCGAGCCGATCGCGCCGCCGAAAGCGACTTGTAGCAGAGTCCAGATCATCAAGTTTCCTTGGGCGCGGGCGCGGGATTTGTCAACGGTCCCTCGCGGGTCCAGCGTCGCAATCGCCGCAGGCAGACCGCCCTGCCCCTTCATCTTGGCCTAAATATCCCCCGCGGAGCGTCGACCCTAGCCACCAAGCGCCTTGGCCCGCAGAATTTGCCTTTGGCCAAACCCCTAGCCGCCCTGCCGTTTGCCGCGCAGCTTGCTGAAATAGTCGATACGCTTTTTCAATTCGCGTTCAAAGCCACGCTCGGGTGGGGCGTAGAAGATCGGGCGCTTCATCGCTTCGGGAAAGTAATCCTGCCCCGAAAAGCCATCTTCGGCATCGTGATCATAGGCATAGCCGATGTCTTTCATCAGCTTGGTCGGGGCGTTGCGGATGTGCAGCGGCGGCGGCTGGCTGCCGGTGTCGCGCGCCGCGGCACGGGCGGCTTTGTAGGCGGTGTAAACGGCGTTCGACTTTGGCGCCAGCGCAAGGTAGACCACGGCCTGCGCCAAGGCCAACTCGCCCTCGGGGCTGCCCAAGCGTTCATAGGTTTGCCAGCCTTCCAGACAGACCTGCTGCGCCTGTGGGTCGGCAAGGCCGATATCTTCGACCGCCATTCGGGTGATGCGGCGGGCCAGAAAGCGCGGGTCTTCGCCGCCTTCCAACATGCGGGCGAACCAGTAAAGCGCTGCATCCGGGTCGCTGCCGCGCACCGATTTGTGCAGGGCGGAAATCAGGTTGTAATGCTCTTCGCCCGACTTGTCGTATTTGGCGGCACGGCGCATCAGCCGGGTGGCCAACTGGTCACGGGTCAGTGGCTTGTCCAACCGCCACGCCGCGACCTGTTCGATCAGGTTCAGCAAAGCGCGGCCATCGCCGTCGGCCATTTCGATCATCGCCTCGCGCGCCTCGCCGTTCAGCGGCAATGCGCGGCCAAGTTCCTTTTCGGCACGTTGCGCCAACCGTTCCAGATCGGTCAGCGTCAGGCGTTCCAAAACAATGACTTGTGCGCGCGACAGCACAGCAGCGTTCAGCTCGAAACTGGGGTTTTCGGTGGTTGCCCCCACCAAAAGGATGGTGCCGTCTTCCATATAGGGCAGAAAGCCGTCTTGCTGCGCTTTGTTGAAGCGGTGGATTTCGTCCACGAACAGCAGCGTGCCCTGACCGTTTTGGCGGCGGATCTTGGCGGATTCGAACACTTTGCGCAGGTCAGGCACGCCGGTGAAAATCGCGCTGATCTGCACAAAAGCCAGATCGGTTTCAGCAGCCAGAAGCCGTGCGATGGTGGTCTTGCCCACACCCGGCGGGCCCCAAAGAATAAGCGACGATAGGCTGTGCGCCGCCAGCATCGCCCCCAGCGGGCCTTCGGGCGACAGCACATGCGTCTGGCCGATAACTTCGGACAGGTTGCGCGGGCGCAAGCGATCAGCCAGCGGGCGCGAGCCCTCTGGCACAGGTTTTCCGGGGCTGTCGAACAGGTCGGCCATGCCGCAACTTACGACGCGCGGCGCGGCGGGGAAAGGCGGAATACGCCCTTCCCCACAGGCATCAATGCAGCGTGCCGATCAGATTGATGGACACGCATTGCGATTCGTAGCCTTCGAATTCAAGCACCCGGCCCGCCGCTGCCACATCCAGATTGCAGCGCGACGCCCACCGCGGCCAACTGGCCGGAATGATGCCAATAACCCGATGCGCGCCAAGGTCTTGCGCGGATTTGGTCATTTCGGTGATCAGATGCGCATGGACACGCCGCCGAATCGCCATCGGCGTCGAATGTGCCACAAAGACCCGGCTGGATTCCCAGATATTGGCGTCCACCGGCGCGGTTTCGAACAGCAGATCATCGGGAATGGTGTCCAACAGCCTCAACTGCGCATCGCGGATCATATAGCTGTAGATGCCGCAGCGCGCGGTGGTCGGGGTCAGCCGGATGCCCGCCAGAATTTCGCCGCCCTGATGCACCGCAATCCAGCGGCTGGCCGGGGTGTCATACTGGTCATATTCCATGCCAAGCGCCTCTGGCAGGTGCCATTGGTTCTGGATGATGAAGGACTGCCGTCTGGCGCGAAAAAGGTTGGCGAACAGCTCGCCATGGTTGTGCATGTTGGCAAAAGAAAGCGTGGTCGTCTGCATGGTGTGGTCTCCGGGTTTGGGGTGAGCAGATCTCCCAAACCCTGCGCAGGGTGAGGAACGCTTAGATCAGCCGGTAGTCTTTGGCGCGTTGAATGGCTTCGGCGGTGGTGCGCGCCAGCAGGCGCAGCCGTGCCGAGTTCAATCTGGCTTTCAATGCGCTTTCAGAGATCCCAAGCTTGGCAGCAGCTGAGGCATGGCGTTCCCCGGCGGCAATAAGGCGCAGGGCTTCGGATTGCGCGTCGGTCAGGCTTTCGGGCGGTTGCGTAACATCGTGCAACCGATTGACGAGAGCCGCGATCTTGGCGATTTCTTCGGTCGTATACTCTCGGTCAGAACGCGAAATGCCGGCAATCGTGCGCGAAGACACCGGCCCACAGGCCACCGCCACACCATAAACCATGCCATAAGCCGCTGCCTCGCCCATGATTCCGAAGGTGTCAGGCACCGGAATCTCGCTCCACCGGGTGGCGCCAACGGTGGAAAACCCCCAAGCAATCATCGGGTCCCGCATCGCATAGCCTTTTTCGGTGTAATGATCTGTCCATGCCTGATCGTAGGTTTGAAACGTGATCAAGGGCGACGTGAACCGAATATGCAGTCCCAAAAAATACCCAGCGGGCGCCAACTGCGATAAATGCTGCAACTCCAGCTCGATACCTAGCTTAATAGACATAATTTTTACGTTCTTTCCGAATATACACAACTTAAAGAGTATTCACCCGCGCAACCATACCGCATTGAGAAACATGCCATTTCCAAATTTGAACCAAAGACAACGGATTTAGCAAATAATAAACCCGCCTTGCAGAACAAGGCGGGTTTATTGTCTTAGCAAGGGTCGGGGCGATTATGCCTCGATTGCATCCTCGGCAGCGGTGCGAGCGTGGTCAGCAGCGCCTTTGGCATTCGGATCGCGGTCAACGAATTCGATGATCGCCATCGGAGCCATATCGCCGAAGCGGAAGCCAGCTTTCAGAACGCGCACATAGCCGCCCTGACGTTCTTGGTAGCGCGGGCCAAGGATAGCGAACAGACGTTCGACATACTGGTCCTGCTTCAGCTGCGACGCAGCCTGACGGCGTGCGTGCAGATCGCCACGCTTGGCCAAGGTGATCAGCTTTTCGATGATCGGACGCAGTTCCTTGGCTTTCGGCAAGGTGGTCTTGATCTGCTCGTGCTCGATCAGCGAGCCAGCCATGTTCGCGAACATCGCTTTGCGGTGTTCGTGGGTACGGTTCAGTTTGCGGTAGCCGCTAGAGTGACGCATGGGAATCTCCTATCGCGTGTTTTGCTTTGTCCGGCAGGGCCTACTTTTGGTCCCGCTCACCTTGGGGCTTGCGCCCAAACGCGAAGATCTTCGATTTTCGCGCCACTTCCCCGCACAGGCGGGCATTTGTAGCCCGACGGGGCGGCCCTGAAATGCCTTAGCAAATTCAGGGCCGCCCCGCCGTTAGTCTTAGAACTGGTCTTCGAAGCGCTTGGCCAGATCTTCGATGTTTTCTGGCGGCCAATCTTCGACTTCCATGCCCAGGTGCAGACCCATGCCCGACAGCACTTCCTTGATTTCGTTCAAGGACTTGCGGCCGAAGTTCGGGGTGCGCAGCATCTCGGCTTCGGTTTTCTGGATCAGATCGCCGATGTAGACGATGTTGTCGTTCTTCAGGCAGTTTGCCGAACGCACCGACAGTTCCAGCTCGTCAACCTTCTTCAGCAGAAGCGGGTTGAATTCCAGACCGGCATCTTCGACGCCTTTGCCAGCAGCTTCCGGCTCGTCAAAGTTGACGAACACAGCCAGTTGGTCCTGCAGGATGCGGGCAGCGTAAGCCACTGCATCTTCCGGGGTCAACGAGCCATCGGTTTCGATACGCATGGTCAGCTTGTCATAGTCCAGCACCTGACCTTCGCGGGTCGGGGTGACTTCGTACGAAACTTTCTTGACCGGCGAATAGATCGCGTCGATCGGAATCAGGCCAATCGGCGCATCTTCCGGACGGTTCTTGTCGGCAGCAACATAGCCTTTGCCGGTGTTCACGGTCAGTTCCATGAACACGTCAGCGCCATCATCCAAGTGGCAGATGACATGGTCTTTGTTCAGAATTTCGATGCCATTGGTTTCCGAGATGTCACCAGCGGTAACAACGCCCGGGCCTTTGGCCGAGATCGACAGGCGCTTCGGCCCATCAACGTCCATCTTGATCGAAACGCCTTTCAGGTTCAGCACGATGTCGGTGACGTCTTCACGCACACCAGCAACCGAAGAGAACTCGTGCAGCACGTTGTCGATCTGCACAGAGGTGATCGCGCCACCCTGCAGCGACGACATCAGCACGCGACGCAGCGCGTTGCCCAAAGTCAGACCGAAACCACGCTCCAGCGGTTCGGCGATGACGGTGGCGGTGCGTTGTGCATCAGCCCCCGGCTTCACGACCAGCTGAGTCGGTTTGATCAGTTCGAGCCAATTTTTGTGGATCATGCGATCGCCTCCATACTTGCCTTCTGCCCATGTCCGTAAGCAGACGACGCCCGAGGTTCAGAAATGACGAAATCGGGCCGCGCGTCATCGCACGGCCCGACCGGTAAAAAACAATTAGACGCGGCGACGCTTCGGCGGACGGCAGCCGTTGTGAGCCAGCGGGGTAACGTCGCGGATCGAGGTGACGTTCAGGCCAACAGCGGCCAGAGCGCGCAGCGCCGATTCACGGCCCGAACCCGGACCCTGCACTTCGACCTCAACGGTCTTCATGCCATGCTCTTGTGCCTTGCGGGCAGCATCCTCAGCAGCCATCTGAGCTGCGTAAGGGGTCGATTTCCGCGAGCCTTTGAAGCCCATGGTGCCCGAGGACGACCAGGAAATCGCGTTGCCCTGAACGTCGGAGATCAGGATTTTGGTGTTGTTGAACGAAGAGTTCACGTGAACAACGCCAGCGGCGATATTCTTGCGCTCTTTTTTCTTCGTGCGGGTCGATTTGGTATCGCGTGCCATACTTAAACGCTCCCCTTATTTCTTCTTGCCAGCGATGGCTTTTGCGGGGCCCTTGCGGGTACGAGCGTTGGTGTGCGTGCGCTGACCGCGGACCGGCAGGCCCTTACGGTGACGCAGGCCACGATAGCAACCAAGATCCATCAAACGCTTGATGTTCATCGAAGTTTCGCGACGCAGGTCGCCTTCGACGGTCAGGTTAGCGTCGATGTATTCGCGGATCGCCAGAACTTCAGCGTCAGACAGCTGGTTCACGCGACGAGCGCGGTCGATCTTCACAGCTTCGCAGATTTGCTCTGCGGTGTGCGGACCAATACCGGTGATGTAGGTGAGCGCGATCGGAACCCGTTTCGCGGTCGGGATGTTAACGCCAGCAATACGTGCCAAACGTGTATTCCTTCATGGTTGCGGTTCCGTAGCGCCAGAACCTTTTTTCACAACTCCGCCAAAGTCAGACCTTGGCGAATCGAATTCCCCAAAAGGGGACGCCCGCAAGCGATTCCGCTGCGGGACGCCGTGCTTTATGGGCTTTTGGCCAAAGCGTCAAGGCCCGCGTCGGACATTCTTACGCTTTGTCAAGAACGGATGCGATGGCCGCAGCAACCGCGTCCATTTCCGCCAAGCCGTCCACCGAAGCCAAGCCACCTTTGGCGTAATAGTAGCCAATCAGCGGCGAGGTCTTTTTGTAATATTCCATCAGACGGGTCTTCAGCGCGTCTTCATTGTCATCCGCGCGACGCTTCAGATCATGGCTGCCGCAGACATCACAGGTGCCGGAAACCTTGGTCGGACGGGTGGTGTCGTGGTACACTTCGCCACACTGGCCACAGGTGAAGCGCCCGGTGATACGGGCGACCAAGGCGGCGTCATCCACCTGCATCTCGATCACGGCGGCAAGGCTTTGGCCCTTGCGCGCCAACAGAGCGCCAAGCGCATCGGCCTGTTTCAGGGTGCGCGGAAAGCCATCAAAGATAAACCCGCCACCCGCAGCGCCGGTCAGCTTTTCTTCGATCAGACCGATCACGATCTCATCGGTAACCAGTTCGCCCCGCTCCATCACTTCGGCAACACGGCGGCCCATTTCGGTGCCAGAGGTCTTAGCCTCGCGCAGCATGTCACCGGTCGAAAGTTGCACCATTGCGCGCTCATCGACCAGCCGTTTGGCTTGGGTGCCCTTGCCTGCGCCCGGCGGCCCGAGGAGGATGATGTTTGCCATGAGGAAGCCTTCTTCGCTAAGTGAAAAGGCCCGGCGTGGGAACGCCGGGCCTGAATGACGCCAGCTTGATCAGCGGCGGGCCGGAGGCCGATTTGCCGTGCTGCGCTTCTTACCACGCAGCTGCGACTTTTCGATCAGACCTTCGTATTGGTGCGCCAGCAGGTGCGACTGGATCTGGTTGATGGTGTCCATCGTCACCGACACCACGATCAGCACCGAGGTGCCGCCGAAGTAGAACGGGATCGCGAAAGCATCGCGCAGAACTTCCGGCAGCAGACAGACCGCCGCAAGATAGGCAGCGCCCAGCACCAGAATACGGTTCACCACGTAATCCAGATATTCTTCTGTCTTTTTGCCCGGGCGGATACCCGGAATAAAGCCGTTCTGGTTTTTCAGGTTGTCTGCGACTTCATCCGTCTTGAACGACACGTTCGCGGTGTAGAAATACGCGAAGAAAACGATCATGCCGACGAAGAACAGCAGATACAGCGGCTGGCCGGGGCCGAAATAGGCCAAGATCGTCGACATGATCGGGCCGGTGGATGCACCCGAGAAGGTCGAAATCGTGGTCGGCAGCAGCAGCAGCGACGACGAGAAGATCGCCGGAATAACGCCAGCCGGGTTTACCTTGATCGGCAGGTGCGAAGAGCCGCCATCGTAAACCTTCATGCCGACTTGGCGGCGGGGGTATTGGATGTGGATCTTGCGCAGCGCGCGTTCCATGAACACGACGGCCGCGATAACCGCCACCACCATTACCAGCACGCCCAGGATAACCGGGGTCGAGATCACGCCAGCGCGGCCTTGGCTAAAGAACTGCGCCAAAGCATGCGGGATTTCGGCGACGATACCGGTGAAGATGATCAGCGAGGTGCCGTTGCCGATGCCGCGTGCGGTGATTTGTTCACCCAGCCACATCAGGAACATCGTGCCGCCAACCAGCGTGATCACGCAAGAAATCACGAAGAACATGCCCGGCGTGTGCGCAAGGCTGCCCGCTTCGATTGACTTGGCGATGCCGAAGCCTTGGAAGGTTGCCAGAAAGACGGTCGCATAGCGCGTCCACTGGTTCATCTTCTTGCGGCCTTGATCGCCTTCTTTCTTCATCTGCTCTAGCGCCGGAATCATCGAAGCCAGCAGCTGGATGATGATCGAGGCCGAGATGTAGGGCATGATGCCAAGCGCGAAGATACCCATCCGCTTGATCGCGCCGCCGGTGAACATCGACAGCATGCCGCCAATGCCCTGACCAGCGTTGTCCATGAAATTGCGCAGCGCGGTGCCGTCAATGCCGGGGACCGGCACATAGGTGCCAAGCCGATACACCATCAGCAGCCCAACGGTGAATAAGATGCGCTGACGAAGATCAGTCGCCTTGCCCAGCGTACCCCAGCTAAGGTTCGCCGCCATTTGCTCTGCAGCAGATGCCATGCCCAGTTCTTTCTGCGTAAGCCCGTTATGGGAAGCGCCGCCAAACCGTTTCCGGTCGGCGGCGCGGGAAACTTGAAGTTATGTAAGCGGTCCGTTGACCGCTCACAACCTCTTATTGCGCTTTGCGGACCGACTTGCCGTGCGGCTCCAGCACCGGAGCAACAGTCAGCGTGCCGCCAGCAGCAGCAACAGCTTCAACTGCGGCAGCCGAAGCGCCCGACACGTTCAGTTTCACAGCCGACTTGATCTCGCCCTTGTTCAGGATGCGGATACCGTCGCGCTTGTGACCGGTCAGACCTGCGTCAACCAGCATGTCTTCGGTGATCTCTGCTTTCACGTCCAACTTGCCCAGAGCGATAAACTTTTCGATCAGGCCCAAGTTGATGACTGCGAAACGCAGTTGGTTCGGCTTGCTGAAGCCACGCTTCGGCAGGCGGCGATACAGCGGCATTTGACCGCCTTCGTAGCCGCCAATAGCGACGCCCGAACGCGATTTCTGACCCTTGATACCACGGCCAGCGGTTTTGCCTTTGCCCGAACCCGGACCACGAGCAACGCGCTTTTGCTTCTTGGCGGCGCCGGGGTTGTCGTGCAGTTCATTCAATTTCATGTCGCATACTCCTATGCCGGAACTGCCCAAGCTGCGACGGCGAGGACAAACACGGCGGATTGTTGATTCTTGTGGCGATAGGGAGCCACCGGGGGCGTATAGAGCGCCGCCCCCGATAGATCAAGGCGCTTAGGTAGCCTGCTGACGTGTGCGCCAGAACTCCAGTCAGAAAAGCTTATTTTTGTACGTCGTAGGTAACCAATTTACCCCGTGTGGCAAACATCAAGATAGCCAGAACGACGGTGCCCAAGAACCACACGAACCACCCACCAATGGCCAATATGCCACCACCGATAGCAGCCCCGGCTTGGCACGCAGCGGTGTTCGTAGAGTCAGTGGCTTGCGCTGCACACTCTGACGACACTTCACCTACTGCCCCAAAATTAGCGACGACAAGAGCAACCATCGCAAGCTGAAAGAGCCAAAATACGATCTGCCAAACACGGCCAAAAAAACCACGTTGATGCTTTGTTACTTGGGCTTTAACCAATTTCACCATTTGAAACTCTCTTAAATGCTCGCAATACGCGACTACAATCTGCGCGTTCTACTTAAGCGAAAGCCTGTCGCCTCAGCAAGCATAAACAAAAGGGCATAGGGCGGGTGAAACGCACCGACCCTATGCCCTTTTCTTGGGCGAGGGCGCCCCCCTTTAAGACAACTCGCTTACGCCCCAGCAGGCCAGACAAACTCGGGCCGCAGGCCTTCGAACACTGGCCGGCCGTCGTGGGGTTTTTCGTAGCCCTTCGTCTCATCCCAGAACGCATGGTAGCTGGCCTTCGGGAAGGCGGAGTCGTCATAGCCCATGACGTTGGGCACAGCGACGCGGATGCGCTTTTGTTTGTCGTCCAGCATCAGCACCGCGCCGCAATCGGTGCAGAGGCAGATTTCCAGCGGGCCGTCGGGATTGTTGGCGTTGAAAGGCACGCGCTTCATCTTTTCGGGGTGGTCAGCCTTCAGGTCGCCGTAATTGAAAAAGGCGACATGGGTGTGCTGCTGACCGGTGACAGATTTGCAGACATTGCAGTGGCATTCGTGGTTATCAATCGGTTCTGCGGCAGCGGTCACATGCACATGCGCGCAGCCCCCGGTATATTTTGCAGCCATACTATCCTCCCTTAGATCGCGCCCGTCTTGGGGCGCATGGCGGCAGACTAGCACGGGTTTTCGCCAGAGGAAGATTCGTTTCATCGCCCGCGTATAGACACTGCGCGGCAATCCGGCGTATCTGGGGGTTTGCTTGCACAGGGGCGGGACAGAGATGGCCGTAGACACCAATTATCGCGCAGGAATCAAACTGCTGTTCAAAAACGAATGGGGCAGCTTTGTCGCCACCTTTGCGCGGTTTGAATA
>Ga0255096_1000262_pt1 | contig 28684 bp, 24 predicted proteins | sample Colum_Atlam_RepA_2_FD_188563 | JGI IMG/M metagenome (GOLD analysis project Ga0255096, IMG submission 188563) | Freshwater microbial communities from Columbia River, Oregon, United States - Colum_Atlam_RepA_8d | ecosystem: Environmental > Aquatic > Freshwater > River | place: USA: Oregon... | reverse complement strand
ATGCATTTATATTACATAACAATCATTATCCGATAAACGGATTAGCAACATTAGCCACCCACCCGCAGCAAGAATTTGCGCCACCGGATGCCCCGATGGCGCGCTTTTACCTTACGCGCCTTCGTAAACGATTTCGTGGCGCAAGATGGCGTCGTCGCCCAGATAGCTGCCGGTCTGCACTTCGATCAGGCGCAGATCAACGCGGCCCGGATTGCTAAGCCGATGCGGCGCGCCGATTGGGATTTGCACGAACTGGCTTTCGGTGACGAAGGTTTCGGTTTCGCCCACGGTGACAAAAGCCGACCCTTCGACAACCACCCAAAGTTCGGCGCGATGAACGTGGCTTTGCAGCGTCATCGCCTCGCCGGGCTTCACGACAAGCGCGCGCACCTGAAAACGCCCGCCTTGGGTCAGCGTTTCGGCGTGGCCCCATGGCATCGATTGCCGTGACATTTCGGTGGCCTGAATGATGCCGCTGGCCGCCATCATATCGACCGCCTGCGCCACAGATTGCGCGCTATCAAGGTCGGCCACCAGAACGCCGTCGCGCGTCGCGATGGCTGCGATGTTGCGCAGGCCAACGCCGACAATCTGCATGCCGTTGTCTTCGGCGCGCAGCAGCGTGTTCTGACAATCCAGCGCAAGCGCCGCGCCGCTGGTGCTGACGCCATCGGCGTCGCGCGGGCTTTCGTGCCAAACGGTGCGCCAGTTGCCCAAGTCTGTCCAAGCCGGGTCCATCGGCACCACAACGCCCTGCTCTTTTTCCATCACGGCGTAGTCAAAGGAGATGTCAGAGGCGGTGCGAAACGCATCGCCCATCCGGAAGAAATCCGGGTCTTTCACGCCGTCGCGGATCGCCCGACGCACCGCGGCACGCAAGGCCGGCGCATGGCGGCCAAAAGCCGAGCGGATGGTGGTAACAGCCGCAAGGAAAATCCCGGAGTTCCAGACATAGCGGTCTGCGGCCAGCATGGCTTCGGCGCCGGCAAGATCGGGCTTTTCGATGAACTGCACAAAGTGCTGCGGACCCGACGCGTCGTCCAGACTGTGGCTGAGTTCGATGTAGCCATAGCCGGTTTCGGGGTGGTTTGGCCGGATGCCAAAGGTCACAATTTCGCCGTCCTGCGCAGACGCCCTGCCCGCTTCGATTGCTGCTGCAAGGGCTTTGATATTGCCGATGCGGTGGTCGGTGGGCAGCACCAGCATCAAGGCCGACGGGTTTTCGGCGTGCAGAATTTCGGCCGCTGCGCAAATTGACGCGGCGCTGTTGCGCGCTTCGGGTTCGATCACAACCGACGCCGACAGATTGATTTCAGCCAGCTGTTCACCGACGATAAAGCGGTAATCATGGCCTGTTACCAAAAGCGGGTCTGGCAAGCCAAGGCTTTTAACGCGTTGCAAGGTTGATTGCAGCAGGCTTTCTTTGCCCATCAGCCGGGTGAATTGCTTGGGGAAGCTTTTACGCGATACCGGCCACAAGTGTTTGCCGCCACCGCCACATAGCACGACCGGGTGAATTTTCGCATCATTTGTCATCAGGGTGCCTCATGCAAGTCTTAACAACTTCGGATACCGGTGAACGCAATGAAACCAAGCGCAGCAGCCGCACAAAGTGTGCCGCGCCGAACCAGAAACAGCAGCGCAAAAGCGGATACCAAAGCGCGGTCAATGGTTTAAGGCGTGGTAATTCGCGCCTTAAACCATTGTTAACTATGGCTGGTATCGCCTACCATGGCGCGAGTGTCGCGCAACCTTTAGGATATAACCGCAGCGGTTAAGCATAATTGATTAACCATAAAGTGCATTTTAGGCGCGATAGCATATCGGGGCGCAGAAGCTATAATACTACGCAGGCTTGATCAATGTGGCGGGATAAAGCGTGGTTGCCAAGCTAAATCTTAAATAAGAAAAACCCGCAGCTTTTACTGCGGGTTTTTCCGTATTGAATTAAGGGCGTTTAGCGCAAATCAGACCAGTTTACGATCACGCGCGATCATTGCGGCATGGGTGCGGTTCTTTGCGCCCAGCTTGCGGCTCATGGTTTTAACGTGCAATTTGACGGTTACTTCTTGCAGATCATGGTCGCGGGCAATTTCCTTGTTCGACTTGCCTTCGCAAATCCCGCGCAGCACATCTACTTCGCGCGGCGACAGCAGCATATCTTTCGCGCCCTGATCTTTTTTCATCAAGCTCATCGGCGCATAGGTTTCGCCCGCCACCATAAACCGCGCCGCCGCCACCATCGACCGCGAGCCCAAGGTTTTCGGCACATAGCCCGCCGCCCCCATCGCCAAAGCCTGTTCGGCAATGGTGGTGGTGACCGCGCCGGAAATCAGCGCCACCGGGCGGTGATCGTTGGCCACCATCATGCGCTTTAGCCCATCCAGACCGTTCATTCCCGGCATATCATAGTCCACCAGCACCAGATCAAAGCTGCCGGTGCTGTCCGCGATAGAAATAGCCTCATCCAGGCTGGCGGCCATCAGAACTTCTTCAAAGCCTTCGCCTTCCAGAAAGGCTGCAATCGTTTCGCGGACAAGATCGTGATCATCAGCAACAAGAATACGTGTCATTCTTTTTCCATCTTTTTCCACAGAACGCCGTGACATATCCATTCTGGCTACATCAGATGCGTTCATTGGCTTCGCGGTAAAATCCACCCGAAGCCGGTGTTTGTTAAGTTGCGTTCATCGGTGTGAAAGTGTTTCCGTTCAGCATCGTGCGCACCGCCGCGATCATCGACCGCGAGCCAAGCGTTTTTGACACATAGCCAATCGCCCCCATTTCCAGCGCCTGATCGGCCAAGGCCGTCGTCATGGCGCCAGAAATAAGCGCCACCGGGCGGCGGCCATTGGCAGCCATCATGCGTTTCAGCCCATCAAGCCCGTTCATTCCCGGCATGTCATAATCAATCAACACCAGATCGAAACTCCCGGTTTCATGTGCTATTTCAATTGCTTCATCCAGGCTGGCTGCTGAACATACTTCATCCAGCCCTTCACTTTCAAAAAACGCACTGATGGTTTCGCGGACAAGGTCGTGGTCGTCGGCAACAAGAATACGAGTCATTTCTTTCAATTTTCCCCTAAGGGGGTAAGCCAACTTGAACTTTTGTGCCATGTCTGCACCAAAGGTCAAAACCGCGACCTAAACGCTTAGCTCGAAGTACGTTGGCACTATCCCGCTGACGCATCAGATACTCCATCATTATTCTATGGCGTAGCAGGGCGCTGCCGCAATCGCCTTACTGGATAGTATGTCTTGCAAAAGTCTTATCAAAATATCCGTAAGTATAGCATCATATCCGAAAGAGCGGGTGAAAAAATTAGGGAACTGTGTGACACAAAGATCTTTGTCAGGTGCAGACCGCACCATGTTCCCAGTCTTGCTATTTTGGAGCTTAGTCTATGTTTAAATCCTTCCTAACAATGGCATTTCTTGCAATGTCATCTGTTGCGCTCCCCTGTGTTGCCGCTGCAGCCGATCTGGCGCAGCCCACGGATGAGGTGATTCTGTCGGTAACCGGGTCGATCACCTCCAGCAATTCGGAAGGTGCGGCCAACTTTGACGAAGCGATGCTGCGCGCACTTGGCACGGTTGACATTTCCACCTCGACCGTTTGGACCGATGGCGTGCATACCTATACCGGCGTGCCGCTGAAGACGCTGGTTGACGCCTTGGGCGTGACTGGCGAGTCGCTAAGCATGTTTGCGGTCAACGACTACAAGGTCGAAGTGCCGATGTCGGATGCGGTTGAAGGTGGGCCGATCTTGGCGTTTGAAATGGATGGCAAGCCGATGTCGTTGCGCGACAAGGGGCCGATCTGGTTGATCTATCCGTTTGATACCAATTCGGCCTATCGCAGCGAAGAAGTGTATTCGCGCAGCATTTGGCAACTTGCACGGATCGAAGCGAAAAGCTGAAATCATTTGTCTGGAAAGGCCCACAGGGTATGAGCCAGCACAGCACCGCCAATCCAAGCATCGCTAGAGGGGTCCTTGCCGGACTTGTCATAGTGGTGCTTCTGCTGTGCTTTGCTGGCCTTGCAATCCTGACATTTGACGTGCGCCGCGCGGTGGTGGCGCAGGCCACCGCCAGTTCTGACAACACGCAATGGACCTTGTCGCAGGTCGACGTTGAATATCTGTCGCTTAAAGACGCGGTTATGGCCGCCGAAATCGACAAAGCGTCGCTGGATGAAGTGCGCAAACGCTTTGACATTATTTATAGCCGCAGCGCCACGCTTACCGATGGCGATGTGTTTACGGTTTTGCGCAAAGACAAGGATTTCAACGAAGGCTCCATCGCGCTGCACGCCTTCCTTGATAAAACGGTGCCGCTGATCGACGGCCCTGATGATGCCCTGATGGCCGCCCTGCCCGATCTTGAACGGCAAATTCAAATCCTGCGCCCCGATGTCAAGAAAATCGCCATGGCCGGTATTCGGGTGTTTGCGATCATTGCCGATGCCGAACGCCAAAAGATGGCCACGACGCTGATCGCGGTTGGTGCGCTGACCTTGCTGATGATCGTGTTTCTGGTGGGTCTGGTGGCGATGCTGCTGCGCTTTGATTTCATCAATCGCAGTCGGTCGCGTGAATTGATGCTGGCGCTTTCGCGCAGCGAATCGATTGTAGATACCGCGCTTGACGCGGTGATTGTGATTGATTTCCAAGGCCGGGTGATTGCGTTCAACCCGGCGTCGGAAAAGATTTTTGGCTATCTCAGCGCCGATGTGATCGGGCTGGATATGGCCGAACTGATCATCCCGCCCAGCACCCGCGCGTTGCATGATGCCGGGATGCGGCGCATGCAGGCGGGCGGCAAATCTGTGATGGCGGGGCGTGGCCGGGTTCGCATGGTTGCAATGCGGCGCGGCGGCGAAGAATTTCCGATTGAAATGTCGGTCGCGCAATCTGAAGACAAAACCGGCACGATCTTTATCGCCTATCTGCGCGATATGGCGGCCGAGATTGCCGCCGAAAAAGAGCTGCTGAAAGCCCGCGACGATGCGCTGGCGGGCGAAAAAGCCAAGGCCGATCTGCTTGCGGTGATGAGCCATGAAATGCGCACACCGCTGAATGGCATGCTGGGGATGCTAGAGCTGCTGCAAGACTCTGACCTGACCCCGCGCCAGATCGAGTTTTTGAATGTCATGCAGTCTTCGGGGCGGCTTTTGCTGCGCCATGTCAATGACGTGCTAAGCATGGCGCGGCTTGAAAGCGGCAAGATGCCGGTGCAGCAAACGGTGATCGACCTAGAGGCGCTGGTGCAAGAGATCTTCTCGAACCAGGCGGCGGCGGCGGCGCAGAATGGCAACCAGCTGCAATACAAGATGCTGCTGCCTGGCCCGAAAAAAGTGCTCAGCGACGTGTTTCAGGTACGTCAGGTGCTGCTGAACCTGATTGGCAATGCGGTCAAGTTCACCAGCAATGGCATGATCACGGTAGAGACCGCCTATTCGTTTGACGAAGGCGTTATCGAGTTTCGCGTGATTGATACAGGTATTGGCATTCCGGCGGCCGATCTAGAGCGGGTTTTTGACGATTTCGTCACGCTGGATGCCACTTACGCCCGCGCCGCCGATGGCACCGGGCTTGGGCTGGCGATCACGCGGCGCATCGTGGATAATCTGGGCGGCACCATCGTTGCCGAAAGCGAGTTGGGTCGCGGCAGCCTGTTTCGGGTGCGCATCCCAATGCAGGCCGCGGCGCCCAACGCCACGCCGCATGACTTTGGCGCGCTTGCCGCCGCGCCCAACCGTATCGCCGCGCGACCGCTTTCGGTGCTGGTTGTCGAAGATAACCCGGTCAACCGGCTGGTGGTGCGCGAAATGCTGGCCAAGCTGGGCCACCGGGTTGACGAGGCTCATGACGGCGAAGATGGCGTCCGGCGGGCGGGCGAAACCCGCTATGATGTGATCTTGATGGATATTTCAATGCCGCGGCTGGATGGTGTGGCGGCAACCTTGGCGATCCGTAAAGGTCAAGGCGCGTCGCGTGCAGCCCCGATCGTGGCGCTGACCGCGCATGCGCTTGCGGCAGAGGTGGCGCGGTTCAAGGCGGCGGGCATGCAAGATGTGCTGGTGAAGCCTGTCACCGGGTCGGCCCTTGCCAAGGCGCTGCTTGCGGCTTCGGGGCATGCGCCACAGGCGGCCACCGCAGCGCCGGAAACGCCGACGGTGGCGGATCTGCTGAACACTGAAACCATCGAAGAACTGTTTGATACTATGGGCGACGACCGGGCGCGCAAGCTGCTGCGCCGCTTTCTGGAACAGGCGCAGGATTCGTTGGAAAACCTGCTGCAACCGAAGTGGCAAAGCGAAACCGCCGAAGCCCTGCGCAGCGAGATTCACAAGCTTTGCGGTTCGGCGGCGATGTTCGGCGCCCGCAAAATGAACCTGCGTCTGCGCGCCTTGGAAGAACTGTGCAAGGCCGGTGACGCCGCGCCGGTGATCGAACAATTGCCGTCAGTGATGCCGATTTGGCAGGCCACCCGCGCAGCACTTGTGACCTATCTGGTCGAAGGCGCCGAAAAAGCCTAAGTTGCGGCTAACAACGCGCCTGCTAAGATCAAGGCCAGAAATTCACATAGATGGGGGATTTGGTGCACCCAGCACGATTCGAACGTGCGACCTTTGCCTTCGGAGGGCAACGCTCTATCCAGCTGAGCTATGGGTGCGTAGCGTCTCTATAGCGCCTGAAACCGGGGGCTGCAACGCGAAATCATCCGAAAAGTTCGTGACATAGCTCTAGCGCTGATACCAGCGCATCGACCTCTTCGGTGGTGTTATAAAGCCCGAAAGACGCGCGGCAGGTGGCCCCGACGCCCATGTGCTGCATCAAGGGCATCGCGCAATGCGTGCCAGCGCGCACCGCGATGCCGCGCTTGTCCAGCACGGTGGACACGTCATGCGCATGTGCCGGACCCTGCAGCGTAAAGGAAAAAATCGCGCCCTTGCTGGCGGAATTGCCCTGCACGTTCAGCCAGTTCAGCCCGGCCAGTTTTGCCTGCGCATAGTCGCGCAACTGGCGTTCATGCGCGGCGATATTGGTCATGCCAAGACCCATCAAATAGGTCAGCGCCACGCCCAAGCCGATTTGCTGCACGATGCCGGGGGTTCCGGCTTCGAATTTCATCGGCGGATCGTTGTAGGTGACGCTGTCGCGCGTGACTTCCCGGATCATATCGCCGCCGCCGAGGAACGGGCGCATTTCGGCCAGCCGGTCGCGGCGGATAAACATCGCGCCCGACCCGCTGGGGCCATAAAGCTTGTGGCCGGTGATGGCATAGAAATCGCAGCCAATCGCCTGCACATCCACCGGCGCATGCACCGCCGCCTGCGAGCCATCAACCAGCACTGGCACGCCTTTTTCCGAGGCGCCCTGACAGATGGTTTTCACATCAACAACGGTGCCCAACACATTGGACATATGCGATATTGCGACCAGCTTGGTGCGCGGCCCGATGGCGTTCAGCACCGCCTGCGGGTCCAGATCGCCATTGGCGTCAACCTCGACCCATTTCAGCACCACACCCTGCCGTTCGCGCAAAAAATGCCACGGCACGATGTTGGCGTGGTGTTCCATCACGCTGAGCACAATCTCGTCGCCCGCCTGCAAACGCGGCGCGGCCCAGGCGTAAGACACCAGATTGATGCCTTCGGTCGCGCCCGAGGTGAACACGATTTCGTCTTCGGAACCGGCGTTCAAAAAGCGGGCGATGATGTCGCGCACGGCTTCGTATTTGTCGGTCGCAAGATTGGAAAGATAGTGCAAGCCACGGTGAACATTGGCATATTCCATCGAATAGGCTTGGGTGATTGCATCAATCACAACCTGCGGCTTCTGCGCCGACGCGCCATTGTCCAGATAGACCAGCGGCTTGCCGTTGACCTGCCGCGACAAGATCGGGAAATCGGCCCGCACCTTTGCAACATCATACATCGTCAGCCTCCCATAGTTCCAAGCATCACGAATGCTGCCGCGAAAGATAGCGCCAAAACGGTGCCAAGGATGGTGAAAAACACCTTCGCGGCCGAGCGGAATCCGTGCAATTCGGCGACAAAGTTGGTGAGCAGCCACAAGAACACCGCGATGCCGATCAGGCCAAGCGCCTCTGCCAAGGGTGGCGCCAGCAGCAGCAAGACCATTTGCACGGCTTGCAGCAAGACAAGCACGCCTTCGATCCACGCCATCAGCACCAACGCATCGCTGAAACGACCGGTGCCGCCAAAACTGCGGCCAACGCCCTGCACCAGCATCAGTGTGACCGCCATCACCATGCCCTGCATCAACAACAGCTCAAAACCGCTGGCAAAAACCGCCGCCATCGCTGGGTCCATCGCCGCCGGAAACACCAAATAGGCCACCGCTGACAGCAGCGCCGACAGCACCACCACCAGCGCCAGCGCGGTCCAACCCACCACCGGCGGCAAGCGCAGCGAGATTAGCAGGCGCGCGATCTGCCGCGGCTGTGCCACGCTTAGGCGCAGCGCCGCCAACAGCGCCGATAGGTTAATTTGCATGTCCACGTTCCGCCTCGACCAGCATCGACAGCCAGATCCACAAGAAACCGACGCCAACGCCAACGCCGATCAGGTCAAGCTGCCGCCCCGGACCGATGACACCGGCCACCAAACCTTGCAGCAACATTGCCGGCGTGACCACGACCAGCGCCACAAACAGCGCCAGCCGCGCGCGATAAAAGCTGCCGCGCCCGCCAAAAGCCTCGGCAAGCCAATGGCTTAGCGCCGCCATTAGATACCAGAACGGAATAGAGGCCAGCAAGGCCAGCCCCGCGCCCACCAACCGCTGCACCATCGGCACCTGCGGTTGTTGCAGGCTTAGCCGCGACATGAACGGCCACAGCGACACGAAGGCCAAGACCAGAAACGCCACCAACAGGCTGAACGCGAACGGCTCTGACACCGGCCGCGCCAGATGCTGCCGCATCACGGCTTTGGGGCGCAGCCAACCCTGCACGATATCGGCGGTGACGGACATTTAATGCTCGTGCCGTTCCAGCCAGCCCTGCAGCCGGGTGCGAATATCGTCGCCAATCGCCTCGTCTTCGATTTCGGAAATGGCTTCGGCCAAGAATGCCAGCACCAACAGCGATTGCGCGCTGCGTAACGGCACCCCGCGCGAGCGCAGATAGAACAGCGCAGTTTCGTCAATCGCGCCCGAGGTCGACCCGTGCGAACATTTCACGTCATCGGCGTAGATTTCCAGCTCTGGCTTGGCCAGAAACTGGCTGTCGCCATCCAGCAAAAGGCTTTGGCTGATTTGGTAGCCATCGGTCTTTTGCGCGCCCTGTTTGACCAGGATTTTGCCCTGAAACACCCCGACAGCGCCGTTTTTCAACACTTTCTTGAACACCTGACGGCTTTCGCAGCGTTCGGCGGCATGGGTGATGAACACGGTATCGTCGTGATGAAAATCGCCATCGCCCAGGGCTGCACCCGCAACATGCGTCACAGAATCCGCGCCCAGCAGTTCCAGCACCGCATCGTTGCGGGTCATCCGGCCATTGGCGGTCAGTGTAAAGGACTTGAAGGCGGCATTTTTGCCAATGCGGGCAAACAGATGCGTGGCAGCACGGCGTTCATGGTCGCGGCCTTGGGCGCGGATGTGGTGAAAACGTGCGCCGTCGGCCACGTCAATCTCCATGACATGGGTGAAGCGCGCGGCGGCCGGACCGTTTTCCAGAATGGTGACTTCGCTGCCCGCTTCCAACTTGACGCAGTTGTGCAAGATCGCATCGGAAGTGGTTGATTTATGTTGATAAATCAATGAAATAGGCTTTGACGGCTTGCCGGTGACCCGCATCAGAACGCCATCGGTGGCGAAGGCGGTGTTCAGGGCCGCCAGCGGGCGCTGCACCGGGGTCTGCCCGCGCGTTTCAAGCACGCCATAGATGTCGCGCGCCCAGTGAATATCGGCGTTGGCAGCGGTGGCCAGACGTTCGATCTGGACGCCTTCCAGCGCGAAATCATCCGACTGCGCCGGATCAAACACGCCGTCCACGAACACGATTTTCAACCGATCAATTGCATCAAACACCGGCGGCTCGTCGCCCGGATCGAACAGATTGGCCGAGCTGGGCTGCGCCGAAATCAGCGAAGCCGGATCGGTGTAGCGCCAGTATTCATCGCGCTTGCCCGGCATGCCCATCGCGTTCAGACGCGTCAAAGCATCGGCGCGCGCCGCCCCCAGCCAGCCCGGTTTTGCGAAGGAAAGCCCGGCAATCCGCGCCTCCAACGCATCAAGTTTCGATTGCGCGATGGCCATTACAGCCCCTCCGCCAAAAGATCAGCGTAGCCGTTGTTTTCAACTTCCAGCGCCAGCTCCGGCCCGCCAGTCTTGATGATGCGACCCGCCGCCATGATATGCACCACATCTGGTTTGATATGGTCCAGCAGGCGCTGGTAGTGGGTGATCACCAAGAACGACCGCCCGGCCGAGCGCAGCGCGTTGACGCCTTCGGACACCAGTTTCATCGCATCAACGTCAAGACCCGAGTCGGTCTCGTCAAGGATGCACATTTTTGGTTCCAGCATCGCCATCTGCAGGATTTCGTTGCGCTTTTTCTCGCCGCCCGAAAAGCCCACGTTGACGGGGCGCTTCAGCATATCGGCGTCGATCTTCAGCGTCTTGGCCTTTTCGCGCACCAGTTTCAGGAAATCCCCGGCCGAAATTTCCGGCTCGTTACGCGCCTTGCGCTGCGCGTTCACGGCGGTGCGCAGGAAGGTCATGTTGCCAACGCCCGGAATTTCCACCGGGTATTGGAACGCCAAAAACAGCCCCGCCGCGGCGCGGGCTTCGGGTTCCATTTCCAGCAATTCTTCGCCGTCCAGCGTGGCCGAGCCGTCGGTGACGGTATAGCCATCGCGGCCCGACAGCACATAAGACAGCGTCGATTTGCCAGAGCCGTTCGGCCCCATGATGGCATGCACTTCGCCCGCGCCGATCGAAAGATTGACCCCGCGCAGGATCACCTTGTCTTCTTCTTCAAGTTTCACATGCAGGTTCTTGATTTCCAGCATCTTTTTGTCCTTCAGGTCGGCGTCAGTTGGCGCGCAGATAGGTTTGGATGACCCACAGCAGCCGGTCGGCCGGAATGGGCATCGGAACAACGTCAAACCGGGCCATGCGCCCGATCATCTCAACAGGTTTCAGCAGGCTTTCGACCTCGTGGTAGGCCGGGCGGTCAATGTAATCATCCCACAGCAGCGTCAGCGGCCGGGTGCAGCGGAACAGTGTTGTCAGAAAACAGGCGGCGCGAAACCGGCCATCAATCAGCACCACATCCGGGTGAACAAACTCTGGCAAGTCCCAGATAGACAAAGGATATCCCGGCCACTTGCGGAAATGTTCTTCCGATTGCGGAAAGCCCCAAGCCTTGGTGCGCCCGATCTTGCCGTGGTGCATCAGCGGCAGCGACGCCGGCGGGTTGGCGGCAAAATAGCTTTGCATACCGCCCAGCCATTTCACATCGCTTTCCACCGAAAAGATCGTCTTGCCCGGCAGTTCCGCCGCGATCACCGTCGACCCGCCAGAGCCATATTCCAAAATGACCTGCGCTTGCGCGTAATAGCGCCGCACCGCTGCCTCCTCATCAGGGGGCAGCGTGATGACCGGACGATCAACCGCAGGTTCCGCCATATCAGCCCACCGAGCCTTCCAGCGAAATCGCCACCAGACTTTGCGCTTCCATCGCAAATTCCATCGGCAGGGCTTGCAGCACTTCTTTGCAGAAGCCGTTCACCACCAGCGCCACCGCCTCTTCTTCGTCCATCCCGCGCGAACGGCAATAGAACAGCTGATCTTCATCCACCTTCGAGGTCGTCGCTTCGTGCTCTACCCGCGATGAGTTATTCTTCACCTCGATATAGGGCACGGTATGCGCGCCACATTTATCGCCAATCAGCAGGCTGTCGCATTGGGTATAGTTGCGCGAATTGGTGGCTTTGGGGTGCATCGACACCAGCCCCCGATAAGTATTCTGCGCCCTGCCCGCCGATATGCCCTTGGAAACAATACGTGATTTCGTATTCTTGCCCAAATGCACCATCTTGGTGCCGGTGTCGGCTTGCTGAGCGTTGTTGGCGATGGCGATCGAATAGAATTCGCCTTGGCTGTCGTCGCCGCGCAAGATGCACGACGGGTATTTCCAGGTAATCGCCGAACCGGTTTCCACCTGCGTCCACATCACCTTGGCCCGATCACCGCGGCAATCGGCGCGTTTGGTGACAAAGTTATAAATGCCGCCCTTGCCGTTTTCGTCGCCCGGATACCAGTTTTGCACCGTGGAATATTTCACCTCGGCGTCTTTCAGGATCACCAGTTCAACCACCGCCGCGTGCAGCTGGTGGGTGTCGCGCTTCGGCGCGGTGCAGCCTTCCAGATAGCTGACGTATGACCCTTCGTCGGCAATGATCAGCGTGCGTTCAAACTGGCCAGTGTTTTCCGCATTGATGCGGAAATAGGTCGAAAGCTCCATCGGGCAGCGGGTGTTTGGCGGGATGTAAACAAACGAACCATCTGAAAACACAGCCGAATTCAGCGTGGCAAAGAAGTTGTCCGATTGCGGCACAACCGACCCAAGATATTTCCTCACCAGGTCGGGATGGTCTTTGATCGCTTCCGAGATCGAACAGAAAATCACCCCCGCCTTCGCCAGTTCGGCCTTGAAGGTGGTGCCCAGCGACACAGAATCGAACACCGCATCCACGGCAACCTTACGCTCGCCTGCGGTTTCCGCGCCTTCAACGCCTGCCAGAATAAGCTGCTCTTTCAATGGGATACCAAGCTTGGCGTAGGTTGCCAGCAGCTTGGGATCAACATCGTCCAACGACTTTGGTTTGACCGCCATGCTTTTGGGTTTGGCGTAGTAATACTGATCCTGATAGTCGATTTCCGGGTAGTGCAGCATCGCCCACCGCGGTTCTTCCATATTCACCCAGCGGCGATAGGCGGTCAGACGCCATTCCAGCATCCATTCCGGCTCATTGTTTTTCTGCGAAATCAACCGAACGATATCTTCCGACACGCCCTTCGGCGCGTAGTCCATCTCGATATCGGTCGACCAGCCGTATTTATAGGCGCCAGACATGGCTTCCACGGTTTCGATGGTTTCCCGATCGACGCCTTCGCGGACTTCCGTAATTACTTCGGCCATTGCCTTCTTCCTTCTATCGCAAGGCGTTACCGCCCGATCTTCACGCAACGCGCGAACGAATTCTCTTGTAATCCCGCGCCCATGCATCAGCAAAGCGCAGCACGTCCTGTTCCGTCACATCAGGCCCCAACGAGATGCGGATCGCTTGCCCCGCCAAAGCCTCGTCAAACCCCATCGCCTTCAACACCCGACTGGCGCGCACCTTGCCGCTAGAACAGGCAGACCCCGCCGAAATCGCATAGCCTGCCAAGTCCATCGCCATCACCTGCGTCTCGCCTTTCCAGCCTGGCGCGATCAGGTTCAACGTGTTCGGCAACCGCTTTGCGGTATTCCCGACTGAAATAGTCTCAAATCCCTGCGCGGACAATGCTGAATCTAGAATATTTCTAATTTCAGCCACCCGCTCCCATACGCCGTTGGCCAAATCTTGCGCCGCCGCTTGCGCTGCTGCGGCAAATCCCGCGATGCCGATGATGTTTTCGGTGCCAGCCCGCCGCCCCATCTCTTGCCCGCCGCCCTTCAACTGCGACGCCAGATCCAAGCCACGCCCCATGCTGCAACCCAACCAATTGAACGCCAAAGGCAATTTTCCAAAAGCCTGGGTCAGATCAGAAACTGCAAGGCCCTCTGGCAGCTCTTGCACCACGCCAGTTTCCGAATTGGCCAGCTGCAGCGCGCTGCGGCCCGGATCGCTGACGGCAACGGTTCCTGCGGCATCCACCGACAAAGACGGGTCGCACCAGGCCGCCACCGCCTCGTGTTCCACCGCCGCACACACCAAGTCGCGCCCGGCACAAGCCAGCGACGCGGCTTCGGTTGCGCCGGATGTAAACACAATATCGGCGCCCTCGGCGCCCAAAGCTGCGGCAATTTGCCCGCGCGCGCGTTCCATCAATGCCTTCGCCGCCCGGCCCTCGGCATGCACAGACGACGGGTTGCCCACCAGCTCCATCGCCGCAATCATCGCGGCCTTGGCCTGCGGACGCAGCGGTGTGGTGGCGTTCCAATCCAGATAGACCCTGCTCACCGCCGGCCCCCTTCATCTTGGCAAAAATATCCCGGAGGGGTGAGGTGCCCTGCACCGAGGGGAGGCAGCGCCTCCCCTGCCTTGGCTGCCACGCTCATTCGTCCACCACCCGAAACAGCGCCGGAACCGCAGGGCAAGGTGCCATGCCATTGCCGATCACATCCGACAGCCGGGTCTGGTGCAAGAACACATAGACATGCGCCGACAACCCTTCCCACAGCCGGTTGGTCAGGCTTTGCGCCCGCGTGCCCGACACGCCACCAGACGCGCCTGCCCCCGAATGCATGGCGTCGACGTTCTCTTCGACCGCCTCCATCACCTCGGAAATCCGGATCGCATCGGGGCATTTGGCCAGCCGATAGCCACCGCCCGGCCCCCGCACCGCCTCTACCAGACCGGCGCGGCGCAGCTTGACGAACAACTGCTCCAGATAGGGCAGCGAAAGATCCTGCCGTTTGGCAATTGCCGCCAGCGACATCAGGTCGTCGCCCTTCGCCAGTGCCAAATCGGCCAATGCCACCATCGCATAGCGTCCCTTGGTGGATAGTTTCATGAACGAACCCCAGCAAAACCGATGAAACCATTGACGTTCGGGGTTGCGCCGCTTAACTCAACCCCAGTCCAATGGGCGGCATAAGCCGCTTTAGAATGGTTCTAGGATATCCGAGCGAATTCGTCAACAAACGCTCAGGACAAACAGGCACGGAGCATACATGCCCGAAGTTATTTTCGCCGGCCCCGAAGGCCGCCTCGAAGGCCGCTACCACCCGCAGAAGGAACGCGATGCCCCCATCGCGATCGTGCTGCACCCGCACCCGGCTTACGGCGGCACGATGAACAACAAGGTTGTCTACAACCTGCACTACGCGTTTTATAACCTTGGCTTCACGGTGATGCGGTTCAACTTCCGCGGCGTCGGCCGGTCGCAGGGCGAATATGACATGGGCATCGGCGAGCTGTCGGATGCGGCTTCGGCGCTGGATTACCTGCAGTCGATGAACCAGAACGCCAAGCATTGCTGGGTGGCTGGCTTTTCGTTCGGCGCCTGGATCGGCATGCAGCTTTTGATGCGCCGCCCGGAAATCACCGGCTTTATCTCGGTGGCCCCGCCGGCCAACCTTTATGATTTCAGCTTTCTTGCGCCCTGCCCGGCGTCCGGGCTGATCATCAACGGCACCGCCGACAAGGTGGCCCCGCCGAAAGATACCGTCAATCTGGTGAACAAGCTGCACGAACAAAAGGGCATCACCATCACCCACACCCAGATCGAAGGCGCCGATCACTTCTTCAAAGACGAAGAAGCGCATATGAAGCCGATGATCGACACGGTGTCGACCTATGTGAAACGTCGTCTGACCGAGGTGACGCGCTAAATGGGTGTTGTCGAGGATATGGGCGATGCACTTGCCCGCGATGTGATTGCAGCGATGGAAGAGCTGGACGATCATCGGCTCCCCGACAAGATTTCCAAGGTGCTGCTTGACGCATCGCCCACCATGCAAGAGGCGTTTCTGACCGCCTATCGCGTCCGCGTTGCCGAAGCGCGCGGGCGCAAATTTCTGGACGCGTTGTTGAAGGCCAAACGCGACGGCACCGCGCCGCCGCCCGGCCCGCGCGACACGGTGGGGCATTGACAGACCCTGCCCCGCACCGCCGGCTGGATCAGCAATTCGCCTTTCTGAACGAGGCGGATCGGCTGAAATCGGTGCTGCGCGCCACCACGCTATGCGACGGCTCGCGACGTGAAAATTCCGGCGAACATTCGTGGCATCTGGCGCTTTATGCGCTGGTGCTGGCCGATCAGGCTGGCCCCGGCGTTGATATCATGCGCGTCATCAAGATGTTGCTTATCCACGATCTGGTGGAAATCGACGTCGGCGATGTGCCGATTCATTCGGCAAATGGCACAGCCCATGGCTCTGCCGAAACCCAAGCCGCCGAGGCACAGGCCGCTGATCGGATCTTTGGCCTGCTGCCCACCGATCTGCGTGACGATTTGCGCGCACTTTGGGACGAATTCGAAGCGGCAAGCACCCCTGATGCGGTGTTCGCAAAATCGCTGGATCGGGTGCAGCCGGTGATGGCCAACCTGCAATCGGGCGGCGGAACCTGGATCACCTATAACGTCACCGCCGATCAGCTTGACACGCGCGTCGGCGTCAAAGTCGCCAAGGGCGCGCCGGAGCTGTGGTCTTGGGTCAAGGCGCAAACGCTGGCGTTCTTCCAATAAGGCACGATGGCGGATGCGACATTTCAGTATACCATCGCATACCATCTTCCCTTTAACGCAGTTTTCAACTAAACGCGTCACAAGCGAATCCACAAAAGCAAAGGGCCCAAGATGACCAAAATCAAGGTAGCCAACCCCGTCGTCGAACTTGACGGCGATGAGATGACCCGGATCATCTGGGATTTCATCAAGCAAAAGCTGATCCTGCCCTATCTGGACATCGATCTGAAATATTACGACCTTGGCATCGAAGAGCGCGATCGCACCAACGATCAGATCACCATCGACTCTGCCGAAGCGATCAAGAAATACGGCGTCGGCGTCAAATGCGCCACCATCACCCCGGATGAACAGCGCGTTGAAGAATTCGGGCTGAAGCAGATGTGGAAGTCGCCCAACGGCACCATCCGCAACATCCTTGGCGGCGTGATTTTCCGCGAACCGATCATCTGCAAAAACGTGCCGCGGTTGGTTCCGGGCTGGACCCAGCCGATTGTTATCGGCCGTCACGCCTTTGGCGACCAATACCGCGCCACCGATTTCCACTTCCCCGGCGCGGGCAAGCTGACGATGAAATTCGTCGGCGAAGATGGCACCGTGATTGAAAAAGACGTCTACGCGGCCCCCTCGGCTGGCGTCTACATGGGCATGTACAACCTTGATGACAGCATCATCGACTTTGCCCGCTCGTCGATGAACTATGGCCTGCTGAAAGGCTGGCCGGTGTATCTGTCGACCAAGAACACCATCCTCAAGGCCTATGACGGCCGCTTCAAGGATCTGTTCGCCAAGGTCTATGCCGAAGAATTCGAAGCGCAGTTCAAGGCCAAAGGCATCCATTACGAACACCGCCTGATCGACGATATGGTGGCTTCGGCAATGAAATGGTCGGGCGGCTATGTCTGGGCCTGCAAAAACTACGATGGCGACGTGCAGTCGGACACCGTGGCGCAGGGCTTTGGCTCGCTTGGTCTGATGACCTCGGTGCTGATGACCCCCGATGGCAAGATTGTCGAGGCAGAGGCCGCACACGGCACCGTCACCCGCCACTACCGCGAACACCAGAAGGGCAAGGCGACCTCGACCAACTCGATCGCCTCGATCTTCGCCTGGACCGGTGGTCTGAAGCACCGCGCCAAGCTGGACAACAACGAACAGCTGATGCGCTTTGCCGCGACGCTGGAAAAAGTCACCGTCGACACCGTCGAAGATGGCTGGATGACCAAGGATCTGGCGCTGCTGGTCGGCCCCGATCAGAAATGGCTGACCACCATGGGCTATCTGGAAAAAGTTGACGAATATCTGAACAAAGCCTTGGTCGGCTGATCCGACCTTCATCTTGGTTTAAATATCCTCGGGGGGACCGGGGGGCAGACAGCCCCCCGGCTTTCCTGTTTTTAATCCCCTCTGGCCTTTACAGCATAAACCCTGTATGGCCGCGCCAACCCGTATGAAAAGAAAGAGACCTCCCCGATGGAGCTTCGCAACATCGCCATTATCGCGCACGTCGACCATGGCAAGACCACCCTCGTCGATGAGCTGCTGAAGCAGTCCGGCTCGTTCCGCGACAACCAGGCCGTCGCCGAACGCGCCATGGACAGCAACGACATCGAACGCGAGCGTGGCATCACCATTTTGGCCAAGTGCACGTCGTTGGAATGGGCTGGCGTTCGCATCAACATCGTCGACACCCCCGGCCACGCCGACTTTGGTGGCGAAGTTGAACGCATCCTGTCGATGGTCGATGGCGTGGTTCTGCTGGTTGACGCCGCAGAAGGCCCGATGCCGCAAACCAAATTCGTGACCTCGAAAGCGCTGGCTTTGGGCCTGCGCCCGATCGTGGTGCTGAACAAGGTCGACAAGCACGACGCCGAACCGTCGCGCGCGCTGAACGAAGTGTTCGACCTGTTCGCCAACCTGGGCGCAGACGATCATCAGCTTGATTTCCCAGTGCTTTATGCATCGGGTCGCTCTGGCTGGGCGGATGCCGAACTTGATGGTCCGCGCAAGGATCTGACCGCGCTTTACGATCTGGTCGTCAAGCACGTGCCCGAGCCCAAGCAAATCGCACGCCGCGCCGAACCATTCCAGATGCTGGCAACCACCCTGTCGGCTGACCCGTTCATCGGCCGCATCCTGACTGGCCGCGTCGAAGCCGGCACCCTGCGTGCAGGCGAAACCCTGAAAGCGCTGTCGCGCGATGGCGAACGCATCGAACAGTTCCGCGTGTCGAAAGTTCTGGCCTATCGTGGTCTGGTGCAGACCCCGATTGATGCCGCCGAAGCAGGTGACATCGTGACGCTGGCGGGCATGACCAAAGCCACCGTTGCCGATACGCTTTGCGCATTGGAAATCGAAACCGCTATTCCGGCACAGCCGATTGATCCGCCGACGATTTCGGTCACCTTCGGCATCAACGATTCGCCTTTGGCGGGCAAAGAAGGCTCGAAAGTGCAGTCGCGCGTCATTCGCGAACGTCTGATGAAAGAAGCCGAAATCAACGTCGCGATCAAAGTCACCGACACCCCCGGTGGCGATGCGTTCGAAGTTGCTGGTCGTGGCGAACTTCAGATGGGCGTGTTGATCGAAAACATGCGTCGCGAAGGTTTCGAACTGTCGATCAGCCGCCCGCGCGTGCTGTTCCAGGAAATCGACGGCGTGCGTCACGAGCCGGTTGAAGAAGTCACCATCGACGTCGATGACGAATACACCGGCCCGGTGATCGAAAAGCTGACCGGTCCGCGCAAGGGCGACCTGGTGGAAATGAAACCGGCTGGCGCTGGCAAGACCCGCATCATCGCGCATGTGCCGTCGCGTGGTCTGATCGGCTATCACGGTCAGTTCATGACCGACACCCGCGGCACCGGCGTGTTGAACCGTGTGTTCCACGGCTGGACCGCGCACAAAGGTGCCATCGAAGGCCGTCGCCAAGGCGTTCTGATCTCGATGGAAACCGGCGTGTCGGTGGCTTACGCCATGTGGAAGCTGGAAGATCGTGGCCACTTCTTCATCGGTGTGCAGGAACCGGTTTACACCGGCATGATCATCGGCGAACACAGCCGTGACAACGACTTGGAAGTGAACCCGCTGAAGGGCAAACAGCTGACCAACGTGCGCGCAAGCGGCACCGACGAAGCTGTGCGTCTGACCACGCCGGTGAAACTGTCGCTGGAACAGTGCATCGCCTATATCGACGATGATGAGCTGGTGGAAGTCACCCCGAAATCGGTGCGGATGCGCAAACGCTATCTGGACCCGAACGAACGCAAGCGCCATTCGCGCAACGCCTAAACAAGAAAACCCGCTGAAAGGCGGGTTTTTTCATTTCAGATCAGCGTATTGGTTGCGAAAGCTAATCTGAAATCTTAAGCGGCTAGCGCCAATCTGCAGGGCATGAAATCTTCGACCGTCACCCTATCGCCGTCAAAGGTGCAAAAGGTTGACGAGGCGATTTCGTTCCAACCGCCTTCTTCGGCCTCCAGCGGTTCTGACACCACCGCCATGCCGCCCCTTGTTTCCGACCAGCGATAATACAGGCTGGGCGCGGCCGCATCGGTGGCATAGCGCAGCGCGTAAAGCCGTTTGCCATCCGACAAGGCCGCCGTCATCCGCAAATACGGCAAGCTGCCTTTCGCCTTGGCCAGCGAAATGAACCGCGCCGCCGCACGTTCCAACGCGCCGCGCGGATCGCCATCAAGCCCTTCGGCCACCGCCACAAGAAACAACGCTTCGGAATCGGTGGCGCCGCGCCGCGCGGTGTATAACGCATCGGGGATCATCATATCGGCATCGCGGCGGAACTGATCATAACCGCCTACCTGACCATTATGCATAAAGCTCCACGCGCCTTGCACAAACGGGTGGCAGTTGTTGCGGCTGGTCGCGGTGCCGGTCGAGGCCCGCACATGCGCCAAAAACAGCCCCGATTTCACCTGCGCCGTCAGGCTTTTCAGGTTCGGGTCCGACCACGCCGGCATCACATCGCGGTAAAGCCCTGGTTCGGGCCGATCACCATACCACGCGATGCCAAAGCCATCGGCATTGATCGCCGAATGGGTCTGCATGGCGTGGTGACTTTGGTGGATCAACGAATGGCCGGGGCGGCTGACGATTTCCTCAAGGAAAATCGGCGCACCCACATATGCAGCCCAACGACACATGCTCTGCCCTCACATAACTTTGGGCCTGACCGGCCTCTTCAACGCAAGGCTAGCACAAAGCCGTGGCTTTGCGCTGGATTTATTTGGTCAAATTCGCGCGAGCCGATTACGCGCCGACCTCTTCCACCACAACCAGATCGCGCACAGAAGCGCCCTTGGCATGCGAAAGCGCCGCCTGATATTCCGGCGAATTGTAGCACTCGACCGCCGCTTCAACGCTGGGGAAGCGCGCAACCACGTTGCGCGCCCGGTCGTTGCCCTCTAGCTGCACATAGCGGCCACCGCGGGCAAGAAACACCCCGCCATGCGCCGCAATCGCCGGACCGGCGGCCTTGGCATATTTGCCATAGGCCTCGGCGTCGGTGACGTGAACTTGCGCGATCCAAAGTGCGGTTGGCATTTACGCCTCCAACGCGGCATGAACCGCGGCAATTGCTGCATCGGCCAGCGCGATATCGGCACCACCGCCCTGCGCCATATCGGGGCGACCACCGCCACCTTTGCCGCCCAAGGCTTCGACCGCAGCTTTGGCCAGCGTTACTGCCGAAATCCGTGCGGTCAGATCGGCGGTAACACCGGCTGCAACCGCAGGCTTGGCACCGGTATCGGCGATCAGCACCACAGCGCCCGACCCGATTTGCGCCTTCATCTCGTCAATCAGCGCCGGAAGGTCTTTGCCCGACACGCCAGAAAGCACCTGAGCAATCAGCTTTACGCCGTTGATTTCCTTGACTTCCGGCCCACCAGACTTGCCGCCCATCGCCAGTTCGCGGCGCAGTTGCGCCACTTCGTTGGCCAAAGCGCGGCGTTCCTCTTGCAGCGCTTTCACGCGGTCAAGCACGTCACCCGCATGGGTTTTCAGCGCGGCGGCCACATCTGCCAGCCGTTTGTCTTGCGCGCCAAGGTGGTCCAGCGCGGCCTGACCGGTCAAAGCTTCGATCCGGCGCACGCCCGAAGACGATGCACTGTCCGACAGCAGCACAAACGCGCCAATGTCACCGGTGCGCGCCACATGGGTGCCGCCGCAAAGTTCAAGGCTATAGGTGCGGCCATCGGCACCTTTGCCCGAACCATCCAGCGTGCCCATCGACACCACGCGCACTTCGTCACCGTATTTTTCGCCAAACAGCGCCTGCGCGCCCAAGGCCCGCGCGTCGTCTGGCGTCATGATCCGGGTATCGACGGCGGTGTTTTGCCGGATGAATTCGTTCACCTCTGCCTCGACGCTGCGCTGTTCGGCCTCTGACATCGCGGAAGAATGGCTGAAGTCAAAGCGCAAACGGTCAGCGGCGTTCAGCGACCCGCGCTGCGCCACATGGTCGCCCAACGCGCGCCGCAGGGCTTCGTGCAGCAGGTGGGTGGCCGAGTGGTTGGCGCGAATGGCGCCGCGACGGCTATGCGAAACCTCTAGTTTCGCAGGCTGACCGCGCAGGATCGTGCCTTCGGCCACACGTGCGATGTGCAGGAAAACGCCCGCTTGTTTCTTGGTGTCGGTCACTTCCGCCAAACCGGTCGCGGTGCGGATATAGCCGGTATCGCCGACCTGACCGCCGCTTTCGGCGTAGAACGGGGTCTGGTTCACCACGATCTGCACGGTGGACCCGACCTCGGCCGCGCCAATCAGCGCGCCATCGCGCACAAGTGCGTCGATCTGGCCTTCGGCGGTTTCGGTGTCGTAGCCAAGGAATTCGGTCGCGCCATGCGCCTCGGCGATTTCAAACCACACTTTCGCATCGGCAGTGCCGCCAGCGCCCGACCAGCTTGCGCGGGCCTTGGCCTTTTGTTCAGACATCGCGTCGTCGAAACCGGCGACATCGACGGCGCGCGACTTTTCACGCAGCACGTCTTGCGTCAGGTCCAGCGGGAAGCCGTAGGTGTCATACAGTTTGAACGCCACGCCGCCCGGCAGATCGGCGCCTTCGGGCAGACGGTCCAGCTCATCATTCAACAGCCGCAAGCCACGGTCGAGCGTGGTCTTGAAGCGGGTTTCTTCCAGCCGCTGGGTTTCCTCGATCAGCGCCTGCGCGCGGGCGAGTTCGGGGTAAGCCGCCCCCATCTGCCGCACCAAAGCCGGAACCAGACGGTGCATCACCGGATCCTGCGCGCCCAGCATATGCGCGTGGCGCATGGCGCGGCGCATGATCCGGCGCAGCACATAGCCGCGACCTTCGTTCGACGGCATCACGCCATCGGCGATCAGGAAAGAGGTCGACCGCAAATGGTCCGCGATCACGCGGTGGCTGGTTTTGCCGGGGCCATCGGGGTCGGTGTTGGTCGCATGCGCCGACGCTTCGATCAGGCTGCGCATCAGGTCGGTGTCATAGTTGTCGTGCTTGCCCTGCAGCAGCGCGCCAATCCTCTCCAACCCCATGCCGGTATCAATCGACTGCATGTCCAAGGGCCGCATCGTGCCATCCGCGAACTGTTCGTTCTGCATGAACACGTTGTTCCAGATTTCGATATAGCGGTCGCCGTCTTCTTCGGCCGAACCGGGCGGGCCACCCCAGATGTGGTCGCCGTGGTCGTAGAAAATCTCGGTGCACGGGCCGCACGGGCCAGTCGGCCCCATCCGCCAGAAGTTGTCATCGCTGGCAATGCGGATGATGCGGTTGTCGGAAATACCGGCAACCTTCTTCCAGATCGTCGCGGCCTCGTCATCGGTGTGATAAACGGTGACCAACAGCTTGTCTTTGTTCAGGCCGAAATCTTTGGTCAGCAATTCCCAAGCAAAAGCAATGGCTTCGGCCTTGAAGTAATCGCCAAAGCTGAAGTTGCCCAGCATTTCGAAAAACGTATGGTGGCGCGCGGTATAGCCGACGTTATCAAGGTCGTTGTGCTTGCCGCCGGCGCGCACGCATTTTTGTGCCGTGGTGGCGCGCTTGTAGTCGCGGGTTTCAACGCCGGTAAAGCAGTTCTTGAACTGCACCATGCCCGAATTCGCAAACATCAGCGTCGGGTCATTGCGCGGCACAAGCGGCGAGCTTTCCACCACTTTGTGGCCATTGCGGGCGAAGAAATCGATATAGGTCGAGCGGATGTCGTTCAACGAAGCCATGGTCTGGGGCCTCCAAAAGGCAGGAAAACTCTGTTGCGCTTCGTTTATCCGCCCTGCGCTGGGCTGTCCACGCCTTCGTGACAAGACAATGAAAAAGGCCGGAAACTTGCGCTTCCGGCCTTCAAATTCAACCGCTTGGTCAAAGATCAATCGTCAAGAACGGCGGCCTCTTCGCCGCTGATCGAAAAATCCAATCCATTCGCGGTGCGGATGCGTTCTTCAATGTCCTGCGCGATGGCCGGATTTTGCTTCAGGAAGGTCTTGGCGTTTTCACGGCCCTGCCCGATGCGTTCATCCTTATAGGAATACCAGCTGCCCGACTTTTCAACCACGCCGGCCTTTACGCCGATATCAACCAGTTCTCCCACCTTCGAAATGCCTTCGCCATACATGATGTCGAATTCAACTTCCTTGAACGGCGGCGAAACCTTGTTCTTCACCACTTTCACCCGGGTGGCGTTGCCGACGACTTCGTCACGATCCTTGATCGCGCCGGTGCGACGAATATCCAGACGCACCGAGGCGTAGAATTTCAACGCGTTGCCGCCGGTGGTGGTTTCGGGGCTGCCAAACATCACGCCGATTTTCATGCGGATCTGGTTGATGAAGATCACCATGCAGTTGCTGCGCCCGATCGAGGCAGTCAGCTTCCGCATCGCCTGGCTCATCAAACGAGCCTGGCTGCCCATTTGCATGTCGCCCATATCGCCTTCGATTTCCGATTTCGGCACCAAAGCCGCGACCGAGTCGACAACAATCAAGCTTACCGCGCCAGAGCGCACCAACGTATCGACGATCTCTAGCGCTTGTTCGCCGGTGTCGGGCTGCGAGATCAGCAACTCATCCAGATTGACGCCCAATTTCTTGGCGTATTGCGGGTCAAGCGCATGTTCGGCATCAACAAAGGCGCAAACGCCGCCTTTTTTCTGCGCTTCAGCCACCACATGCAGCGTTAGCGTGGTTTTGCCCGAAGATTCCGGCCCGTAAATTTCAACAATCCGGCCCTGCGGCAGGCCGCCGATGCCAAGCGCGATATCAAGACCCAACGATCCGGTCGACGTGGCTTCGATATCCATGACCGGGTTGTCTTGGCCGAGCTTCATGATCGAGCCCTTGCCAAACTGGCGTTCAATCTGCGCCAAGGCGCTTTCCAACGCTTTTGCCTTATCCATGTCCCGCTTCCCGTTCAACTCGAGTAGATTTGCCGCTGCCATTGCTTTGCCCTTATCCCACGGTTGCATCCAGGCGGCAATCGCCGAAGATGTTCTCTATTTGTTTTGTCTCTTATGGGGGTAAACAGAGAACATTTCAACCAAATTGTCGCCGCTTTAGTGTTTTCAAAGCTTGGTTAAGGATTGATTACCAAAATCAGCAATCCGCACCTGTTTGCAGGGATTTTGGCATGGTGCTTGAATGACCACCTGCACCGCAGCTTTCGAACGCAGACTGTCCGCCAAAATCAGGACCGCGCCGTTTTTGCCAAAGCCCCCAGCATCCGGTGCCGCCCGTTGCGCCAAAACTGGGATTTCCCTTGGTCAGTGCAACTGCCCCTGCACTGTCGCCGTCAGATCGCTGAGCGAAAACGGTTTGGCCAAAAAGGTTGAATTCGGAATTCTGGATTGCCCTTCCGACAACGCCTCTTCGGCATAGCCCGACACAAAGATCACCTTGACATTTGGCCGCGTTTGCAGTGCCTGACGCACCCAGCTTGGCCCGTCCATGCCCGGCATCACCACATCGGTGACAAACACATCAACCTCAAGGCTGGGATCTTCCAAGGTCTTCAGCGCCTGTTCGGCGTTTTCAGCCTCTAGCACCGTATAGCCGCGCATCCGCAAGGCGCGGCTGGCAAAGGCGCGCACGGGGGCTTCGTCTTCGACCAACAGCACCACGCCTTCACCCTGACGCAAGATCACCTTTTGCGGTGGCTGGGCCTGCGGCGCAACCTCGGTTTCGGGGCCAGAGTAGGCCGGGAAATACAGCAAGAAAGTGGTGCCTTCGCCTTCGGTCGAATCAACAAAGATGAAGCCGCCGGACTGCTTGACGATGCCATAGGCGGTCGAAAGCCCCAGCCCCGTGCCTTCGCCAGCGCGTTTGGTGGTGAAGAACGGCTCAAAGATTTTCTGCAGCCGTTCGGGCGGCATGCCATGCCCGGCATCGCGCACCCGAATCACCGCATAGTCACCCGCGGGCACCACGGCGCGGTCACGGCGCATTTCTTCGCTAAGCGTCAGAGCTTCGGTTTCGATCTGAATCGTGCCACCTTCGGGCATGGCGTCGCGCGCGTTCACCACCAAGTTCATGATGACCTGCTCTAGCTGGCGTTTGTCGGCGCGAATCTGGCCCAAATCGGGGGCATGCGACAGCCGCAGGCGCACCCGCTCCCCCACTAGGCGGTTCAGCAGATGCGTCAGGTCTGATAGCACGTCTTGCAGATCAATGCGTTCGGGCTTCAGGGTTTGTTTGCGCGAAAACGCCAGCAGTTGCCCAACCAAAGCGGCGGCGCGATTGGCGTTTTGGTGAATTTGAATCAAATCGGCATATTCGGGATCACCACTGTTATGGCGCAGCAGCAACAAGTCGCAATGCCCGGAAATCGCCGTCAGCAGATTGTTGAAATCATGGGCCACACCCCCGGCAAGTTGGCCGATGGCCTGCATTTTCTGGCTTTGAACAAACTGCGCTTCCAGCGTTTTCAACGCGGTTGCATCCTGAAGCACCGCCAGAACCGCCGGACGACCCAGTTCAACAATGCGGCGCAGCGTGACTTGCACAAACACCTCGCCACTCAGTTTGCGCGCGCACAGAACTTCGGCGCCACCGGGAATGCGTTCTTGCGCCACGTCTGAAAGCCAATCGGCCACCGGGCGCCCAAGGCCTTCAAACAAATCATGAATAAGTTCGTCTTTGCCTTCAAGCTGCAGCAGATCGCGCGCGGCTTTGTTGGCAAGCCGCAAGGCGCCATTGGATTCAAACTTCATCAGCGCAACTGGCACATGTTCAAAATCGGCCAACATGCTTTCGTCATTTTGACGCCGCGCGACAGGCAGCAGATAAATTTCGCGCCGTTCGCCAATGCTTTCAACCTCGGCCAGAATCGCGCGCACTGGGCCATCGGCGGCGGTTACTTCCACCTCTTCGCCCGAATGCAGCGCGGTCGAGGTGAAAATGCGGTCAAGCCGTTTGGGCCGCCCGCCCAGCAACCGGCGCATCGCATCATTGGTAAACAGCACCACGCCAGATTTATTCGCCGTCAGCATCGGCAGGCTAAGCGATTCTGCGCCGCGGCTTGCGCCGGGCGAAGAGCGGTCCAAAAACTCCTCTAGCCGCCACAAAAACCGCCGGTCTGACACGCGATGCACAGAAAGCCGCAAATGGCCTCGCCGCGTTGCCACATCTTCGCGGGCGGCCCCGGCGTGGGTGGCGCGGGTTTGCAACCGATACAGCACCGCCGAGGGCGAGGCGAAGTGATCTTTCAGCGCGCTGACCAGCGTTGCCCCCGCTTGCACCGCAAAGCGATCTTGCGCACTGGTGTTCTGAAACCTGATCTGCCCGAACGCATCGGTCGCAAAACACGGTGCCGCATCGTGTGAGATAAGCGCAATAAGCCTTTGTTCTTGTTTGATATCACGACGCAGGCGCAGCCAATGCACGATGCGCTGCACGGTCACCAGAATTGCAAAGGTTAGCCCGGCGGCCAAGCAGGCAAGCGCCCAAGTTGGATTGGGCGCAACCGCCACCCCAACGCTGCAGGCAAGTGCCGCGCCCAACAGCACCCAATACCCGCTTTGCGATGCACTGCTTTGGTCAAAATCCTTGATCTGACCTGATGTCACACTGGCCACCGCGCACTCCACTTGGGTAAATCTTTGAGCAAGATTAGTGGTAAAAATCGTTAACGCCAGCTTAACCCCAGCTAAAACCGTGCATTTAATTGCGAACAATCCTCTTAGAGTTGTGGGTATCAGCCGCCGTTGCGGGCAAGCAGCGCCACAAAGAAGCCATCCGCGCCTTCAAGCGGTGAAAAGCGCCGCATGAAACTGCAGCTAAACTGTGAGTTTCGGGCCAGAAAGCCTTGAATCTGAGCCTCATTTTCTTCCGTCAGCATCGAACAGGTGGCATAGGCCAACACGCCATTTGCTGCCAGCATCGGCGCGGTTTTATCCAAAATCTCGGCTTGTATCTGCACCAGTTCGGCCAGACGCTGTTCGCTTAGCGCCCATTTCCCCTGCGGATCGCGGCGCCAACTGCCAGAGCCAGAGCAGGGCACATCTGTCAAGATCAGGTCATAAGGCCCAGACTTTGCAGCATTTTCCAAAAGCGTCACCGCAACACCTGCCCGCTTTGCCCGATCGGGTAAATCGCGCATCCGGCGCGGGTCGGCGTCATGCGCGAACAGCGGCCCCGTCGCGCGCGCGGCCATCGCCAAGGTTTTGCCGCCGCCGCCCGCGCAATAATCCAGCATCTTTTGGCCGTTTGCCAGTGGCAGGGCTTCAACAACCGCCTGACTTGCAGCGTCTTGCAGTTCGACCAGCCCATCAAGATAGGGCTGCGAGGTTTGAATTTTCCGAGCGTTTTCGGTGACTTCCAGTGCGGTCTTGGCAAGGGCGTGCGGTTTGCTTTGCACGCCCGCAGCCGCCAAAGCCGCCTGCGCCTTGGCAAGGGTGGTTTTGGCGGTGTTCACCCGCAAAAACACCGGCGCGCGGTGGCGCAGGGCTTGCATCACGGCGGTAAAATCAGCGCCAAGGGCGGCTTGCAACCGTGGCAGCAGCCAGTCGGGGCAATCCAAAGCCTCGGCCAAGCTTGGCTCTGTCGCGGTATCGGTCGCGGTCAGCGCGGCGGGCGCGTGGCCTTCGCCGGTGAACAGCGTTTCGGGCGCAATGCCACGGTCGCGCACGCCGCCAAGAATGATGCCGCGCGCGGTGGCAGAACCGCCCATCGCCGCATGCGAGCGTTTGCAGCGCAGGGCATCATAGACCAGATCGCGCACCGCATTGCGGTCGCCAGACCCGGCAAAGCGGCTGGCGCGG
>Ga0255096_1000255_pt1 | contig 29684 bp, 29 predicted proteins | sample Colum_Atlam_RepA_2_FD_188563 | JGI IMG/M metagenome (GOLD analysis project Ga0255096, IMG submission 188563) | Freshwater microbial communities from Columbia River, Oregon, United States - Colum_Atlam_RepA_8d | ecosystem: Environmental > Aquatic > Freshwater > River | place: USA: Oregon... | reverse complement strand
AACTTCGCCGACGATTTAGATGCCAACTCATTGCTCCCCACAAGAGCAATCGACGAAAACCACCAACTCAAGATGGCCGATCTCTTAGACGCTACAGACGAAGATGGGTGGTCGAACGATTCTTTTCTTGGATCCAATCTTTTCGGAGAGTAGAAACAAGATACGACTATTATCCTGAAAGTTATTTCGGATTTGTGCAACTAGCCTCAATCATTATACTTTTACGCAGGTTTTGAAATGGGCTCTAGTAGACTTCTGGAGTAAATCAAAAATAAAATAGAGAAATACTTCCTTCATTATCAATATCTGGAGTTGTAATTTTATCCCACCCTTTTATGTTTATTCTTTTTTTAGCTGATTGGAGAAGAGTAGATTTACAGAGTGAGGTTGATCTTCTTGAGATGATGGAGATCATGAGAAATTTAAGAAGATTCTGGCTCACTGCAGTAGGGGTTTTTAGTATTTTTCCTTAATGAGCGTGATTGCTTTCTAGGTCACGATTACTCTTAATTTTGTTGTTTTTTTAATTCAAAAAGAATAAAGAGCGTCGCAGGTTGTTTAATTATGATTTAGGGGGAAAATATGAAAGTCTCAAATAAGATACTAGTGACTGCTCTTGCTCTTTCTTATGCTTTGCCGGGAGTTGCACCGGCGTTCGCTCATACACATACAGTTGAGGTCGTAGAGCATTATGATTATCATCACCACCATAATCATTATCACGGATCAGATCCTGCTGATGCTGCTGCAACTGGGTTTTTAGCAGGAAGTACTGGGGCCACTGCTGCGTTGTTTTTCTCTGCTTCAATCTCAAGAAAGGTGGGTGCTGCACCTGAGTTGATTAAGGATCAAGCTGCAGCCTATTTTGTGAGCAATGAGGACTCAGTTCTTTTACATTCTGCAATGGAGGAGTTCAGAAATCTTCTCAGAGCCCAGGGATCTGACGCAGATTCTCTGAGTTATGACGAGCTTGTAGAGCTCTATCTCGACACAGTTCACTGAGAGCCAGTCATGTATTGACGATCAGTGAAGAGGGGAGAGTGAGATGAGTCATGTTGTTTTGGGATGAAACCCCTCGTTTCTCGCTCCCCTTTTGTTGATACAACCTCATTTTTAGCTTTTAATTTTTGATCTCATTGTTTGCTTATTTATAGTTTCTTTTTGGTTTGCTGTAGTTTGGTGAGTTTTTCTAGTCGTGGTGATTTTGCTCCAAGTCTATGTGATGTGGATTGATCGTGATTAAGTTCAGTGCTTCTATTGCGAGATAAGTGCTTCTAATGTCATACAACTTGATTCTTACCTGCTTCTTGCTTAGATCCTGTTCTTCATCTTGGTGGACTCGTGACTAGCGTAGTGAGTCTTGTGATTTACCTTAATTTTGAGTGCAAAATATGAGCGGTTTTTCGTGGAAAGAGATTCTTCTCATCACTAGGACGAGATCCTCATTTTAGGAGTGGGAGTGGGAGTGGGAGTGGGAGTGGGTTGAGGTGTGATATTCAGGGGGGGGTCTGGGTGATGATCAGATGGATACTAAACGTTGATCTTGTAGTCATTTTCTTTTGTCTCTGTGCACCTGGGGTGGGTCATGCACTGCAATATAGAATTCAGATTGATGATCCAGGAATAAAATTGACTCAAGCAGATCAGATTCAGTTAAAAACTTTTACCAATCATGTCATTGATCTAATTCCTTCTCAGATGAGTGCAGGATTACCTGAAAAAGTATTGGTGAGGTTCAAGAAGCTCAGCTCACACTCGAGTCTTCTTCTTCCTCACTGCGTGAGTGAAGTCTTAAGTGAATCCTCAAGACCATCAGCAACTGGAGTGGATGTTTACGGACAAATCCTTTGGGATGCTTCCATTGAACTTAACTCTCTCTTTATCCCTGAGATCCTTAAGGGTGAAAGCGGATCTTCAACCTACCCTTGTGGGCATCGTAATGCTTATCGTTTGGCCATGGCCACTCTCATTCATGAGCTATCTCATCTCTATGATGAATCTTACTCTGTTTGGAAGCGAGGTGTGGTGAGCTCCGATCGCAGGTATCAACGACTAGCAGGGTGGAGTAAAAGAGCGGAGCTCTTTGGTAAAGTAGCGAGGCCACTGAATGGAGTGATCTTTAGAAGTCCAGATCCGTATGAGTTTCAGAGCATTGAAGAGCATTTTGCTGTAAACATGGAGTATTTTCTGTTGGATCCTGAGTACGGATTGAGAAGGCCTGCTCTGCATAGTTATCTTGTAGATACCTTCTCTGGATATCAGCCGTATGAGTTGCCCAAGCTTGAAGCAAAGATTTATCGTCACACCAAGTCAGGAGGAATTGATCAGAGTGCCTTAGTGAGCTTGGATCCTGATCGAATCTACCAGATCCACTCCTTCTTAGCTGCTCCTCAAGGCGTGTGGGTCTCTCGCTACGGTCATAGTATGTTTAGACTCATTGTTTGTGCACCTGAACGACCTGAGGTTGGACCTGATTGTCTTAAGGATGTACAGCATCACTTGGTGCTGAGCTATAGTGCCTATGTCGAAGAAGCTCAACTGAGTTCTTGGAGTGGGTTGAGTGGGGGATACCCTACTCAACCTTTTATTTTTCCGCTCAATGAAGTCGTTGAATTTTATAATAAGATTGAACTCAGAGATATTGTCAGTACTCCCATTCGTTTGAGTGTGATGGAGAAGAGACGAATCCTGTACCGAATCCTTGAGCAGTATTGGGAGTATCAGAGCCGGTACTATGTCTTGAGTAATAACTGCAGTGTTGAATCAGGACACTTGCTTAAGGGAGTCTTGGGTGATGAGCTTAAGGGCTTTAAAGCGTATACGCCTATTCAGCTTGAGGCTAAGCTCAGGGAGTTGGGTAGATTAGATGAGAGTGTGCATCGAGACCGCAAGGAATCCATTCGTCTGGGGTATTTCTTTCCGTCCGTCTACAAGACCCTTGAAGAGTCTTTTGGTGTATTAAGGAGTCAGATTAAGGAGTGGAGATGGAAGGACCTCGATGAGTATTTGCACTCCTCCAATGCAGAACAAAGAAGAAATCAGATCACTCAACTCATTGAGGCTAAGAAAAAAGGAGCTGAAGGTTTAGCTCGAGTCTTTGCAAGCCTTTATTTTCTAGAGTCCTATCTTGAGTTGAACGCCGCTCATGCTCTCTCATCAAAAGCCTTTACTGAGATGGAAGCATTGGCTCGCTCAGGAGATCATAAAAATTTCACAGAAATCCATGACGCTTCTTTGAGTAAACTCAGATCCTCTCTTCCTATGTCCCTACTCCATACGGGATACGGCGTGGCCCAAGAAAGCGACTTTAAAGCAGAGGATCATCATGCTGTGGGTGAAGCTTGGGAGAAGCAAGAAGAGATACTTAAGGATTGGATTCAAAAACGCTTTCATGGAGAGTATCAGGAGATTCAGGATATTCAACAGAATAAGAAGATTCTCCTACCTCAGATGAGGAGAAAATAACTCAGTCTGATGATCTTCTAAAATAACGGAATGCTCGACTTCTTTCAGTTTCCTGCCCTACTTCTTTTGTTGCTGTTGCTTGAGATGAGTAGGAGGCGTGGCTACATCAGGGATTGAAGGGTGTGGAATGATCTGAGTCTGAGTGCGTTTTTTGGTTTTTTGAGGTTGGATCAGAGATGAGCCTGCTGAATGCATGGTGGTTCCAAGTTGGTCTACGCCTCCAAGACTAGTTGTGCCATCTATACCTAAGGAGCCTGGAGAGGTGATGCCAGGCTGCTGCTGAAACGTACCAAAGGTGAGTTCTGGGATGAAAAGGGTTGAGTCATGATCCTTTGAATTTCGTTCGTTATTGTTGTTGTTTGAGCTTGATGAGTTCTCATGTGAGGGAGTGGGCTTCTCTCGCATGAAAGGCTCAGGCGATCTATCCATTGCAATATCTTCGTGCACGACTGGCTGAAAAAGGGCGGATGAGACGAGGACTAATAAGATGAATCCTAGAAAAAGCGAGTGGCTAGAGAGTATCGATCTGAGTAAGTTTGATCTTAACTTTTTTTTCTGATCCTTTATTGGATCTTTTAAGGGTTGATTCATCTCTCCTTTTTGAAATGCAAAACTAGAGCCTATCCCAAAGAACGCTGAGATCGGGAAGTATGAGCAGAGATCTAGAAGCATGGAAGGATGAAGACGTGAATTCATGGAGTGAGAAAGACGCTTACTCATGAGCATATAGAAGATTTGAGTGTATAAGCAGATAGAAGGGTTGAGATAGGCATAAGTGCGAACTCTAAGCTTCTTGCTTGCGCACTTGTCCCTGGCTCTCTTGATCTTATCTTGAGTGCTGCTTGATGCGAGTTGAGCAAGGCTTGCTCGTTTGAGATGAGTGAGATGATTGATTGAGTGAGCTGAGTTGACTCAGCTAGCTCAAGAGGTACTCAAAATCAGTCTGACTCAGGTGCTGATCGATGTTGGAGATTTCCTTTTCCGTTTCAGTTTGAGTGAATAGAGCATTGAATTTAGCAAGTTTTCTAGACTTCAGGATTTCAATCTTCTCCTCAACCGACTCCTTCATGATGTAGCGATAGACTTGAACAGGTTTCTGCTGTCCGATTCGATGAGCGCGGTCAGTGGCTTGATTCTCAACAGCAGGGTTCCACCAGGGTTCAAGATGAAAGACGTAGCTTGCCTTGACCAAGTTCAATCCTACACCCCCTGTTTTTAGAGTCATGAGCAGTACAGCTCCCTTTGGGCATTCCTGAAAACTCTTCAGGACTTGCTCGCGTGCTGCTCGGGAGGTTCCTCCATGCAGAGAAAATACAGGGATCTTTAGTTCAGTGAGGGCCTTTTTAATCCTCTCAAAGGAGTAGAGGAATTGAGTAAACACAAGTGCTGACTCTCCACTCTCTGTGATCTCCTCCAGTGCTTCCATTAAAACAGAAAGTTTTGGGGGTTGCTCCGTGTACTTCACGTTTGGAATCGATCCTGGATCCGTGCAAGCTTGTCTCAGTCTGAGAAGTGCAGTGAGCATTAAGATCTGACTCTTGGATTCTCCCTCTTGCAGAATGGCACTTTTGACTCGTTCGTTCCAAGACAGAGCAATATCTCGATAGATCTTCTCCTGCTTAGATTCGAACGGAAGCTTAATCGTGCTTTCTAACTTAGGTGGCAGTTCAGTGAGAATCTCAGACTTAGTTCTTCTCAATACCAAAGGCTTTGCCGTGAGTTTTAGGAAGTGAATCTCATCGGGTTGAATCACCTCAGGGTGGATGAACTTTTCTCGAAACTCTCTCAAATCACCCAAGCTCCCTGAGACTACAAGATCAAGCAGGGAGTAAAACTCACCGAGGTGATTTTCAAGAGGAGTGCCTGTTAAGCAGATTTTAAACTGCGCTGATACACTCCTTGAAGCCGTCGTTCGTTTTGCAGAGATATTTTTTAAGTTTTGAGCCTCATCCAAGATGAGGATGTTCCACGGGTATTTACTGAAGAAATCCTGATTCTCGGTAAATAACCCATACGTACAGATCACAGCTCCATGCGTGTGCTCATCCAGGAATCGAATCACTTCTTCCTTGTTCTTGCTCTGAAAGATCGTGATCGGAAGATCAGGCGTAAATCGAGCAGACTCACTTAACCAGTTGTAGGTCAGTGAGGTGGGAACAACAATCAACGCAGCTTTCATTTTCTTCTGCGTTCGAAGCATCTCAAGAAAACTCAGGGTTTGAATCGTTTTTCCTAAGCCCATGTCATCGGCTAAAATCCCACCCAACCCCAAATGATAGAGGTCAAGTAGCCACTGCACTCCATAGACTTGATAAGGCTTCAGCTCAGCCCTTAAGCTGCTGGGTAGTTCTAAAGGCTTTCTTGGTTGATCCAGGGATTCGTAAAACTCTCGAATGCTCTTCCAGCGCTCACCGCCTCCTGTGATTTTAGCTCCTTGCTTCATTAAAGCTAAGAGCTCCAAGGTTTGGTTCTTGGCTAAAGTGTAGTAAGTCTCACTCGTTTTTCGTCTGAGCTTAATCGTCTTATTGCCCTGAATCTTCGTCCAGAACGCTTCCAGTCTTCGAAGTGACGGTAGATTCTTATTGGGGATGAGGTAGACCTTGCCCTGAAACTCAAGCACCCCGCTTTGGGTGATCTGAGCCAATTGCTTTTCATTCATCTCCACGCCCTTAAAAAAGAGCTTGGGGTGAAGAGCAAACCAATCTATGTTTTTTTGATCATTGGCTAGCTCATGGGGATCCAGGAGGTGAAACTCAGTTTGAATATCTTCAAGCCGCAGTTCATCAAGCGGCATTTTTTCATAGAAAAGCTTAAACCCACGGTTCTGTAGCGGGAGTAAGGTGGCTAGCGTCTGAGAGGCAGGTAACCACGGGCCTGAAGGTGCATAAAGCTGAGCTTGCTCAGGAATTTCTCCTGACTCGTTGGCAGGAGAGCTGAAGGTGTCTTTCCATTGCGCTTCCTTCTTACCTTCGAGGATCTGTGTAAAAACTCCACCCTTGAGCTTTAAAAAGCACTGCCCTTTGCTCTGTGTAGCCAAGCGACTCAAAAGTGCATACAGCACTCTAAAGCTCATCTCATGGCAGCCCTCGATTTGAATCTCCCCATCTGATGTGAAAACACTCTCTAAGTCTTGCTCTTGGATCAGACTCATCCAGCGGGAGGAGAGTTCTCGAATCGTTTCAATCACATTTTTTGAGCATAAAAACTCAAGCGAGGGAGCTGGATCAGGCTCAACAAATCCTGCTTTTCTTTCCAGATCATACAGGATCGAGCTCAGCTTTAAGAAAAGCTCCGAGTAAAACTCCTCAAGAGAAGTGGACTTTTTCAAGCAAAAGTTGAGAGTTTCAAAAAGAATCAACGCAAAAACCCCAGAAGACTTAAGGATTTTTAGATCCCTCTCCCGCTTAGTTCCTTTGCGGTCCTGAGCCAATATTCGATAATCAGACTCTGAGTAAAGTGCGATGCCCCCATCTAGTCCTCGTAAGAGGGCTTCAAACTCAATGGGAAAATTCCAGAAAAAATAATGACTCTCTCCCATTTCAACTTTTCTGCAGAAGCGAAACATCCCATTTTTTTCAATCCAAATCATGGGAGCTGAGCTCTGTTTTGAGATGAAACGAACGTACTGTCGTTGAATCTCTTGAAACCCCTCTTGCCTGAAACGCTCATTGAGGAGTTTTAAGATTCTCAGGATGTTTTTTTGTCCAGACAGTGAGTACTCAAGTCCAGCGCCTTGTTGATGGCTAGGCTGTTCTGAAGTACAGAGCTGAGAAACAATCTCCAGCATTCGAGTCGTATGATGAAACGAGAGGGTTTTAGTCTTGGGGTTGATCTCAAAGTTCTCAAAAAGGACACCCTCAGGCGAGTCTGACTCAAGCTTAAGGTGCAATCGTGCTTGTGCGTGAGCAGAGGGATCCGTCTGAGGTTGAGGAATCAATGACCAATGAGATTTTGGGGTTTGAATCGTTTGAATTTCTAAGATCTCACACGCCTCTCGCTTTTTGGATCGATCAGCAGAAGGGCTTAACCAGAGCTTCACATTGCCCCGGTTCTTCGAGGCATTGAGCAAGATCGAGAGCAAGACCTCTTCGATTTGCCTCAAACTGCCCCACCCTGGGTTTCTAGAAGCAGGCAGGATTCTCATCCTCGATTGAATGAGTCGCTCCTCATGCGGATGCAAGGGTCGACATAATGGCAGCAGATGCAACGGCACTGCTACGGAGTAAGGATGATAGAGGATCTCGCGCGCTGTAACAAGGGTGTGATCAGTAAACTCATATTGGATACTCTCGCCCAGTTGTTCAAGCTCTGTTGTGAACTGCCAAGTAATTCTTTGCTCCTCCAAGGGCGAGTTTCCAAAGCAAGTGGGAACAGAATCTAAGGAGATTGAGCTTTTAAAGATATAGGACTGAAAGCTCTCTTTTGGAGGGATAAAGCCTGCAGCCAGTGAATGAGTAAAACAATCGTGGTTTTCATGAGAGAAAAGAAGCTCCCCCATCCTCTTAAAATCCACAGGACAAAATATCAGAGATTTGAGCTGAGGTAGGCCGATTGTTTTATTTGGATACATTTGCATGCATCTTCGTTCAACCTGTTTTTTTCATCTTTTTCAAGAGATTCATTGCTTAGGAGGCTTAAAATCTGAACCTTTCTCCTGAAATCGACTAAACTGAAGAAGGGGAGTTTTGATCTGCCTGAGGTACAAGTTTCAGATGGGATTTCTCCTTGAGGGCATCCTTGACTTCGGTATGAAGCTCATCAATTACTTCTTTAAGCAAAGAGTGCAGTACGTAGCTTGGGTTTTCACACTTTGCAGCCAGGTGTAAGAGCAGAACTTTTAAGCAATCCTTAAGGTTGGCATGTTGCTGAAGTCCAGGTATTTCCATTGAGGGCTCCTTCAAGCGCAATCCATTGCGCGGTTGATTCAGTGAAAGTCAGAGGGCTTATTAAAAAAATAGAAGAACTGCTCAGTTTTTTCCAGGTATGATGCGTCAACTCATGTTAATTTTTTACCTTAGGTTAAAAAAAGTTTATTTAAATTGAATAATAATCTCATTTTTGCCCAAGATTTATTAGGGTTTTTTAAAGATTTTATAAAAGAGGTTATTCATGGTGAAAAGAAGGCTGCTGTGTCCCAAATTACCCACATCATCTACCCCTGCGCTTTTACCTGAGCAAGAAGCCTGGCATGCACGAAAGGTTCTTAGGCTAAGAAACGGCGACTTGGTTGAGGCTATTGATGGTAAAGGCCATAAAACAGTGGCTAAGATCTCTTTTCAAGGGGATGTGACCTACTTAGAGTTTGTCCCTGCAGAGCAAGAAGAATCAACTCCAGATTTAGAACAACACGTCAAAAGCAAGGAGGTTTTACCTCTGGAGCTTCAGGTAGCAGTACTCAAGGCAGATGCCATGGAGTGGAGTATTGAAAAGGCTGTGGAGTTGGGTGTGCAAAGTGTGCGTCCTCTCATCACGGATCATACTGTTGTTCAAACCCATGCCAAGGGCCCTGAGTATTTTCAACAAAGGTGGCAAAAAATTGCAGATCAGGCCCTAAAACAGTGTGGCAGACTTAACCGCTTGGAGATTCATCAGCCCATTCGCTTGAAGGTGTACCTAGAATCGATCATGAAGGAGCCAGACCCAGGGTTTTTTCTTTGGTGTGATGAGGCAGCTATGGAATCCTCATCCTTTTTGGGGGATTGGGTCATGGAGCATCAAAAACAACTCCAAAGCTCCAGAGTTCACCTTTTCATCGGACCTGAGGGAGGCTGGAGTGCTGCAGAGAGGTCTGATTTAATTGCCTATTCTCAGAGGTTTTCTTCAGGGCACTTTGTAAGGGTGCACTTAGGTCCCTTGGTTCTCAGGGCTGAAACAGCAGTTTTATCCAGTGTGAGTGTTTTATCTGCCTGGATGCGCATGCGTAGTTCATGAATTGTTAAAATACTGTGAGCAGAGCGAAGACTGAGGGGGGAGAGAAGGGTCGTTGTACCTGAGTGTCACTCGATGGGGTTAACTCCATAGGTTTAGACTTGAGGATTCTAGGGGTAACTCCATAGAATGATGAGCAAATCCAGTTGGGGGAGGGATCACCTCAGTTTGGGACGTTCTCATCAGGAGTGAAGCACTGGGTGAGCTGGGAGTAAAGTGTTTCTCAGTCTGGCTATTGGTTTCGGTTTCGTTGGAATCTGTGATAGGAGAGAAAGGTCGTTGAACTCATAGATGAATTGAGCTGTGAAGAGCACCAGCTTCCCAGAGTGTTGAGCCTGGGTTCTGAGAGAGTGATTTGCAGCCTCAGGGTTTTTCATGGGTGCAATGCCATTGAAGTGGGGATGAGTCGTTCCTCCCACACTTGTCTAGAGATAGACTGAGGGTGGGTGTTTAAAAAGCGCTGTTTCAGATGGCGGTGAGTGAGGAGTCACATGTTTTTGGTAGGTATTGCAGGTGGATCTGGGTCTGGAAAAACTACTTTTTCAAAGAAAATCCTAGAGAGAGTTTCCAAATCAGTATCTTCGCAGGTTGCTCTCCTGCATCAGGATTCCTACTACCTTCCTGCTCCTCCAGATCGCCTCAGAATGCATGGAGAAGCTAACTTTGATCACCCCCATGCCTTTGATTGGGAATTGCTGAAGAAGCATCTCACTCAGCTCAAAAAGGGAGAGCAGATTCAAGCTCCCGTCTATGATTACAGAAAAAATAGAAGAACTGAACAAACTGAGCTGGTTGGCCCGTGCAAGACGATCCTCATGGAAGGAATTTTTACGCTCTGGGATGCAGAGATTCGAGATCTCTTTGATATTAAGATCTACCTCCATGTCGAAGCGGATATTCGTTTTATTCGAAGATTGCACCGCGATGTGAGGGAGCGAGGCCGTACGATCGATAATATCATTCGTCAGTACTACGATACCGTTCGCCCGATGCATCATGAGTTTTTAGAACCCACCAAGCAGTATGCTGATATTATCGTTGGGGAAGAAACGGATATTGCGGCAGAAGTTTTAGCTGCAAGAATTAATGAAACGATACAGCAGCCTGTTCACGAGGAGTCTTTGATTTGAATAGCTTAAAAATCATCCCATTGGGGGGGCTTGGGGAAATTGGAATGAACTGTATGGTCATCGAGTACGAGGATGAGATCCTAGTCGTCGATTGTGGCCTACTCTTTTCTGATCTCGACCATTTTGGTGTGGAGTTTGTGATTCCAGACTTCACTTATCTCAAAGAGCGCAAGGATAAGGTGAGAGGGTTTTTAATCACTCACGGGCATGAGGATCACATCGGTGCGCTTCCTCTAGCCATTAAAGCTGGAATTCACGCTCCAGTCTTTGCTTCTACCTTTTCATCCCTTCTCATTCGAGAAAAGCTGAAGGAGCATGGCTTAGAGGATCGAGTCGATCTGCGAGTGTTTCAGATGGGTGATCTCATCCCGTTTAAGCACTTTAAGGTAAAAACTGCTTCCGTGAATCACAGCATTGTGGATTCAGCAGCACTCCTCATTGATACTCCCGTAGGTAAAGTCATTCACACGGGGGACTTTAAGATCGACCCAACACCGTTTTTTGGTCAGATGCTTGACCTCAATCTCTTTTCTCAAGCTGGAGATGAGGGGGTTTTACTCCTCATGTCAGACTCTACGAACGTAGAGCGGCACGAACACAGCATGAGTGAGAGCGTGATTTATCAAAAGTTTGAGCAGCTCTTTGCTGCAGCCCAAGGCCTCACCGTTGTTTCAATGTTTGCTTCCAATGTGGGGCGAATGGGGCAGGTTTTTGATCTTGCAAAAAAACTCGATAAGAAGATTCTTCTAGCTGGTCGTACTATGGAGCAAAACGTGCGATTAGGCTTGGAAGCAGGTTACCTCAAAGGTGCCGAGAGTCGCTTGATCAAGGCAGAGGATCTTGAACTCTATCCCAGAAATCAGATCATCGTCCTCTCCACAGGGAGTCAGGGTGAGAGTCGATCCGCGCTCATTCGTATGGCGTTAGGAGAGCATTCTCAGGTTCAGCTTCAGCAGGGTGACTTAGTGCTCATGAGTTCTAAGTTTATCCCCGGCAATGAGAAAGCCATTGGTCGAATGATCAATCACCTCTTTAAGCAAGGCGCAGAAGTGTTGTACGAGGCCGTGCATGATATACATGTCTCAGGTCACGCTACACGTCCTGAGTTGAAGGAGATGCTTTCTCGCGTTAAGCCTAAGTTCTTTATTCCTATTCACGGCGAGTATCGACACTTAGTACATCACTCTAAGCTTGCTCATGAAGTAGGTATTCCTAAAGACCACGTGATTTTAGCAGGGGATGGAGATGTGATTGAGCTCACTCCAGATTCCTGTCAGGTGACTCAGAAGCTTGAGGAAACTCGAGTTTTAGTTGAGGGTCGAGAAGGTAATGATATCTCCAAGCTCATTCTCAAGGAGAGAAGGCAGTTGGGAGAAAAAGGAGTGGTGTTTTCACTCCTCGTAAGAAACGCAGAGAGCATGAGAATTCTCTCTGGGCCTGAGATCATTTCCAAGGGACTCACGCATGAATCGCGTGAGGGTTGGTTGATTGAAGAAGCGAAGAACGTCGTCAAGAAGGTCATCGCTGACTATGATCGCAACTTAAGTGAGATTCATGGGCCAGGGATGGACCTTCAAGAGACGATTCGAATTGAGTTGAGAAGGTTTTTCTTCCAAAACATTGGAAAAAAACCAACAGTCCTCCCTATTGTCTTAGATTTGTAAGATAGTTCCTTGTTGAGCCGAGTTCCGTTGCAGGTGAAGAGTAGTGCTCAAGCCAGTTCGTGTGTGAGTAACTAGGGTTGAGTGCCTGATACGGATCTTCTGCCATTTGCAGGAGGTACAAGCAGGGCTGAAGATTGGCTTGAAACACTCGGTCAATCACTTTTGCTCCTGGATAAAATCCACCACTAAACATGCTCTTAGGTGAGAGCTCAAAAGTGAATGAGAAAATCCCGTACTCTCCGTAGCTCCAATCCGTGGTGTCACCACTGGCAATATAAAGAGCGCTAGATTGCTGAGGCGTGTAGTGATTCCATTGAGCCATGGTTTCAGCAAGCTTCTTGTACGTATCAAAGTCTTTTTGTTTGCTCACTGGATCATAAGTATGACCCCAAGGATAGAGGATGAGCTCACTGAAGGTGTGGAAGGAGAGGAGGATTCGGGTGTTGAGATGATTTTTTACAAAGTCACGAATCGCTTGAGTTTCAGGCTCTGAGAAGGGTTCTGGGCCCATGTAGATTTCACTTGAGGTGTCGGTATCAGATCCTCCTGTTCCCCACTGAAAGGAGTAATTACGATTCAAGTCGACGCCAAAAGTGCCGTCTTGATTGTCTCTCCTGTTTTTTCTCCAAAATCGGTATTTACCTTTTTCAATATCAAACTCTGCTCCGTCGGGGTTCACCATAGGAATCACCCAGATGTCTCGTGAGTTGAGTAGGGTGGAGAGAGCTGGATCTTGCTTGTGCTCAAGGAGATAGCGAATGAGAAGGAATGGAACTTCTAGGCTGAGGTGCTCTCTGGCATGGTGATTTCCCATGAAAATAATTCCAGGTTTTTGACTCGATCCGCTTGCTAATGCAGCAGGGTCTGAGTTCAGGTGTACAGCCCAGATGTTTCTACCCTCAATGCTTTTGCCGATGGACTGAACCGCCATGAGCTCAGGGTTTGCTCGAGCTAAGGCTTCAAGATCTTGTGTGAGTCGAGAGTAGTTGTGGAACCGAGCATCGTCTTGAGGAAAATCAAGAATGCCTTCATGTCCACCCCGGCCTGTTTCAAACTCAAACTGCCCCAGAACTTTGAAGCCTGAGTTGCGAATGTTTGAAATTTGCTTAACCGTTGCAAATCCCCAAACGCTATCTGAAACGACGGCTTCAATGCTCATGCCGAGTTGAGTGAGTTTGGACCTTTCGTATTTATTTGCTGCCTCAATGTGAATGAAGCGGCGCTCCAAGGTGTTCTCTTGTGTAGCATACGACACAGAGCATATGGTGCTGACAAAGAGTGAGCAAAGGGCAGCTCCAAGCTTAAGCCCCTGCAGATGAGATTGCCAAAATGACCTATATTTCATAGACTTCCCCCTAGATGATTGAAATAAAAAAATAATATTAGAATAACTAATTCTGAAGAGCAAACGGCAATTTCTATTCCTAAAAAATGTGGATATGGGAGTCATTCGCAAAAGCCTTCAAGTCATCTATACTCACTCAATGGAACATCGACCACTCAAGCATGAGTCTTCAATATCCATTCGAATAAAGAAACCGCTTGATTGATCACACATCTTAAATGCAGTGTACTGATGAGTGACTCAAGGAGTCTTCACCTTTGTAGATGCGCTTATGTCTCATGTGTCCTGCGCACACTAGCTCAGTCCGAGAATCTGAGTGTGGGCTAGAAAATAATAGTTGATGCTAACGCTAAAGTTTTAAGATGAGATGTCGATACATGATCTAGAAGGAGATGTCACGATGGGTAAAACTCACGAGGGTGCAGGCCACGAACACAAGAAACCAGATGCTGCAGGTCATGAGCATAAAAAGCCTGATGAACATAAGAAAGCAGATGGAGGAGGTTCACACGCGACTCCTCAATCAAAAGCAAAAGGACACACACCCTTGCCAGATGGGTGTCATGCCTGGGGATGTAAGTCGAAGTCTAAAAGATTTAATTTTTGTGATGAACACTACGATCATTTTAAATTTGGGTTGATTAAAAAAACAGGTCAACCCGTTCCAGATTATGAAAAAAAGATTGAGCACTATCTAGCCCACAAGGCTAGAACTGGCGCTCACAAAGTTGCGTAACTCGACGTACGCAAAAATGCTGTACCCACCACCTCCTTGGGGAGCCTCAAAGCCTATCCAGCTTTCGGGGCTCCCTTTCGTTTTTGGGAGGAGAGCTTCAGGCCATTCGAGCTGCTTTAGTTTTTTTGTGGCTCAATCTCTAGAGCCGTGAACCTATTCCCGAATCCATGCGTGAAGACCCAAGCCTTTGAGAGCTTCCATTTGACTGGATCTTACTTTTTTTAGAGCGTTTGATGCTGCATCAGTCATTAGATCGAGTTGGGCTTTGGAAAAAGTGTTTCTCTCGGCTGTGCCTTGAATCTCAACAAAGTTCTCACGGCCTAGCATCACAAAATTCATGTCCACATCACATGAGGAGTCCTCTTCGTAATTGAGGTCCACAAGGATTTCATTCGACTGAATCCCTACACTCAGTGCTGCAACTGTATCGATCCAAACTTGAGGCGAGATTTTTTTCTGTTCAACTAATTTAGATAAAGCAATGGCAAGCGCAACACAACCGCCTGTGATGGAGGCAGTTCGAGTCCCACCGTCAGCTTGAAGGACATCACAATCAATGAGGATAGATCTCTCACCTAGTTCTTTTAAGTCAACGCAAGCACGCAACGCCCGACCAATGAGTCGCTGAATCTCTTGAGTGCGTCCTGATACCTTCTCTCGATCTCGTTTTGAGCGCGTGTGTGTGGCCCGGGGAAGCATCGAGTACTCCGCCGTGATCCACCCCCGTCCTTTTCCTGCAAGCCATCCTGGAGTGGATTCTTCAATGGAGGCGGTACATAAGACCTGAGTAAATCCCGATTGGATAAGAACTGAGCCTTCAGCGTATCGATTGACTTGAGTTTGAATGCTCAGGGGTCTAATCTCTAAAGCGGTTCTTCCAGAAGGTTCGCGTGCAATCATTCCATTTGTCCTTATTTTAGTGTAGATAATGAGTCTATGTATCACATGATTCATGATTTCTGGAAGGATCTACTCAAAAAAGGAATTTCAGAGGATGGAGCGCCTTGGGATTGGACTACACTGGGAGTTAGAAAGGGTCTGAATCAAAGACTCAAAGCAAAGATCATTGCTAAATCCCATGGAGTTTGGGCTGCAGCTACTTTAGTTGAAGCAACTCGCGAGCTTTGGCCTGCACTCGAACTGCACCCACAGATTCAAGACGGTCAGGGGTTTTCTCCTCAGCAAGTCCTGCTCGAGTGGGAAGGTCCTGTAGATATCCTCCTTGCAGTGGAGCGACCTTTCTTAAATCTTGCTGCCTACGTCAGTGGTATTGCTACACAGACGCAAGAGGTTGTTAAAAAGGTGTACGAATGTTGCCCTAAAAACTCCCCTCGAGTGACGCTGACGAGAAAAACTTTGCCCGGGTATCGAGATCTAGCCATTCATGCCGTTCGTGTAGGAGGCGGTTATCCCCATCGTGTGAGCCTCGCAGGTGGAGCCTTGATTAAGGAGAATCATATTGCTGCTGCAGGCGGTATTTTAAATGCAGTGCAGAATGTAAGAGAAGTTGCTCCTCATGGATTAAAAATTGAGATTGAAGTCAGAGATCTAGGTGAGCTTGAACAAGCCATGGATGCTCAAGCTGATGTTGTGATGCTCGATAACTTTTCTCCTGCAGACGTAAAAAAAGCCATCGCTTGTATTGAAAAAAGAGCACCTCGGATGGGAGTTGAAGTCTCAGGTGGACTCACGCTTCAGAACATCGATCAGTATGCTCTTTCTGGAGTACACGTACTTTCAGTAGGCGCACTCACACATTCAGCTCGCTCCGTAGATCTTTCATTCCTCATCTGTGAAGTGTAATATGAGTGAGTCTGCTGTTCGAGTAAACCAGGTGATTGATCGATGTGATTCGACCAATCTCCTTGCAAAACAACTCATTCATGAAGGATTTTCTCACGGCACATGGATCTCCTCGCGAACTCAGGAAAAGGGTCGTGGACGGTTAGGGAGAGTTTGGAAGTCAGAGGAAGGAAACTTATTCTTATCGATCATTCTTGAAGTTGAGAATCGCTCGGTGTGGAGTTGGGTTCCCTTGTGTGTAGCTACCGCCGTGAGTGATTGCATCAGAAAACAGAATCCCTCGCTCTCCATTCAAATCAAATGGCCAAACGATCTTTGGATCAATCAAAAAAAACTGGGAGGGATTCTGTGTGAATCCATCCCGCATCAGGGAAAGACTCACATCATTGCAGGAATTGGATTGAACTACGCCCATGCTCCTGCACTTTCATCTCCTTCTCATAGTCCTTCTCTAAGTTCTTCTGTTCAAGAGATTCATCCTCAAAATAAAGCTCACTCAGGGAGCACAATTCAGAGTACTTCGCTTAAGGAGCATGTTGAGGACTTAGAGTGTCTGAGTTTAGATCAATTGAGGCTTGATGTGATTGAGTCTGTTTTGAGTTTCATCAACGAGCTGAATCACCATGGAGTTTCGCGAATTAAGCAGCTTTATCAACAATGGAGCGTATTCTCGGAAGGCACCCAGGTGAGTTGGGGAGAGGATGAGCAAAAAAAAACAGGCAAAGTCTTGGGCTTGGGACAGTATGGAGAGCTTCAGGTTTTAAATACAGACGGAAAAATAGAGCACCTCTATTCAGAGGATGTGACGGTTAAGACTATTCTAGATTTCATAATATAATAAAAAAAAGACTTTCGTTGTTGATCGTGTAGGCGCATTTATGCTCGCACAATCTTGTTATTTTCCTTGAGGTTCTGAGAGTAAGCGATGAATTTCCTGCTTCACTACTCTTTCAGCAATATCAGGCAGCATTTGCTGAGTGATTCTCTCAATTGCACTTTGGATTTGTTGCTTTACCAGAGATTCGATCTCTTCTGTAGAAATAGGCAGTGGCGGCGTGTCCTTGAGTAACTCCTCAATCTTGAGGTTTGAAGGAGAAGGATGAGTTGATGTGGATGCTGATTTTATTTTTAGTGGTGGAGCTTGAAGCTCCTCAGGTAAAGAAGTTGGAAGAATGGGTGGAGTCTCAGACTTAAACTGAGCCTTGGGAGGTTGAGCTTTTGGGGAGTGCTGAGCATCCCTCACGCTCCATTGATCATTCTCAGGGTTTATCTTTGATGCAGGCGATGAGGCTTCAGGAGTTGTTGCAGGAGGAGTGAATGCAGAGGGATTTATTATTCCTGTGCTTGGTGCAGAAGGTTGACGAGGAGTTTGAGGTGGAGCTTGAAGTGAAAGATCTGCATCCAGCATGAGGCCAGATAAGGTTTTTTCTTCCTTCGCTTCCCAAAGCTCTTCAACTGCCTCAGTAGAGGGAGAAGGTAGGGGGGGGGGTTCCTCAGGCTGAACAGGAGTTTCTAATCCATCATTTGCACTCAGTGAAGCAGGTGGAGGTGGAAGGTTGAGTCCCTCAAGTGAGGGAAGTTGAGGAGGAAGGTTTGAGGGAGGTGGAAGTTCACTTGAGCCGAGGTCAAGGTTGAGTTCAGGGGGAAGCTCTAAATGAAGATCATTGAGCAAGTCTTCTTCTCCTGGAGCTCCCTGAGGAGGAATTATGAGGCTTGGAACTTCAGCGGGAGGAAGATCATTCATCTCGCCTTGAGGAAGTAAAGATGGTGGGGACGGTTCACCTTCTTCTCCCTCAGCAAGAGGAGGAAGTAGGGGTGGATCTAAGTTGAAGGAATCAGCAGGTGAGCTAGGCGGTTCCTCTTCAGGAGTCTGAGCAGAGGGCGGAGGTGAGGGGGGCATGGAAGGGGTGGATGTCTGAGAGGAAACTTGAGCAGAAGATGAGGTTTTTCCTAGGATTTTATTCAAAATCTTTCGTAACTCTGCAGGATCTATAGGTTTTGTGAGCTTGGTATGAAAGCCCAATTCAGTAACTTGAGCATCATCCACTTTCTCATAAGCCCCAGACATTAAAACAAACTCTAGTCCTTTGAGATCCTCATGTGAGTTGATCTCTCGCTTGACTTCAAAGGCTGATTTTCCAGGCAACGACACATCAATGAGAACCACCTCTGGTCTAAGAACTGCAATCCGTTCCAGAGCATCATTTCCGTCTGAAACGGCTTGAATGTCATATCCTTCATGAGTCAAGGATAGACGAATCACCTTTTGAATAGTTAAACTATCGTCCGCAACCAGGATTTTTTTGCCAGCCATCTTAATTAAAAGTGTGGCATTTCCCCAGTCAGCTGTAAAGCTTTAGAGAAAGATTGCCCCCCACCTGATCCTGTCTTTTCTTTAGTTTCAAAACTAGGTATAATGAAATCAGTCTCAGGGACCGGCGACTAAACATTTGGACCCTACAGTCAATGACCCAGGGGGCTGTTCCTGAACAGTGGTGTGCATGCCTGGTAACGCCCAGGAAGCCTAAAACTGTCACACGGCGCCCACTTTACTTTCTGGGTTCCATTTGACTTCGCCGGGTCCTGAGACTTCTCTCAAGAATTGAGAAGATCAAAAGAAAAGGATGTCTAGAGATATGGCTCGATTTCAGGATGAATTGCCGTCTCAACAAGGGTGGATCCATGAACTGGCTCAAGGAGAGCTTCACCCAGATGCAGAAAAGCTCCTGCAACTCGGGAAGAGTTTTGATCCGCAACAACTCGTCGAAGAAAGCTCCATCGATTTTTTGACAGACCTAAGAGAGCTCCTCACGGATTTTTGTCGCATTTTCAATGCTTACTCCGAGTCAGGAAGTCGCTTTCCCGAAATTAAACTATACGGAATTGCTCAATCTGCAGCTGATTTCATGCTCTTTAGAAATCAAATTAAGCTGATTTTTATGAATTCAGCTCATGGCGTGATTCAAATGAGCTTCTCTCAGCACAGCAGAGGAGGAGTCACTGTTGATGGTTTGGATCAGCACTCAGGCTCATACTCTAACCCGACTCCTATTCTTCCTAGTCTTGGGCCCACTCAAGAGCTTATTGCCCAAGTCGGAGCGTTTCGAGAGATTTATTGGAGCTACCACGGTGAGAAAGTCTCTCCAGAGCAAGTTGCTCGATTCTATTTTGCTGAGTTTATTAAATTCTCCAGAGACCTTAAGCGTTCAAAGACCGGTAATCAGGTTCTTCTCGATCAAATCAAAGCCCTCCTCCAAGAGAAAGGGCTTGATCTTTAACATCTGCACGGTTTGAGTCGTGTTGAGAGAAAAGTCATTGAAGAATTCCTCTGAATTTGAAGCTTTCGTCTGTGGAATTGTTTTTGGGATGATGAGATGAGAGTCGAACTTAAAACGGTTGGCAAAGTTTTTTGCAAATTCATAAGTCGATAATTTAGTCAGCCCACCGTAATGCAATACCTTTCCTCGGATTTCAGACTCAATGACTCGGCTCATGAGATTGCATAATCCGCCCACTGGAGCAAACGAGTGAACCTCCTGAGAGGGGACTTCAATTCTTTGACCTTTGGTGAGTGAACTTCTGAGATAATCAATAAATGAGTAATTCCATGGAGTACCTCTTCCAAAAAGAGGACTTGATCGGATGATGAGAAAGTTAAAGTACTTACTCCTCACCATGTTTTCACCGCCTATTTTTACTTTTCCCAAGACATTGCCTGGAAGTGGGGTATCTAATTCTGAGTAATTTCCTCTTCTCCCATCAAACACGTAGGAGTTGGAAATGTAGATGAAACGAGGGGTGCAAACCTCGTTTGCTGAAGTCAATGATGCAGGTCCAACGGAGTGAATACTTTCTGAGATTTTTGGGTACTGCTCTGAGTTTTTTAAACTATTACTCCCTAATGCATAGATGATCACATCCGGACGTACAGTGTACATCAGGCGCTTAATCCAGTTCTTACCATCCAGAGCAAAAGGAACATAGCATACGCCCGGGATAGAATAAGGCCTACTGTGGTACGTTGCAAAAACTCGGTGTTGATCTCGGAGAGATAATGCCAGTTGAGTCCCTACAAAACCACTTCCCCCAATTATTAACACTGTTTTAATCGCCATACTTCCTACTCTATCTGAGGCAAAATCTTTATGCTAGTAGGGAGATTTTGTAAGGTAGAAGATGACTCCTTCTTGGGGGGGCTTCTTTTCCCTGGGTTAGAACTCAGTGATCCATGAGAGCTGAGTGGTCTAGGGTTAATGATTTAAAGCTTAATCCATATCTCCTCCATATATCTTTGTGATTGATTCACCATAGAGTAACTTCTTACATTAGTTGCTCAGTAACTTAAGAGCCGAACTATTTAAGCTATTAGCTTGAGAGAGTACTGAAATTCCAGCTTGCATCAAGATGTTGTTTTTAGTCATCTCAGAAACTTCCTCTGCCATATCTGTATCTCTGATTCTGCTATTAGCAATAGAGAGGTTTTCTTCACTTATTCCAAGATTGTTAATCGTGGATTGTAGGCGATTTTGGATTGCTCCTAAATCTGCACGAATACTGTTGACTCGAACCAAGGCGTCATCAATCACTGCGAGGGAAAGTTGAGCTCCTTGTTTTGTAGCCACTGATTCTCCACCCAATCTGAGAGCATCTACACTAGAGTCTGTTCTCTCTCCGTTATAGACGATGCGATCTAAGATGGGATTGTTATGCGTGCCTACTTGGATTTCATAGATCCCGACTTGACCATTCAGTAGTGGAGTTCCATTGAAGTTAGTTACATTGGCAATTCGATCAATTTCCTCCTTCATTGCTTGGAACTCACGGTCTGTGAACTGTCTTTCCGTATCCCCAATCGTGTCAGAAGCAGCCTGGATAGCAAGTTCCCGCAATCTTACGAGGATGTTGGAAATCTCATTTAATCCACCCTCAGTGACCTGAATGAGGGACACTCCATCAAGTGTATTTCTCTTAGCCTGCTTCACACCCCTTACTTGTGCTTTGAGATTTTCTGAAATCGCCAAGCCCGCAGCATCGTCTCCTGAGTGATTGATTCGACTGCCGCTTGCAAGTCTCTCTAAGTTCTTATCCAAATTATTGCGATTTGCAGCCATTTGACGTTGTGCGTGCAATGCACTCACATTTGTTGCTATTCGTAAACCCATACTAGCCTCCGTTCATCATAAGTTTCCTCCTTGAAAATGCCCTGTGTTCCATCACAGTGCCGAGCCTCCGTGCTCGCTTTTTTTTTACCCATTCCGTGGGTGCGGGTCACTAAACATCCCAGTTTAGTAACAAACTTATTTAACTCTCATCCCTTGTTCCCTCTCAATTAGGGTCTCTACCTCCCTCTACTCTTACCATCTTGGTGAGTAGAGGGAGTGTAGGACTCCATCCAGGAAACAGCACAGGCAACGTGCCTTTGCTTTAGGGTCAAACTTTCGTGCTTGATATAGTCCTTCTTGCTGCATAAGTCTCCCAAGCACATTCAATCTTTTTCAAATCCCAACCGAGCTCATAGATGCATCGCCTTAAAAAATAGCTCTTCTTTTCATTTCAAAAACCATCTCCATTCATCCTATAAATCTGGTGGTTTAACTCGTTGCCAAGGGTGAATATCTGCAGATTGTTCATTCTCTTGCCATCTCAGTTGCTTCAAACCCTCTTGCATCAACCTTTTTGTTGTCCTCATTAGTTCTGCCCCAAGAGTGATAAAATATTTTTTGACATGCTATTCGTTTGAGACAATACAGCTACTCCTGTTTGCATGAGGATCTGGTTTTTAGTCATCGTTGAGGTTTCCTCAGCCATGTCCATATCTCTAATTCGAGAGGTTGCTGCCGTGAGATTTTCTTTCTGAACCATGAGGTTGTTGATCGCCGATTGTAATCGGTTCTGAACTGACCCTAGTTCTGCTCTGAGTCCGCTGACGGATTGTATGGCTGAATCTATGAGCTGTAGACTCGTCTGCGCGTTAAATTTGGTGTCTACACTCGTAAGGTTAATTCCTAGGGAAACTATATTTACATCCGAGGAGTTTCGATCAAAGAGCTGGATTCGGTCTAAAAGCGGATTATTTCTTGTGCCTACCTGCACTTCAAAACCGTTCTGTGAGCCATTTAAAAGAGGGAATTGATTGTACTCCGTCGTATTTGCAATTCTGTCAATTTCTTGTAGAAGATGCTGGAACTCAATATTTGTAAAAGTACGCTCTGAGTCACCTATGGTATCTGAAGCTGCCTGCACGCCTAGTTCTCGGAGCCTCACTAATAGATTTGAAATTTCAGAAAGTGCACCTTCTGCGACTTGGAGTACGGAGAGTCCATCCTGGGCGTTTCGTTGTGCTTGGGTTATGCCGCGGGTTTGTGCTCTTAGATTTTCTGAGATGGCTAATCCTGCGGCATCATCACTGGCGTGATTGATTCTGAGACCTGAGCTCAGTCTTTCGAGGGAGCGGTCCAAGGCACTACGCGTTGTACTCAGACTTCTCTGAGCAACAAGCGATGGCACATTGGTATTCATCCGCAAACCCATAATCGCCTTCCTCCATGAAGGGTCATCTTTAGGTAATTTTCTTGGCCACGTCCTTGGCCTTGCCCTGGAAGTGAGAGAGAAATCTCATGACCTTGAGATCTCCTCCTGCTTCCAAGTAAAGGATCGGAACTCTGCTGGGAGTCTTTAGAAAAAAATGAAGTAATGACGTTAGAGCAGATCTCTAATGAATGAAATGGTAATCAAACATCAATGAGATTAGGCAACTTCTGCAAGATCCTCAGCGTGCCATAGATCATAGAGGGTTTGGCCTTGTTCTGTTCTTAACCACTTGGAGGCATGATCTGGGGGCTCCGTTCCTAGGCATTTTTGTGCAAATGCATGAATTGTAATCGTTTCTTTTGTTGGGGTGAGGACTTTATACTCGCCATTAGGAAGCTTTGTGACTGTGCAGCTTTGCTTTGGATCGCTAACGAAGAGTAGTTTCTGTCCGTTCTTAAGATAGCCTTGATGAACGAGATGGGTCAGATCGAACTTGTTTTTCTTTTTTGACATTTTGACATCCTCTTTTAAAACCTATCGGCAGAACTTACCGGATCTTTAATGCCTATAGTTTGAATCAGCCCATTCCTTTAATATGAATATATGAATTCTTATGCGCTCACTGAGTCTTTGAGTTCAATGGCGGAGGAGACCTATGCAGAGCTTTTGAATCTCTGTTTTGAGGTTCCTCAAGGACAAGATTTTTTGAATGATTTTCCTGTCTGGAGTTCTCATTTTTTAGATCCTTTGCAGAGTAGAAGGTTTTCAATCACCTGCAATGATCAACTCGTTGCTTCTGCCTCGATTCGGGTAGTGACCCTCAGGGTTGAAAGTCCAGAGTCTGGGCTCAATCCAGATGCTACAGACGAACTGTCACGAACTGATTCCTTAAAGCTTAGGGTTGCAATTTTGGGTGCGGTTGCATGTCATCCCAATCATCGAAATCAGGGATTAGCCTCTGAGCTCATCCAAAGGACATGCAGATGGGCTCATGAGCAAGAGGTGTCAGCAATTTTTCTATGGAGCTCAGAGCCTGCTCTTTATCAAAGACTAGGGTTTAATCCCTTTGGTCTGCAGGTGCGTTGCAGGCTTCAGCTTCTCTTAAAAAACGAGACTCAGCAGTCTGAGTATCAGATGAAGCAAGGGTTTAACTCCCAGATCTTTAAACTCATCCAGCGTAGACGAGGAGGGCTAGAGTTAACTCCTAAAGATCAACTCCTGTATGCGGCTCACTCAAGTGTACAGTGGCTGTACGTGACACGCAACGAGGAGGTCCTCGCCTACGCGGGTCTGGGTCGAGGTATTGATCTTCAAGATCATGTTCATGAGTGGGGTGGGGATCCTTATGCCCTTAACTTCATTTTTCAAAAGTTGGTGAGAGAACAGCCACACACCATTTTACTGGGTAGCCCAGGACATCTCAATCATTACTTTCCTCATTGGAGGTCTTTAGATGCAAGTGAATCACCTGAGGACATATTGACCCAGCCCGTGATTGAGTCGCTTTGTCTAGCAAAGTTTTTCAGCTCCAACACTCGAGGTGAGCAGGCAATTAATATGGAATCCTTACCCAATCTTCATGAGAGGGACTGGATTCAGACGAGAGACCTCAGCAATGGAAACCCGATGAGTTCTGAAGAGGTATTAGAACGAGAGGAGCTCAGTCACTTCTTTTGGTTTTGGGGGCTTGACGCTTCATAGTTCTTTTTCTAAAAGTAAATAACTATGAAAAAAATTATTTTAATTTCGTCACTCATTCTCAGTCTCTCTGCGCATGCTTTTGGAAAATCTCAAAAAAAATCAGCTCCTCAAAGTCCTGCTCCTCAGAGTAAAACTGAGCTAAGTGCCGCTCAAATCGATCTACCCAGGGATCAGGAGGTTTGCTTTTCTCCTGATGAGCCCTGCGATTTAAAACTTCTGAAGTTCATCGAGTCTGCTAAAAAGTCGATTGATGTTGCGGTGTTTGATATCAACCTTGATCAAATTGTTCATGCATTGCTTGTGAAATCAAAGACGATTCAAGTAAGAGTGCTCGTGGATAAGCGTCAATCTAAGGGGCCTCATTCATTGGTTAAAACTCTTGTGAAAGGCGGCGTTCAAGTTCGCTACGGAAGTCAAAGAGGGGTGATGCACAATAAGTTTGTTATTGTGGATCAGAAGTCAATTGAGACTGGGTCATTTAATTACACAAATCATGCATATAAGGCGAATCAGGAAAACCAAATTTACCTAGTTAACTCTTCAATAGTGGATAGATATTTAAAACGATTTGAGCAGTCCTGGAGTAAGGGTAGGGAAGTGATCTTAGATATTCTTGTGAAGGAGGATCAGGTCTAATCTAGCCCTTGGTTTTTGAAATAAAGCATGGCAAACTAAAATCGTGAAGCATTATACTTCCCGATTTTTTAAGGTCATTGCAGGGATTCTATTAGCAGCTCCTCTATTGCATCTGAGTTTTGCGGCTCTTGTGTTTGATATTCCTCTGCACTCTTGCGTGAGTATCTTGCTCTCTCCATTTTACTACATCGTCACTTTTGTGTCGGTTGCTGCAGGTTATGGGTTGTGGGAGACACAGAGATGGTCGTGGTATGTTTTTATTGTCTCACAAGTTCTGATTACTTATGAGAACGCAATTATCGTTTCAAACTATGCTGAGAGTCATCACAAAGTATTTGCATTTATCATTTCTCTACTGACTCAAGCTCTGTTTGTAGTTCGTGTAGGTCAGGAGATTCGAGTTCCGTATTTTTTTCCAAAAATCAGGTGGTGGGAGAGTAACCCTCGTTTAAAACTTTCGGTACCCGTTGTTCTCAGACGAGAAGATCTGACTGAAATTACTGGGGCTATTTTAGACATATCCATGATGGGTTGTTTTGTTAAGACAAGGGAAGAGTTGAGGGTTGATGAGAAGGTGACTGTATTGGCGAGCTTGTATGGTCAAGACATCGCCTGTGTGGGGAGTGTTGTATGGTGCGCTCAAACAGCTGTGACTCATCCTCATGGGGTGGGAGTTAAGTTTGACTTTTTAACCAAACCTCAAAGAAGAGCTTTGCGTTTAATTACCCATCGTTTAAAGAGGATCTCATCACTTTATCGTCGATCACGGTATCTCATGAGTCAAGAAGAGCTTGTAAAAGAGCTTGATCAATTAGAGAAGACTCGAATTAAGGATGACGCCTGATCATCCCCTGCTCTCCTTATTGAGTAATGAGTCGATAGACCAATTTGGGTTAAGTTGTTGGTCACGCGCCAGGTGAGTCGGGTATATGAGACCTGTTTTTGAAGGGATCTTTGGGTCAAGGAGTGTGAGAGAATCAACGAACCCTGAAATGAAATTAAGGATGAGATGAGATGAATGCATTTTTGAATGAAGCTCTGGAGTTAGCTCACCAAGCTGCACAGGAGGATGAAGTTCCGGTAGGCGCTGTGGTCGTCTGGAAGGGTCGAGTGATAGGTCGCGGCTATAATCAGAGGGAGAGGGGACAAGATCCTTTAGCTCATGCCGAATTGATTGCCCTTAGGGATGCCTCACTTTATCTCGCAAGTTGGCGTTTACAGGAGTGTCAGCTGTATTGCACGCTTGAGCCATGCTTGATGTGTCTTGCCGCAAGCCAGCAGGCTAGAATTCAGGAAGTATTTTACGGTGCACAGGATCTCAAGGGAGGTGCACTGAGCTTAGGCTACTGCTTTCATCAAGATCAGAGGATTAATCATCGCTTTCAAGTCCAGTACTTACCATCCGTTGAGTGTGGAGAGATTCTCACTCAGTTTTTTAAAAAAAAGAGACAACTTAAAGTTTGATGTCTTTCTCAGGTTCTAGAGTCGTGGTAGATCCTGAGCTCTATGGGCATAAAATTTCACTTTGTCAGTATTTCTTTAGGTGCATCAGTAGATCAACAAACTGGAAATATGTCAGTATTTGACGTTCTTGAAGAAGTCAGGGCTCCTCAATTACCAGTCCATCTTCAATCTCTCGTGATCTCTATGATCGTCGATAAGAAGGAACAGACTGAATTTCAAGGTAAAATGATGATTCATCTCATTCTGCCAGACGGTAACCAGCAAATGGTGGGTGCAGGAGATATGCAGATTCCCTCCGAACAAAAGAGGATGAAAGCTGTGTTTCGATTTGGAGGTTTTCCCATTCCCCAATTCGGATCCTACCGATTTGTGCTTTCTTGCTTAAATTCTGCAGGAAATAAGGTAGCAGAAGCTCTACTGGATTTTGATGCGATTCAGGTGAGTCAGTCCCAGCAGGGTGTAACCCAATCTACGGATCGTACAAAGCTTGCTCATTAAGTCATAGAGATTCTTTTGATTAAGAAATTTTTTAGAAAGGAAAGTAGTTCATGAGAATTCAAACTCGTATTTTAAGCTTAGCCGTAATTTTATTCTCTTTTTCTTTGGCGCAAGCTGAGGAAAAAGCAAAAACATTTGAAATCGATCTTTCTCACTCAAATGTAGGATTCACGATCAAGCACTTGGTGAGTCGAGTGAGTGGTGAATTTAAGTCCATTGAAGGTGAGTTTGTGTTTGATTCCGCTCACCCCGAGAAATCGCATGTCAAGGCAACCGTCAAGGCAGATACGATTGATACACACGATAAGAAGCGTGATGAGCACCTCAGATCCGCTGATTTTTTTGATGTCAAGAAATTCTCAACCCTGACTTTTGAAGCCAAGAGTTTCTCCTCAAAAGGTGATCAGAAGTATGAGCTCCAAGGGGACTTGACTCTGCACGGAGTCACCAAGGCAGTCACTTTCAGTGTGGATTACTTAGGTGAGGCAGATGATCCTTGGGGAAATCACAGAGCAGGTTTTACTGCTAATACCAAGATCAATCGCAAGGACTTTGGTATTGTCTGGAATAAGGCGCTGGATAATGGCGGGTTCGTGTTGAGTGATGATGTTGAAGTGAGTATTAATATCGAAGGGATTCAAAAGAAAGAGCAGCCTGCAAAGGAAGAGCCGAAAAAGAGCACTGTAAAAAAGAAGAGCTCCTAAGTTTAGTTCAGTAGGAATTGAAGTTCATTAGTGAGTAATAAGCAGTGAATTCATAAGAAGCTTTTAAATATCCTCTGATCCAGAGGATTAATACGAGCTTAGGTTATAATAAAATTTGACAATCTGTACCCCTCGTGAATTGATGGTGATTTAATTTATGGCTAAAAAGAAAAAAGGAAAAGAGTCTCAGGGCGAAATCATCGAGGAACTTCGCAAGGTTCGAGCGCAAGTTGGGCGCAAATTTTGATCTAATCCGAAGAAATTTTTTGCTGATTCTCAAAAACTCATGAAGAAGCTCAGAATACTTTATGGCACTCCAAAAAAGCGGAGTTCAGGAAATGATGTTGATGCCGCATAGGTATAAAGCCGCCCTTTGCCTTGGATGGCAAAGGGTAGGGAGGGCGCGAGAAGCGCTTAGCCTCTTGCAGGCAGGAGGCCTCGTGGTTTTGACTTTATTCTCGGAAAAAAGCGAAGAAGTCACAGAATGACAAAACAGTTAGGGGCGGTTCTCATGATTGCTAGGCATCTACTTGTGGCAGATGCCATGATGCCCATGATTGATATTGCTCATGAGCAGATTGATTTTGATAAAATCAACTACGGTATTTTAAGCGGTGGGGGTAAGGCTCTTGTTCCTTGGGCCTGATGTATTTGGAAAGATAGTCAAGTTTGTAAAACGGGTGAGGGAGATTCAGAGTTTAAATTTCACTTAAAAGCAGAGTTATCTGCTCAAACGTCTCTCTCCTCTTTTCCCTCTCCGACCCCATAATCCATTCGTGATAAGATCTCTTATTTCCAATTTTCAGAATTACTTTAGGAGTGTTTTAGTCAATACGTTAACGATCCAATACTTTCTATTCATTCATTTTGATGAGAGGGGGCCGGATAGTCCGAATTTCGGACAATATTGAACCAGATTTTATCAAAGTGAATATTTACGGTTGACAGTATTTTTTTCAGCCCTTATTCCTGAGACTCAATCAGAAGGTTAGGCAGTTGATGTTAAATAAAACTATTTCATTAGTTGTTCTGTTTGCGCTTCTATCTTCCCAAGCATTCGCGATTTGTGAACAGGAAAGAAGTGAGTTTGAGAACTGGAACTCTAAGTGTGAAGAACTATCGGCTGCCTCCCAAGTGAGTGGGGTAGTGGGAGGTTTTTTTGCTATTGCTACCTTTGGAGCGAGCATGGCTCCGTGTGCCGCAGCAATAGCAGCTGCTCAAAATGCTTGTAGAATTAGAGATGAAAAGAAAAGTAATCTCACTCGTTGCGAAAATTGGCATGCTGAGAACGCAAGGATAATAGAAGTCGAAGCGCAAGTTGCCATAGCAAGGGAACGAGCACTCCAACAAAGAGTTTCTATGATCAATAGTGATTACGAAAATCGTAAAGCAGAAGTAACTCGAGATTATGCTGAGAGACTAAGACGTTTTGTAGAAGATTACGCTGCAGAGGGTTGGGATATGCATACTCCCGAAAGCCAAGAACACCTTAGGCAAATTCGTGTGAACTTTGAAAATGAGCGAAATGCAAGGCTTGATCAATTAGAACAAGAAAGACAGCAGGCTGTAAATCATGCGTAGTTCTGCTTTTAGTCTTTTATTTTTGGTTATGACTTCAAATTCTTTTGCCATGCTTCCAGCTGGTTGGACGCCTGAGTGTCGCACAACTTTAAGCACTGGACCGCAGGCTCCAGCTACAACAACTCACCCTATGAATGGGAACATGGGGGACTTTAATAGCTTGATGAATGGCGGCAGTACTTCAAACTTGCGAGTAGCAAATGAAGCTCGTAGTAATGCTATTGCAGGATCTTTGAGTCAAGCTCAAGCTCTTCAATCCTATGCCCAAAATCTTGTGCTCTATAACCAACAACAGGCACAAGTATCTCCTGCATTTGTAGCAACAGAGATGCCTACAGTGGATGAGTTGCTAAGAACAGCTCCAAGACAAACCAACCAACCGATTGACTTAGCGAGTATTCCAAATCCTCAGGAATCAGACCTCCCTTATCAGTTTCATTCAGCGCCTGGAGAGTTTAGAGGCGAGCTTGTTCAACAATACTCTGATCTTTATAAAAT
>Ga0255096_1000254_pt1 | contig 29758 bp, 26 predicted proteins | sample Colum_Atlam_RepA_2_FD_188563 | JGI IMG/M metagenome (GOLD analysis project Ga0255096, IMG submission 188563) | Freshwater microbial communities from Columbia River, Oregon, United States - Colum_Atlam_RepA_8d | ecosystem: Environmental > Aquatic > Freshwater > River | place: USA: Oregon... | reverse complement strand
AACACCAATGCCGCAGCCTCCAGCTTGAAGTCCGCAGAAAATGTTCGTCTCTGCTTGCTCATCAGACACCTCTCACGCGGCGAATATAGCCGCCTATCGGGGTGTCCGGGGTTAGTGGACCACTACAACTCATCGACAACCTAAGTCGGGGCGTAGCCCCTCCCACCAAAATCATCAGTGGGAGCGGCAACGCCGCGACGCCAGCATCAAGTCGTCGACAACCCAAGTCGGGGCGAAGCCACTCCCACCAAAATCACCCGTGGGAGCGGCAACGCCGCGACGCCAGCATCAAGTCGTCGACAACCCAAGTCGGGGCGAAGCCACTCCCACCAAAATCACCCGTGGGAGCGGCAACGCCGCGACGCCAACATCAACCCATCGACAGCCCAAGTCGGGGCGTAGCCCCTCCCACCAAAATCATCGGTGGGAGCGGCAACGCCGCGACGCCAGCATCAACCCATCGACAGCCTCGGTCGGGGTACCCGACGTGGATTTTCTCCCTCGCCTAGAACGCCGCCGCCTCTAGCGCCATCAGGTTCTCCGCGCCGGCTTCCACACGGGCGCGATGCACGCTGGTTTCAGGCAACAGATGCGAGGCGAAATAACGCGCCGTGATCAGCTTGTTCTCGTAGAAACCCGCGTCGCCGGTCTGCGCATCCAGCGCCCGCAGCGCCGCGCCGGCCATCAGCAGCCACTGATGCCCCAGTGCCACCAGCCCCATCAGGTGCAGATAGGCCATCGAGCCCGCGCCGGCGTTGTCTGGCTTGGTCAGCGCGTTGCGCATCAGCCACTGCGTGGCGCCGTGCAGGTCGCCCAGGCCCCGTCGCAGGCTGTCGGTAATCGGCTGCAATCGCGGCTCGGCGCTGGCGGTGTTGAGCGCGGTTTCAATTTCCGTCAGCCACAGGCGCAGCGCGCGGCCGCCGTTCATCGGCAGCTTGCGGCCCACCAGATCCAGCGCCTGAATGCCGTTGGTGCCTTCATAGATCATCGCGATGCGGGCATCTCGCACAAACTGCTCCATGCCCCACTCGCGCACATAGCCGTGCCCGCCCAGACACTGCTGGGCGTTCGTGGCGTTCTGATAGCCGAGGTCGGTGAAGTAGCCTTTGATCACCGGCGTCAGCAGGCCAATGAGGTCGTCCGCCCGCTGGCGCTCTTCTGGCGTCGCCGCGACCTGCGCCAGATCGACTTGCAGCGCGCCCCACAGCATCAGTGCCCGCGCGCCTTCGTTAAAGGCCCGGTTGTTCATGAGCATCCGACGCACGTCCGGGTGGACGATGATCGGATCCGCCTTGCCGGCGGCGTTCTGCGGGCCGCTCAGCGCCCTGCCCTGCACGCGCTCGCGGGCGTAGTTGGCGGCGTTCTGGGTCGCCACCTCCGACTGCCCCAGACCCTGCACGCCCACCCCCAGACGCGCCGCGTTCATCATGATGAACATCGCCCGCAGCCCCTTGTCGCGCTCGCCAACCAGGTAGCCGGTCGCGCCGTCGTAGTTCATCACGCAGGTCGCGTTGCCGTGGATGCCCATTTTCTTTTCCAGCGCGCCACAGCCCAGCGCGTTGCGCGCGCCCGGCGTGCCGTCCAGATTGACCAGAAACTTCGGCACGATGAACAGCGAAATGCCTTTCACGCTGTCCGGCGAATCGGGCATCTTGGCGAGCACCAGATGGATGATGTTCTCGCTCAGGTCGTGCTCGCCGGAGGAAATAAAAATCTTGGTGCCGGTGATGCGGTAGCTGCCGTCAGCCTGCGGCTCGGCGCGGGTGCGGAGCAGGCCGAGGTCGGTGCCGCAATGCGGCTCGGTCAGGTTCATGGTGCCGCTCCAGCGGCCGGACAGCATGGGCGGGACAAACAGCTGCTGCTGCGCGGGCGTGCCGACCGCCTCAATCGCGGCAATCGCGCCCAGCGTCAGCATGGGATACATGGTGAAGGCCATGTTCGCGCTGATGAAGTATTCCTCCAGCGCGCTCGCCACCAGATGCGGCAGGCCCTGGCCGCCAAACTCCGGCTTGCCGGCCAGCGCGCCCCAGCCGCCCTCGGTAAATTGCGTGTAAGCCTCGCGGAAGCCGGGCGCGGTGGTGACCTTGCCATCGGCACTGCGCTGGCAGCCGTGGCTGTCACCCACCTGGTTCAGCGGCTGCAGGACTTCTTCGGCAAACTTGCCGCCCTCGGCCAGAATCGCGGCCACCAGATCGGGGCTGGCCTCGCTGAAGCCGGGCAGCTCCGCATAGGGGGCGAGGTTCAGCACCTCGTTCAGGATAAAAAGGCTATCGGCAACGGGTGCCTTGTAGGTCGGCATGGGTTTTAACTCCGGCTGCGTAAGGTGCGCGCATGGTAACCCGCTTACGCGGGCCGATCGCAGCCGGTTCAAGCCCCCGCACCGTGCCGCTAGGCGCGCCCCTGTCTCCTGATTAGAATCCAGCCATGCCGCAGTCCCACCCACGTCCGCCGCCGACCATCACGACCCGTTTCTCGGTGTCGCAGGCGCGCTTTGGCGAAGGGCTCGTTTGGACTACCACCTACACCGGCACCCGCGAAGCCCTGATTAACGCCTGCCTCGTGGTGAGCAGCCAGTTCCCGCAACTGACCAAGGCGCGCTCCTCGGCCAACGGGTCCCATCCGGAATCTGGCCGCTGGTATCTGTGGCTGGAAAACCCGCTGGATGACCTCTGGAGCATCACCTACTACTGCACCGGCTTTGTTGCTGAACTGGACAAAGACGAGCTGCAGCGACTGCAGCGCCACCTGTTGTTTGACCTGCAGATAACGCCCGACACGATTGGCGCGATCCTGATCGAATGGCGCAAACACGCCGACCGTCTGCTGCCGTGAGGCGGCGGGCGGCGCCGCCGGCGCTGCCCGTTCGCGTCACGCCGAGCGAGCCTGGCCGCGTGGTTTTGAGCCACGAGATGGTCGTGCCCTATAACCAGCCCACCAGCGCCCCCGAGGCGCTGGCTGCCATCACCGGACTGGCCAAGCTGCGCATCAAGGACGCCATGAGCAAAGGCGCCGTGTGGCTGCAGCGCGGCAGTCGCAAGCCGGTGCGGCTGCGTCAGGTCAGTACGCCGCTGGCCGGCGGCGATCGTCTGTCCATCCACTACGACTCGGCCGTGCTGGAACGTGAGCCCCCGGCGGCCACGCTGGTCGCCGAGAACCGCCATTACAGCGTGTGGCTAAAGCCCGCGGGGCTGTTGATTGAAGGCTCGCGCTACGGCGACCACGCCACGCTGGCGCGGCAAATCGAAGAGCATTTCGGCGGTAAGCGCGACGTCCATCTGGTGCACCGGCTGGATATGGAAGCCAGCGGTCTGGTGATCGCCGCGCATGCCAGCGCGGCCACCGCCAAGCTCTCGGCCCTCTTCAGCGGACGCGAAATCGACAAGCGCTACCGGGTGACGCTGCGCGGCGACCTGCGCCCGCGCGGCACCCAGGGCCGGATCGAACAGGCGCTGGACGGCAAGCCCGCGGTCACCGAGTGGCAACTCGAACACTACGACCCGGTCAGCCACACCAGCACCGTGCACATCCGCATGCTGAGCGGGCGTTATCACCAGATCCGCCGCCACTTTGAGGGCATCGGGCTGCCCGTGATGGGCGACCCGCGCTACGGCGAAGGCAACAAGAACACCGAAGGCCTGCAGTTGGCCGCCGTGGGCATCCGGTTTCGCGATCCCTGGACGGGTGAGACGGTGACCTTTGGCGAATGCCCGCCGTTTGCCGCCAGCCCGGCAACGACCCCAAAACCCAAGGCAGCATCGCGCCCATGACCCCACCGCTGCCTAACCCTGCGCGCGACACCTACGTCTCGCTGGCCAGCTTCCGTCGCGACGGCCGCGAGGTGCGCACCCCGGTGTGGATTGCCGGCGATGCGCCCGAGTTCTATGTCTTCAGCGCCGGAGAAGCCGGCAAGGTGAAGCGGATCCGGCGCAATCCACGGGTGCGAATCGCCACCTGCAACGCGCGTGGCGGCGCGCTGGGCGACTGGCAGGACGGCACCGCCCGCATCATCGAAAGCCCGGCCGAAATTGGCCTTGCCTACGAGGCGCTGCGCAAGAAGTACGGCACGCTGATGTGGCTGGGCGATGTGTTATCGAAACTGGTCGGGCGCTTTGACAAACGCACCCTGATCGCCATTCGTCTGGAGGACCCGCGTCCATGAATCCGTCTGCGGCCAGCTTGCTGCCCACCCCCACCATCGACAGCACGCACGCGCTAGTCGTCGACTTCACGGCCCGTCATGCGGGCAGCGGCGACGACCGCGAGCGCGCGGTCAATCTCTACTACGCCGTGCGCGACGACATTCGCTACGACCCCTATTCCATCGTGTTGAGCCCGCAGGGTCTGTCGGGCGCGCGGGTGCTGGAGACCGGGCGCGGCTGGTGTGTGTCGAAGGCGGTACTGCTGACCGCGTGTTGCCGGGCCAACGGCATCCCGGCACGGCTCGGCTTTGCCGACGTGCGCAACCACCTCTCGACCGAGCGCATGCGCCAAATCATGCAGACCAACGAGTTCCGCTGGCACGGCTACACCTCGATCTGGATCGACGGGCGATGGGTCAAGGCGACGCCGGCGTTCAACCTCTCGCTGTGCGAGAAGTTTCGCATCAAGCCGCTGGAGTTCGACGGGCGGGAAGACTCCATCTACCACCCCTATGACCTCGACGGCCGCGAGCACATGGAATATCTGCGCTATCGCGGCGAGTTCACCGATGTGCCGCTGGCCGAGATCACGGCCGAGTTCGACCGCATCTACGCCACCATGATGACCTACATGAACGATGGCGACTTCGACCGCGAAGTCGCCAAAGAAACCGCCAGCAGCTAGTCGGTCAGCGCGGTCACCACCAGATCCGACAGCCGCTGCAGCCGCTCGCAGTGCCAGGTTTCTTCCATCAGCCCGGTGGATAGAAACGCGAAGCTAAGCTGCTGCACCGGGTCGACCCAGAAGCAGGTAGAGCCCGCGCCCCAGCCGCAAAACGTACGCGCGCTGGAGAAGTTACTCATCGGGCCGGGCTGTAGCCCTTCGCCGCGCATGAAGAAGCCGATACCGATATTGGCCGGCCAGGCCTGCCAGCCGCGGGTGTCGCGGGCGTAGTCAAACAGCACATTGCGCAAGCCGCCGGTGTGGTTCTGCGTGCAGTAGTCCAGCGTGCGCGGCGACAGAATGCGCACGCCGTCCAGCTCACCGCCACGGGCGAGCATTTGGGCGAAACGATGCAAATCGTCAATGCAGGTCAGGTAGCCGCCGGCCGGGATTTCAGCCCCGTCCATCAGCACCACCTGGCCGACGCCGGCAACCTCTTCCGGATAGAACATACCGGGCGCTTCATAGCAGGCCACCGCAGGGCAGAGTTTGGCCACCAGATCCGCGCGCGGCCCAAGGCTGGTCCGGTGCATGCCCAGCGGCTCGAACAGGTCCTCGCGGATCATCTGGCCAAAACTGCGCTGGCCGCCGTCGACCCGCCGCAGCATTTCGGCCATCACAGAATGCGCCACGATGATCGAATAGTTCACGCGCTCGCCGGGCAAGGACTCCGGCCGCTGGGTGGCGACCCAGTCGGTCAGCGCGGTGATGTTGGTCAGCACCTCCAGCGGCACCGTCGGAATGGCCGACAGAAGGCCGCTGGTATGCGTCAGCAGCTGGAACAGGTTGACCTCGCGCAGGCCGCGCGTCTCGAAGCCCGGAATCAGCTCGCGCACCTGCATCGCCAGATGCAGATCGCCCCGCTCCACGCGGTTCAGCACCAGCGCGTTGGTGAACTGCTTGCCGATGGAAAAGCTGACAAACGCGTCGTCGGCCTGCAGCGCACGGCCGGCGGCGCGGTCGGCGTGGCCGAGGCTCAGGTCCAGCACCGTCTCACCCCGCCGCGCCACGCGGAGCGCCGCGCCGTGGTACTTGCCGGCGGCGAGGTCGGCTTCGATACGGGTGGCGACGCGGGCAAGGCGGGTCGGGTCAAAGCCCAGTGCGGCGGCCTGTGTGCTGATCATGGTGCGGCTCCTCTCGCTAGATTTTGCGTTCGCCGTAGCTGGCCTGAATGCTGTCCAGCGGCGACTTCTGAATGCCGTGATTGGGAATGGGATAGCGCAGGCCGTTGTTCGACAGCGCCTCGAGCCCGGCCAACGCGGCCGGCAGGAACGAAGGCGGCATCGCCATCAGCATTTCCTCGTCCAGCACGCCGCCAAACTTGCGCTCGGCGTAGCAGGGAATGGACAGCGAGGGCTCGCCGGTTTTTAGCGCATTGCCCCAGGAGTCGGCGCAGGCGCTTTCGCCCACGCAGCTGAAGCTGAACTTGCGGTAGTTGCGGTACTGCAGGCCGTTGACCAGCGTAATCATCTGGCCGGGCGTGCCGTAGATGAGGCAGATGTCGGGGTTATCGAGCCGGCCGGACGCCAGCGGCGAAACCGCAACAGCGGCGTAGTCGCCATAGCTCGCGCAGCTCATCGCGCGCTGATGGGCACCGGTGTCTTCCAGCGTCGCGTACCACACGCCCTTCATGGGCGCGCCCTGCAGCCACTCGGGGTCGGCCGGATGCAGCCCAACCACCGCGCCGCACTGCGCGCCCATCAGGTTGTCCATCGTCACGCCCAGCGTCCAGCCGAGCCAGCGGCTCTGGCCGACGATCTGGTCGAACGCAAATTTCTCGCCCGCCGGCGGGCGGCGGATTTTGGGCACTGCCTGCATGTCCTCCACCGTGCGGAAGCGCTTCAGTCCAAGCGGCGTGGCTTTCAGGCGGAGATATTTGTTGAGCCCATCAACCAGGGCCGGGAAGTCATAGGCGGCATCGTCGTTCCAGCAATTCGCGCTCATGGCCGGACCCTCACCATGCCCATGCCGCGAACGGTCATGACGGGCTCTCCCGCCTCGTTCAAGGCCTCGATGAAATGTTTAATGAACCCGCGGTCGGGTTTCGACTGCGACACCCGCGCTTCCTGAATGGTGATGCGCACGGTGAGGGGCATCTCTGGCCGCACGGGTTTCAGCCAGCGGATTTCATCCAGCCCGGGCGAGCCAAGGCCCGCGCAGGACGAAATGAACTCGTTCACCATCAGCCGCATCACGGAAGAACCCGTGTGCCAGCCGCTGGCGATGATGCCGCCGTAGGGCGAGGCCGCTGCCGCCGCGCGGTCGATGTGAAAGGGCTGGGGGTCGAAGCGGGTCGCGAACTCGATGATCTCTGCTTCGGTCAGGCTGAACGTGCCAAGGGTGTAGGTTCCCCCGACTTCGTAATCTTCAAACCAGCGGTCGCTGGCGGGGCTGGCAAAACGGACGTGGCGCATGGACGGTCACTCTCAATTCAGGCCGGGCCGGCACTATACCGTGAAGGCTTCGGGTGGACTCTATAGCGGGCCGCCGTGCATCATTCGCCCATTCATCGCTCAACGCGCCGCTGGCGCGGTAGTTCATTCCCGTGGAGGCTGTGGCGCGTGGTCGGTCTGTGGCTCGCAATCTGGTTTGGCGTGTTCGTGTGGTCGGCGGTAAGTCCGCACGACTACTTCACCTGGGCGCTTGAAGTAGCGCCCGCCGTGCTGGGCCTGCTCGTGCTGTGGGCGACCCGCCGCAGTTTCCCCCTGACCCGTCTCGCCTACGCGCTGGTGCTGGTCCACTGCATCATCCTGATGGTGGGCGGGCATTACACCTACGCCGAAGTCCCGCTGTTCGAGAGCTTCAAGGATCTCTTCGGCTTTACCCGCAATCACTATGACCGGCTGGGGCATCTCGCACAGGGCTTCGTGCCGGCGGTGATCGCCCGCGAAGTGCTGCTGCGCCGGCGCGTGCTGGCGAAGCGCCACTGGGTGGGCTTTCTGGTGGTGTGCATCTGTCTTGCGCTCAGCGCCAGTTACGAACTCATCGAATGGGCGGTGGCGGTGGCCAGCGGCTCGGCGGCGGATGCGTTTCTTGGCATGCAGGGTGACCCTTGGGATACGCAGTCCGACATGGCGCTGGCCGGCCTTGGCGCGATGCTGAGCCTGCTTATTTGCCGCCGCTTCCACGACCGACAGCTGCGCAAGTTCAGCTCCCTGTAGGCCGAGGATGGACCCCGCGCCCGCTTCTGCGCCTGTAATCGCCCGCTGGCTGGGCTACGGCGGTCTGCTGCCGTTTGTCGTGCCGGCGCTGTTGGTCGCGCTCCTGCCGCCGGGTGATTGGCAAACGCTGGCGGCGCGCGTGCTGCTGGCCTACGGCGCGGTGATCCTGTCGTTTCTGGGCGGCATCGTGTGGGGGCTGAGCCTGCGCCACCCGTCCCTCTCGCCCAGTCTGGCGGCGCGCGAATTCATCTACAGCGTGTGCCCGTCGCTGCTCGGCTGGGTCGCGCTGCTGCTGCCGCTGCGCGCCGGCGCGGCCCTGCTCGCCGCCAGCGTCTGCGCCGCCTTCGTCCACGATGCGCTGGTCGCACGCCTGCACGAACTGCCGCGCTGGTTCCTGTCGTTGCGCCTGCAGTTGAGCATCGGCGCGGTCAGCGCGCTCAGCCTCGCGGCGGTTTTCGGGCCGCGGTAAGGCGGAGCGCCGGGCCTGATCCCCGGCGTGATCGTCGAATTCAATCGCGGCCGACCGGCCGTATCTCCCGTAGCGCGGACCGAACTGGGAAAGCGTTCTTGGGCGGGGCTTATTGTTCAGGAAGGTGTGGGAGGGGCTTTGCCCCGACTTGGGCTTGTCGCCGATGTGGCGTTCCCGTCGCGGCGTTGTCGCTCCCACAAGAAGGTGTGGGAGGGGCTTTGCCCCGACTTGGGCTTGTCGCCGATATGGCGCTCCCGTCGCGGCGTTGCCGCTCCCACGGGCGGGACTGGGAGTGGGCAGCATTCGTGGGAGGGGCTTTGCACCGACTTGGGCTTGTCGCCGATGTGGCGCTCCCGTCGCGAGGTTGCCGCTCCCACGGGAAGGTGTGGGAGGGGCTTTGCCCCGACTCAGGCTTGTCGCCGATATGGCGCTCCCGTCGCGACGTTGCCGCCCCCGCCAGCGCATCACGATAGCCCAGCAGCGCGTGAACGCCGGCGCGCCTCACCCGCCGATAGTTGCCGTGGCAGCAATCGGACGGTAACGTGACGCTGCGTATCGAAATACCGGACCGCGCAAGCGCATCCGGACCCGCAGTTTTCTGGTAACGGAGCGCTTGCTCGCATGTGGATCGTCCAGCTGGCCCTGCGCCGGCCGTATACCTTCGCCGTGATGGCGCTGCTCATCCTGCTGATAGGCACCTTCGCCATCCGCAAAACGCCCAAGGACATTTTTCCGGCCATCGACACCCCGGTGGTCACGGTGCTCTGGCAGTACAACGGCCTGTCCGCCGACGAAATGCAGAGCCGCGTCACGGCCTTCGCCGAGTTCTCGCTGGCCAACAGCGTTGAAGACATCGGGCGCATGGAGTCGCAGACGCTGGCCGGCATCTCGATTATCCGCGTGTACTTCCAGCCCACGGTCAATCTCGACATGGCCATGGCGCAGGTCACCGGCATTTCGCAGACCATCCTGCGTCGCATGCCGCCCGGCACGCAGCCGCCGCTGATCGTGCGCTACGACGCCTCCAGCGTGCCTATTCTGCAGCTGGCGCTGTCCAGCCCGTCGCTTAATCCGTCGCAGCTTTACGACTTCGGCCAGTTCAAGGTGCGCCAGCAGATGATTGGCGTGCCGGGCATGCGCCTGCCGCAACCCTACGGCGGCGCCGGCCGCCAGATCATGGTGGATCTGGACCTGCAGGCGCTGACGGCCCGCGGCATCACACCGCTCGACGTCAGCCGCGCGGTGAATCTGCAAAACCTGACCCTGCCCGCCGGCTCGGCCAAGATTGGCGACATCGACCACATCATTTCGCTCAACAGCAACCCGGAACTGGTATCGCTGCTGAACGAAATCCCCGTCGGCAAAGGCCGCGACGGTCAGCAGGTCAAGCTGCGCGATGTGGCACATGTGCGCGATGGGTACGGCATCCAGACCAACGTGATTCGGCGCGACGCGCAGGAATCGACGCTGGTGACTTTTCTTAAATTCGGCAACGCCTCAACGCTCGATCTGATCAACCAGATCAAGGCGCGCCTGCCGGCGCTGAAATCTGTCGCACCGCCGGACCTGAGCCTCGATTTCCTGTTTGACCAGTCCCGCTTTGTGCAGGCCGCCATCGACGGCGTGGTAGTCGAAGGCCTGGTTGCCGCCTGTCTGGTCTCGGTGCTGGTGCTGCTGTTCCTCGGTAGCTGGCGCAGCACGCTGGTGGTCGCGGTCTCCATCCCGCTGTCGATCCTGACCTCCATCGCGCTCCTCTCGGCGCTGGGCGAATCGCTGAACGTGATGACCCTGGGCGGACTCGCGCTGGCCATTGGCGTGCTGGTGGACGATGCCATCGTCGCGATCGAAAACATCCACCGGCATCTGGAACTCGGGGAAGCGCTGGAGCCCGCGATTCTCAAAGGCTCGCAGGAAATCGCCCTGCCCGCGCTGGTGGCGACGCTCGTCATTTGCATCGTGTTTCTGCCAGTGATGTTTCTGGAAGGCGCGGCTAAATACCTGTTCACGCCGCTGGCGATGGCGGTGGTATTTGCGGTTGGTGCGTCCTATGTGTTGTCGCGCACGCTGGTGCCGGTGATGGTGAAGTATCTGCTGCCCGGCGAGCTCAACACGCACGGACGCTGGCATCCGCTAACGCCCGTGTTCAATGCCTTTGAGCACGCGTTCAGCCTGTTCCAGCGCATTTTCGCCGCGCTGCTGCAAGGCCTGCTGCGTTTCCGGGTGCTGCCGCTGCTGGCCGCGGCCGCGGTGATCGCAAGCGCTCTCTTCATCCTGCCCAAAGTGGGCCGGGACTTTTTTCCGGTGATGGATTCCGGGCAGTTTCGGCTACACATCAAGGCGCCGACCGGGACCCGTCTGGAGGAAACCCAGCGCTGGTTCACGGCGGTGGATGAAGTCATCCGCGAGGTCATTCCACCCGCCGATCTCGATCTGGTCATCGACAACATCGGCCTGCCCGAGGCCTTCAATCTGGCCTGGGGCGACAGCACCAATGTGGGCGTCTTTGACGGCGAAATCCTGGTCGCGCTGAAGCCGGGCCACACTCGCTCCACACAGGAATACATGCGCCTGCTACGCGAGGCGCTGGTGCCGAAGTTTCCCAATCTGCGCTTCTACTACCAGCCTGGCGACATGGTCAGCCAGATTCTGAACTTCGGCATCCCGGCGCCGATCGACGTGCAGGTGGTGGCCTTCGACCCGCCGAAGGCCTACGCGCTGGCGCAGGAACTGGAGCAGCGGATCCGCAAGATTCCGGGCGTGGTGGATACCCGCATTCCGCAGATTCTTGATGCGCCGGATCTGCGCATCAACGTCGACCGGCTGCGCGCCGACGATCTGGGCCTGACGCAGAGCGACGTCGCCAGCAATGTGCTGATCGCGCTGTCAGGCAGCGGTCAGGTGACGCCTAATTTCTGGGTGGACCCGAAAGCCCAGCGGCCCATCTCGCTGGCCGTGCAGGCGCCGCAATACCGGGTAGAAACGCTGGCCGATCTGCAAAATCTGCCGGTGGCCCGCCGCGCCGACGGCGAAGTGGAACTGCTCTCCAACGTGGCCACTATTGAACTGCGCCGCTCGCCGGCGCTCTTGTCGCGCTCGGACGCCAAACCCGTGTTCGACATTCACGCCGGTGTGGAAGGCCGCGATCTGGGCAGCGTGGTCAGCGACGTGCAGGCGGTGATCGATTCCTACGCCGGCAAGATTCCGCCCTCCATCACCATTGCGCTGCGCGGTCAGGCCGCCAGCATGGACGAGGCGTTCCGCGCCATGGCCTACGGGCTGATGTTCGCGGTCGTGCTGGTGTATCTGGTGCTGGTGGTGAACTTCCAGTCCTTCAGCGCGCCCTTGGTCATTCTGACCGCCCTGCCCGCGGCGCTGGCCGGCATCGTCTGGATCCTCTACCTCACCGGCACCCACTTCAGCGTGCCGGCGCTGATGGGCGCGATCATGACGGTGGGCGTGGCGACCGCGAACAGCATTCTGGTGGTGTCTTTCGCCAACGAAGAAATGGCGCGCGGCAAGCGTGCGCTGGAGGCCGCGCTGTCGGCCGCCGTCACCCGGCTCCGGCCGGTCTGCATCACCGCCACCGCCATGACCGTCGGCATGATTCCGATGGCGCTGGGTCATGGGGAAGGCGCGGAACAGAACGCCCCGCTTGGACTTGCCGTCATCGGCGGCCTGACGCTGGCCACCATGGCCACGCTGCTGTTTGTGCCGGTGTTCTACAGTCTGGTCTACCAGCGCCGGCGCCCGCCGGTTGCAGAAGGAAACGCCTAATGCGCCCCCAGTTTGCCCTGCTTGCCCTGACCTTGATTGGCGGCCCGGCGTCGGCTGCCGATGCCCCGGCGCCCCCGCCCGCGCCACCGCCGCCGGTGGTCATTTTTACCCACCCGGTGCCGCCGCCGGCAGCGGGTGAAGTCACCCTGCCCGGCACCATTGAGGCCTGGCAGGAAACCCCCATTCACGCCCGCACCAACGGCTATGTGAAACGCTGGCATGCTGAAATCGGGCAGCGGGTGGAAGCCGGCGCGCTGCTGGTGGAGCTGGACGCGCCGGAAGTCGATCAGGCGCTGGCCGCCAGCCGGGCGGCGGTGGCGCAGGCCGAGGCCAATCAGAACCTCGCCCGCATCAACTTCGAGCGCTGGCAAAAACTGGTCGCCCGCAAGACCGTGCCGGAATATGAACTGGACGAGCGCGAGGCGCTGTTCAAGGCGCGCAGCGCCGACCTGCAGGCGGCGCGCGCCAACCAGCAGCGCTACGAGGAACTGAGTCGCTTCAAGCGGGTGCTGGCGCCCTTCGCCGGCACCATCACCCAGCGCATGGTGGAAAACGGCGCCCTGATCGACGCCGGCGGCGGCAATACCCACCCGCTGTACACGCTGGCCGAAACGCAGCGCCTACGGATTCGCGTGGGCGTGCCGCAGGCGCGGCTGCGTGAGATCGGCACCGGCATGCCGGCGGCCGTGCTGGTGGCCGAGTTTCCCGGACGCCGCTTCGCAGGTCAGGTGGCGCGCACGGCCGCCGCTATCGAGCCCGCCTCGCGCACCCTGCTGACCGAAGTGGAGTTGGATAACGCCGACGGCACGCTGTTGCCCGGGCTCTACGCCCAGGTTGCGTTCAAGTTTGCCGGCGACGCCGCGCTGCTGCTGGTGCCGACCAACACCGTGCGGTTCGATTCCCGCGGCGCGCACATCGCGACGGTGCAGGAAGACAAGACCATTCGCATCCTGGATGTCGCCCTGGGGCGCAATCTGGGCACGCAGTTCGAGGTCGTTGGTGGGCTGGATGCGAAGGCCTCGGTGGTGCTGAATCCCACCGACTTGCTGAAAGACGGCCTGACGGTGGTGGCCAAACCGCTGCCCCCGCCGCCGCCCAAACCTTAAGCGCTATTCGCCGCCCAGAATCGGCGAGTCCTCGCCAAATACCCGCCGCAGCAGTCGTCCGCCCTGCGGCGCCTGTCCCGGAATGACCTGCACCGCGAGACCGCCCGCCATGGCGTCTTCTGCCAGCCGCTTCAGCACCAGCGCGCCGGTGTAGTCGAGGCGCCCCAGGTGGCGCAAATCGAGCACCAGATGCTGCGCCGCCGGGCGCTTCGAAAGTTCCGCCAACAGCGCTTCTTCAAACACATTCACCGCGCCGAAGTACAAGACCCCGGCGGGCGTGAGCCGCAGCAGCGCGCGTTTCGCGTCGTAGGCCACCGCCACGCTGATCCGCCGCTCGCGCCACAGATGAACCGCCACGCCCAGTCCAATGCCCAGCATTACCGCCTGATCGATGCGCGGCGCGAGGCCCAGCGTCAGCCCGAACGTGGCCAGCCCCACCAGCCCCTGAGCGCGCGAGACCTTGAGCACATCAAGCAGCGCGCGGGGCTGGATTAGCCCCAGCACCGAGGCGACGATGATGCCGGCCAGCACCGCCTTGGGCAGGCTGGCCAGCCAGTCGGCAAACGGCAGCAACAGCACCACGGTCAGCCCGGTGACCGCCCCGCTCCACGCGGTCCGCCCGCCGGCCAGTTGGTTGACCATCGTCCGCGAAAACGAGCCGCCGACCGGGAAGGCGCCCACGGTCGCCGCCGCCAGATTGGCCATGCCCTGACTGAGCAGTTCGCGGTTGGCGCTCCAGTGCTGCCGATTACGCGCCGCCAGCGTGCGGGCGATCGCCGCCGGTTCGGCAAAGCCAATCAGCGCGATCACCAGGCCCGGCACCAGCAACTGGCGCAGCGCGCCAACATCAAGGTCCAGCCGCCAGGCCGGCCAGGCCGCCGGCAGCGCGCCGACGGTCGCGACTGGCAGACCCGAAAACCGCGCAAACACCACGCCCAGCAATGCCGCCAGCAGCACGCCCGGAAACAGCGGATGAACTCGCCGGCCCCGCACAATAAGCCCCACCGTGCCGCCGCCCAGCGCAAGTTCGACCAAGGACCAGCCCGCCGGCGCCGTCAGCGCCTCGGCCAGCGCCAGCCAAAGATGCCCCGGCGCCCCTGGCAGCCCCAGCATCACTGGCAACTGCGAGGCCACGATCAGCAAGGCGGCCGCGCTGGTAAAGCCAAGCAACACCGGCTGCGACATTAAATAGGCGACAAAACCCGCGCGGAGCAGCCCGATGGCAAGGCGGCAGAGGCCGACTACCAGCGCCAACAGCGGCGCGAGGTGCAGGTAGTCGGCACTGCCCGGCGTGGCCAGCGGCGACAAGGCCGCCAGCGTCAGCAGGCTGGTGATGGCCACCGGCCCGGTCTGCAGATAGCGGGAAGAGGTAAACAGCGCCGCCACCAGCGGCGGCAGCGCGGCGGCGTACAGGCCGAAGACCGGCGGCAGCCCCGCCAGCACGGCGTACGCCAGAGACTGCGGCACCAGCACCAGCGCCACGCTGATGCCGGCGGGCAAATCGGCCAGCGACGGTCGGCCCGGCCCCCACCCGCGAGCGGGGCGTGGCGGGGGATTCACAGCAGCAAGGTGCGCGCGTGGACCGCCTTTAGACGGCAGCCACAGCCTCGCGCCGGTTCCAGGGCTTCTGCTCTTCGGCAATCAGCGCGGCAAACGAGGGCCGCGCCCACATGCGGCCCAGGAACGCCGAGAGCTTCGGCCAGTGGCCCGGATCCGGATCCACCCCGCCGTGCCAGAGGTTCACAAAGGCGCTGGCGACGCTGATGTCGGCGATGCTCAGCTGATTGCCGACAAAAAATTCGTTGCCGCCCAGCTGGCGTTCCAGGTAGTCCCACATCGGTGCCAGCTGGTTTTCAACCACTTCCAGCGCCGCTTCCTTCACCGCCGGCGTCAGCGGCTGGTTCATCGCCACCGGGCCCAGCACCAGCGGGCGAAACACCATCGGGCCCGCCACCGGCAGCATGCCGCTGTCGATGTATTCCTCGAGATAAAGCGCATGGGCGTAGTCGTAATCGTCCGCCGGATACAGCGCCGGGCTCGGGTTGCGGCGCTCCAGATAAATGCAGATGGCGGTGGAATCTGCGACGGCTTTTTCGCCGTCCAGCAGCGCCGGGATGCGGCCCAGCGGGCTCAGCTGCCGAAAGTTCGCCGGCGGCTGAAACGGATTCACCGATTCGTGGGTATAGCTGATGCCTTTTTCGGCCAGAAATGCGCGGCATTTACGAACAAAAGGCGAAACGTTGGCACCAAACAAGGTGTAGCTCATGCGAGGCTCCGGTAGACAGGATCGAGGGCTTGCAGCCTAACCGAGGGGAGCGGTGGCTGCCACAGCCCCGGCTGCGCGGAATGACGCGGCCCGGGGTTCGACCTGAGCAATCACCGGCAAGAAATTTTCCGCTTCGGATTGCGCCGTGCCCACCCTCCCAACCATCGCAATCTGCCACTTCGACATCCTTCGTCCACGCGTGGTAGTGCATCCCTTCGTGGTCTTCATGCCGGCCTTGCTAGCAGTACCACATTCCCTCCCAGCATGGCCACGCAAGCCTGTTTTTAAAGGGGAAATTGGCCCATACGGCACCGCATTTTCCTTGACGCTGGTTTCGGCCGACCCGTACCATCCATCCCTACAAATACCAACAGTTTTTGCCGTGCCCGGCATCCTCCGGGCGCGCGACCTCGCAGAGTGGGAGATCACCAGATGGCTGTCGTCAACGAACGCAAGCAAGTCATTCCAGCCCAGCCGGTTAGCACCGCGCCAACGCTGCGTCAGCAGGTCAGCGAACGCGACCGCCTGACCCAGGAAACCGGCCACTACTACGGCATCACCGAGCTTTCGCTGCGCGATGCCGACCCCATCAAATACGAACGCTTCTATAACAAGCTGCACGCTGCCGTGCTGGCGGCGCGGGAATCTGCCCGCTTTGTGGCGGCAAGCCCGGGCTCGCGCGAAATGGGCGAATGCCTGTGGGGCATCACGACGCCGGAAGGCGACACCCTGGCGGTGTCCATGGGCTTCCTGTCGCACACCGCGATTTTCCCGGTCGCCATCCGCTACATGGCGGACAACGACTACGACGTGAACGACGGCATCGAAGACGGCGACGTTTACGCGGTATCCGACGGCAAGACCGGCGGCGTGCCCCACCCGGGCGACTTCTACTCCTTCACCTCCATCTGCCACGACGGCGAGGTGCTGGGTTGGGCGGTGGGCATCAACCACCTGATGGAAAACGGCGCGCCGGTTGCCGGCTCCTGGGCGACCTTCTCGGTCGACACCTTCATGGACGGCCTGGTCTGCCCGCCGATGCGCACGGGTCGCAAGCTGCGGCAGGAGTCCTGGTGGAAAGCCATCTGGGAGCGCCGCACCCGCGCCTCCACCATGAACATCCTGGACGACAAGATGCGCCTCGCCGGCTGCGCGATGATCAACAACGCCGCGCACGAGCTGCTGGCCGAGTTTGGCGCCGCCTACTACAAGCGCGCCATTCGCGAAGTGATTGAAGAATCCCGCCGCATGATCGTCGACAACATGCGCGCGCTGATGGTGCCCGGCACCTACAACGGCTGCGCCTTCCGGCTGGTGAAGTACGAAGGTCTGCAGAACGTCTGGTCGCACGCCAACAAGAACACCCTTATTCACGTGCGGGCCAGCGTGGAGCCCAACGAAAAGGGCCTCATGCTGGACACCGAAGGCAGCTCGCGCTGGGGCTATCACTCCTACAACGCAACGCCCGGCGGCGCGGACGCGGCGGTGTTCCTGGGCATGATCAATTCCTTCGCCCACAACACCAAGGTCACCGCCGGCATCGAGCTTGCCGTGCAGCGCCACTACGCGCTGGGCAGCATCTACAACCCGGACTACGAGTTCACCAGCAACGCCAATCTGTGGGCGCAAACGGTGGCGCTGAACAGCATTGGCTTCAACGCCGTGTCGCGAGCCACCTTTGCGCGCGGCTATATGGAAGAAGCCTTCACGGTCGACGGCAACTGGGGCGCCTTCCAGGGCGCCGGCACCACCGCCGACGGCACCAGCTACGGCTTTACCAACTTCGAGTGGCTGGGCGGCACGGGCCGTGGCGCCTGGTGCTACAAGGATGGCGAACCGCTGGTGTGGGCGGCCTGGTCGCAGATCGCCACCATCGGCGACGCCGAAGAGTTTGAAGCCTGCGTGCCACCGCTGTTCTACCTCGGCCGCAAGCTGCTGCCGGGCTATTTCGGCTACGGCAAGTATCGCGGCGGTCCGGGTAACTCGGCCGTCCACTGGTGCGTGGAGCCGGGCAAGCACGTGGCGCTGACGCGCCCCAACGGTGGCCTGTCCTGCACGACCTCGGTGGGTCTCGGCATGAGCGGCGCCTATCCGGGCCCCGGCTCGTTCATGATTTCTGCCCGCGGCACCAACCTGCCGGAGCTCATCGCCGAAGGCGAAACCCCACGCGATGCGCGCGAACTGATGGCGCAGGTCGACAGCGGCCAGCTGAAGGTCGAGAGTCTGGAAATCTGGAAAACCGACTGCCCGGAACTTGCGCTGCACGACCACGACCTGTTTGTCGACGCGGCCGGTTCTTCCGGCGGCTGGGGCGATCCGCTGGACCGCAACCCGGCGCTGGTGATTCAGGACCTGAACGACGGCGTGGCGCCTGACTATGCCTTTGTCAGCAATATGCACGGCGTGGTCGCCACCCAAAACGCCACCGGCGACTGGGTGCTGGACGCCGCCGCCACCACCGCCAAGCGCGCCGCGTTGCGCAAGGCCCGATTGGACGACTCCCTGCCCGCCGCCGACTGGTGGCAGCAGGAGCGCGCCAAGGTGCTGGCCAAAGACGTGGTGCCCGAGGTGCACGAGATGTATTCGCAAAGCCTGAGCTTTGCCAAGTTCGACGGCGAGTTCCGTCGCTTCTGGCAGGTTCCCGCTGATTTCAGCTTCAGCAAGGAGTAAGTCATGGCCGGCGAAGCACAAATCAGTAAAGAACTGATCGGCCAGCTGATTGAAGGCACGATCGACGACGACAACACCAACCGCCTGCAGCGGCTGCCGCGCAAGGATCAGGATCGCTTCCTGAACTACGTGGCGGTGCTGCAATCCCGCGTCAGCTGGACCGACCAGATCCTGCTCCGCCTGGGCGACCGGCTGTACGTGGTGCGCAACGCCGCCGGGCAGCGCACGGTGAAGTGCGACTGCGGGCACGAGTTTGGCGACTACCGGCAGAACTGGAAGCTGGGCTGCAAGGTCCGCGTGCGCCGCACGCTGGCCGAGATGCGCGAAGTCTACGACCCCGCGCCGGCCTGTCCGGAACCGGGCTGGCAGGAAGTGCGGGAGTTCTTCTGCCCGACCTGCGCGGCACAACATTCGGTGGAAGTGGTGGCCCCGGGCTACCCGGTGGTGTTCGAAATGCTGCCGGATCTGGACAAGTTCTACCGGGACTATCTGGGTCAGCCGCTGCCGGACGAATCGCCCGACTGGTACGCCGACCGTACCGAAGCCTTGACCCAACGCTGGGCGGCCGGCGCCACGGGTTAAACCCGCGCCCGCTGGTGGCGTGCGGCGCCTGTGGCCCGCACGCCACGCCCCCTGCTCTGTGACAACACCTAGTTTCAGGAATTGCCCATGTCCGACTCGCACGCGACCGCGACCGACGATCGCCAGTTCATTCTCGCTTTTGACGCCGGCGGCACCATGACCGATGCCATTCTGGTCAAGCCCGACGGCAGCTTTACGGTGGGCAAGTCCATCAGCCGCCGTGAAGACGAACCCCGCAGCTACCGTGAATCGGTGACCGATGCGGCCAACAACCTTGGGCTGACGGCCGAGGAAGTTCACGCCCGCTGCGGCGCCGACATCTACTGTGGCACCGGCATGCTCAACACCGTGCTGACCGGCAACGGTCGCAAGGTTGGCCTGATGGTGACCCGCGGCTTTGAAGACATCACCGTCATGGAAGGCGGGCTGTCCTATCTCGGCCAGAGCCAGAACGAAACCCTGCACCAGCAGTTGCACCGGCACACCCGTCCGCTGGTCGATCCCAAGAACGTCTTTGGCGTCAGCGAGCGGCTGGGCGGTGGTTGCTATCAGGGCAACATCCACCTGCCGCCGGGCGCGGAGCTCATTCCGGTCAACGAAAAGCAGGTCGTGAAAGCGGTCAACGCGATGATCGACCGCGGCTGCGAAGTCATCGGCATCCTGTTCCTGTTTTCGTTTGTGGACGCCCGCCACGAGCATCAGGCCAAGGCCATTGCCGAGCGCGTGCTGAAAGAGCGCGGGCTTAGCCTGCCGGTCGTCTGCTCGGCCGACGTCGCGCCGGTCTCCAAGGAAAACAACCGCCTGAAAAGCCTGCTGTTCCAGTGTTTCGCCGCCGAACTGGTGCGCGATTCGCTGATGTCGGTGGAAACGCAGGCCAAGGCCTTCGGCTATCAGGGCCGACTGTTGACGCTCCTGTCCTACGGCGGCGCGGTCAACATGGAATACGAGCGCCTCTACGAAACCATGATCTCCGGCCCCATCGGCGGGCTGATTGGCGCGCAGTTCATCGGCGAGAAACTGGGCATTCCGAACATCGTCACCGCCGACATGGGCGGCACCAGCTTCGACGTGGGCCTGATCGTCGAAAACCGCCTCGCCATTACCAAGAGCGCGGACATCGCGGGCCATCGTCTGGCGCTGCAAATGGTGGAACTTGACTCGGTCGGCAGCGGCGCGGGCTCGGTGGTGTGGGTAGACGAATACAAGCGCCTGCACGTGGGACCGGACAGCGCCGGCGCCAAGGTGGGCGTGTGCCTTAACTTCGACCGCCTGACGGTGACGGACATCAACGTCGTGATGGGCTATGTGGACCCGGACTATTTTCTGGGCGGTCAGGTCAAGCTGGACCGCGACAAGGCGATGGCCGCGCTGGAAGAAGCCGTGGCGAAGCCGCTGGGCTTAAGCGTGTACGAAGCAGGCGCCGGGGTGCTCGACATCGTCAACACCCAGATGAACGACCTGCTGCGGACCATGGTGGCGGCCAAGGGCTACGACACCCACGACTTCACCCTGCTCTACTACGGCGGCGCTGGCCCGGTGCACATGTACGGCTACGCCGAAGGCATCGAGTTTGCGGACGTCATTACCATGCCCTGGGCGGCGGGTTTCTCGGCCTTTGGCGCGGCCTGCGCGGAATACATGCACCGCTACAGCCGCGGCCTGCGCACGCTCATTCCCAATAACATGAACGACGCCGACCGCACCGCGATTGCCGAGCAAATCCGCAGCGCCTGGGCGGGACTGGAAGCCGACGCGCGCGCCGAAATGAAGAACGAAGGCGTGGATCCGGACAAGGTGACCTTCCGCTACGGCGTCGCCGCGCGCTACATCGGTCAGCTGGAAAGCTTCGATACCGCGCTGGAAAACGGCGAGATGAACAGCCCGGCCGATCTGCAGCGCCTGATTGATGCTTTCGAAGTGATGTACACCAAGGTTTATCCGGACGGCGCGCGCTTCCCCGATGCCGGCTACTCGCTGACCGCCGTGCATCTGGAGGCCATTGCGCCGAAACCGCAGCCGGTGCTGGCCGAGTACCCGCTCTCCCCTGAAGAACCGGATGCGGAAGCCTATGTGGGCTCCCGCGAGGTCTATCACGCCAACCAGTGGACCACCTTCAAGGTCTACGAAATGGCCGGGCTTAAAGCCGGCAACGTGGTGCAGGGCCCGGCGATTATCCGCGACCCCATGACCACCGTCGTTGTCCCGCCCAAGCGCACCATGAGCTTCGACAAATACCGGATCCTTCACTACAAATGAAACTCGCAAGCTATACCCACAACGGTGGCGCGGCCCGCATTGGCCGCGTCGAAGGCGACACGCTGATCGATCTCTCGACCAGCGGCTTGCCAATGGACATGACGGCGCTCTTGGCGCTGGGCCCGGACGCGCTGCAGAAGGCGCGCACCGCCGGCGGCCCGGCGGTGGCGCTGTCGTCGGTGACCCTGCTGGCGCCGGTGCCACGGCCGTCCAAGATTCTCGCGATTGGTCTTAACTACAAGGACCACATCGAGGAAACCAAGCTCGCGACGCCCACTTTCCCGATGTTCTTCAACAAGCAGAACACGGCGGCCAACGGGCCGTTCTCGCCCATCCACATGCCGAAGGTGTCGGACAAGCTGGATTACGAAGGCGAGCTCGGCTTCATCATCGGCAAGCGCTGCCGGCACGTGCCGCGCGAGCGGGCGCATGAGGTCATTGCCGGCTTTTGCGTGTGCAACGACGTGTCGGTGCGCGACTGGCAGATGAAGGCGCAGACCTTCACCATCGGTAAATCTTTCGACAGCCACGCGCCCTTCGGGCCGTTTCTGGTGACCCCGGACGAAGCCGGCGACCCGCACGACATGGACCTTAAAACCTGGGTGAACGGCGAACTGCGGCAGGACTCGAACACGCGTCATCTGGTGTTTGACTGCTACGAACAAATCGCCACCCTGACCGCGGCCTTCACGCTGGAACCCGGCGATCTGGTGCTAACCGGCACGCCGAGCGGCGTCGGCATTGGCTTTGATCCCAAGAAGTTCCTGCACGTGGGCGACAAGGTGAAAATCCAAATCGGCAACCTGGGCTTCATTGAAAACGAAGTCATCAATGAGCCTGCGTCCACCGTTCTCTACTAAGCCGTCGCAAGGAGCGCCCATGCACGCCTGGCAGTTCGACCACTACGGCCACTACAGCGAAAACCTGCACTGGGTGGAGCGTCCGATGCCGACGCCGGGCTTTGGCGAGGCGCTGGTGCGCACGCGTGCGGTGTCGCTCAACTTCCCCGATCTGCTGATCGTGCAGGGCATGTACCAGCACAAGGCGCCGCTGCCGGCGGTGCCGGGGGTGGAAGGCGTGGGCATCGTGGAGGCCGTGGGGCCGGGCAGCAAGTTCAAGGTCGGCGACCGGGCCGTCGGGTTCTGTCACGGCGGCGGCACGCTGGCCGACTGCTTCCTCGTGCACAACCACTCGGCGTGGACCGTGCCGGCGCACGTCACGGACGAACAGGCCGCCGCGCTGTCGGTGACCTACGGCACGTCCTACTTCGGCCTCTATCACCGCGCGCACCTGAAACCCGGCGAAACCCTGCTGGTGCTGGGCGCGGCCGGTGGCGTGGGCCTCGCGGCCATCCAGCTCGGCAAGCTGATGGGCGCCACCGTCATTGCCTGCGCGGGAGACGCGGCGAAGCTTGAGATCTGCCGCCTGAACGGCGCGGATCACCTCGTGAACTACAAGGACGAGGACCTCATCGAGCGGGTGAAGGACATTACCGGCGGCGAAGGCGCCAACGTCATTTACGACCCCGTGGGCGGCGACTTTTTTGACAAGGTGAAACGCTGCGTGGCTTGGGACGGACGGATAGTCATCATCGGCTTTGCGGCCGGGCGCATTCCGACCATCGAAACCAACCGCATCCTGCTGAAAAACATGGCGGTGGTGGGACTGGCCTGGGGCCAGTATCTGGACCGCGGCTCGCGCCTGCCGGAAGAAGCCCAGTTCCTGTTCTACGACATGCTGGCCAAGCGCCAGATCGACCCCGTGATCTACCGCACCCTGCCCTTCGATCAGACCAAGGAAGGCTTGCGCATCATCGAAAGCCGCGAGGTCTACGGCAAAGTCGTCATCACCCGCTGAGGCGGGCACCGCCTCCTCGCGTCCTGCCACTTGAATTGCGCCGGCCTGCGCCGGCGCCGGAACCGCAGCATGAACCGTCGTCAGCACACCGCCCGCGATCCCGATTTTGCCCGCCGTTGCCGCGCCAGTTGCGCGGCCCAGCCGGCGATGAGCCGCCTCTTTGGCGGCGAGATGACCGTCATCGAGCCCGGCTACTGCGAAATTCGCATCAACAGCCAGCCGGATTTTTTGCAGCAGATGGGCAATTTCCACGGCGGCATCGTGGGCGCGCTGGCCGACAGCGCGGCCGGCTATGCGGCGCTGTCGCTGCTCGCCCCGGGGCTGGAGGTGGTGACGGTCGAATACAAAATCAGCTTTCTTGCCCCGGCCTTTGGTGAGTATCTTGTCGGCCGGGGCGAAGTCCTGCGGGCCGGCCGCACCCTGCAGTTCTGTTCGGCAGACATATTTGCCGTGCAGGACGGCGTGGAAAAAGCCGTGGCCCAGATGACCACCACCATGATGGCGGTGCCCGATCCGAAAACTAAAACCTGAAGGGGAGACCAGCGTGATTACCAACGACTTTTACAGCCAGGCCAACCACGGGCCGTTCCAAACCTACGACTTGGGCAACTTCACGCTGGAAGAAGGCGGCACGATTCGCGGCTGCCAGCTGGCCTACGCAACCCACGGCAAGCTGAACAAGAAAAAAGACAACGCGATCCTCATCCCCTCCTGGTTTTCCGGCACCAGCAAGATTTTTGATCTGGCCTACATCGGCGCGGGCCGGGCGCTGGATCCGGCCAAGTACTTCATCATCTGCGTGAACCAGATCGGCAACGGGCTGTCGTCCTCGCCGCACAACACCGCCGGCACCGGCGGCATGGGCGCTTTCCCGCATGTGCGCATTGGCGACGACGTGCGCGCCCAGCATCAGCTGGTGACCCAGCATTTCGGCATCAGCGAACTGGCGCTGGTGGTCGGCGGCTCGATGGGCGCGCAGCAGACCTACGAGTGGGCGGTGCGTTATCCGGCCATGGTGAACCGCGCCGCGCCGATCTGCGGCACGGCCAAAAACACCCCCCACGACTTTCTCTACACCCAGACCCTGATGGACGCCATTACCAGCGATCCGGGCTGGAACAAGGGCTATTACAAGTCCAACGAGGACGTCCGCGAAGGCCTGCAGCGCCACGGCCGCCTGTGGGCGGTGATGGGCTTCAGCACCGAGTTCTACAAGCAGGAAGTCTGGCGCGGGCTGGGCTTCTCCTCGGTCGACGACATGATGGTCAACTTCCTCGACTTCTACTTCCTGGCGATGGACCCCAACTCGCTCCTCTGTCAGGCCTGGAAATGGCAGCGTGGCGACGTCAGCCGCCACACCGGCGGGGACCTCAAGAAAGCCCTTGGCCGCATTACCGCCAAGACCTTCGTGATGCCGATTGACGAAGACATGTTCTTCCCGCCGCGCGACTGCAAGGCCGAGCAGAAGATGATCAAGGGCAGCGAGTTCCGCGTGCTGAAGTCGCCCTGCGGGCACCTTGTGGTGACGGGCATCGACCCCAACTTCCTCGCCCAGGTCGATGCCAACCTGAAAGATCTGCTGGCCATCGAAGTCTAGGCCTTGGTCCCATCGCCACGCCCCGGCCGCGCGCCGGGGCGGCAATCACCGCACAGGGAGACGCGTCATGGCTATCAAACACCGGATTGAAGGCGCCGGCGGCGTGGGCCTTGCGGCCACCGAATTCGGCAATCCCAACGGTATTCCGCTGCTGCTGATCCACGGCTGGACGCAAAGCCAGCTGTGCTGGGCGCGGCAGTACGACAGCGAACTGGCAGATGAATTTCGCATCATCACCTTTGACCTGCGCGGTCACGGTGACTCCGACAAGCCGGTGGGCGATGCGCACTACACGGATTCGAAACTCTGGGCCGACGACGTCGCCGCCGTGATGCGCGATCTGCAACTCGACCGCCCGGTGCTGTCCGGCTGGTCCTACGGCGGGCTGGTCTCCGGGCTGTATACGCGGCACTACGGGGAAGACGCCATTGGCGGCATCAACTTTGTTGGCGCGGGGATTCGCGTCGCGCCTGAACAAATCGGCATGCTGCTCGGCAACGTGTTTGCCGAAGTCGTGCCGAAAGTCACCAGCGCGGAACTCGGCCAGAACATCGACGGCATACGCCAGTTTCTGCGCGCCTGCTTCACCGCGCCCATTTCGCGCGAGGACTGGGAAGTGGTGCTGGCGTTTAACATTGCGGTGCCCGCGCACGTGCGCGGCAGCCTGCTGGCGGCCTCGTGGGACGTCACGCCGGAACTTGCCAAGCTGCGCAAGCCCGTGCTGATGAGCCATGGGCTGGCCGACGAACTTACCCTGCCCAGCATGGGCGAACTCTTGATGGCCCATTGCCCGGCCGCGCGCGCCTCCTGGTACGAAGGCGTGGGCCACGGGCCGTTTCTGGAATCCCCCGCCCGCTTCAACGCGGAACTGGCGGCCTTTGCCCGCAGCACGCGGTCATAACTTCACGGAGCTTTTGTATGAACAACGATAAACCAGCCGACGGTGGCCACGTCCACGGCCCCAACTGCAACCACGATCACGATCATCACCACCACCATCACGCACAGGCGCCGGTGCGTAATCCGACGCGCGCCGTAGGCCGCAACGATCCCTGCCCCTGCGGCAGCGGCCAGAAGTTCAAGAAATGCCACGGGGCCCACGCCTGATCTACGCCCGCGGCACGGAAGGACTAAACACATGATCGACCGGCATCGCCTTGGCGAGATTGAAATCACCCGCATCGTTGAACTGGACGAGCCGTTCCTGGCGCCGGACAAGATGTTCGCCGAAGCGACGCCGGAGGCCATCGCGCCGCATCTCGACTGGCTGCTGCCGCAGGCGATGTGCCCGGACAGCGGGCGTTTAATCCTGCCTATCCAGACCTATGTGGTCCGCACACCACACCACGTGGCGCTGGTCGACACCTGCATCGGCAATCACAAGCGCATGGCCGGCTTCAAGCGCTGGGCCGGCCGCGATGACGACAGCTGGCTACGCAATCTGGCGGCCGCCGGCGTGCAGCCGGAAGACGTGGACTTCGTGTTCTGCACGCATCTGCATCTCGACCACTGCGGCTGGAACACCCAGCTGAAAGACGGGCGCTGGGTGCCGACTTTCCCCAAGGCGAAATATCTTTTTGCCCACGAGGAATACGCCTACGCCGAACGGCGTGCGCGTGAAGACAACGACCCGGTGTTTGCCGACAACGTGCTGCCGGTAATGGAAGCTGGCCTCGGGCAGCTGGTGGTGCCGGACTTTGTGATCAACGACCACCTGTCTTTCGAGTCCACACCGGGCCACACGCCGGGGCACATTTCGGTCCATCTTGAATCCGCCGCCCACCATGCGGTGGTCACCGGCGACCTCATCCACAGCCCGCTCCAGTGCGCCCACCCCGAATGGAATTTTCTCTACGACGAAATCCCCGACCTTGCCCGCCGCACGCGCCGGGCGTTTCTGGAACGCCATGCCGACGCGCACACGCTGGTGCTGGCCTCGCACTTCCCCAGCCCCTCGGTCGGCCATTTCATGCGTCAGGGCGACGCCTTTCGTTACCGTTACGTGACGCCCTGAGGCGGTCCGGACGACCGGCTGAAAGCGGGGCTTTTTGTGCTGCAATGCGGCCTTTTTTTGATCTGCGGCAAGTCGCGAAAACGCGCTTGGCCGGGGCCTTAAAAAAAAACTGGCGCGATTGTCAAGTTCAGTTATGATGCCCCCGACTACCAGCTAGACGATGCCAGCTTGACCGACTGCCTGCCCGCCCGCTTTCGCCGCTCACGGTTCAACGCACCGCTCGACATCTGCTTATCGAATTCCATGGATTGTGCCGTCCTTCGGCACATCGTAAACGGGAAATTTGTGCCGTCGGTTTCCCGTCGACGTAGGCTTGACGACGCACGTCAATCAGAGAGCAGATGATGAATATTTATGTAGGTAATCTGGCTTACAGCGTCACCGACGCTGACCTGTCGCAGGCTTTCAGCGCTTACGGCACGGTAGCCAATGCGTCCGTGATCAAGGACAAGTTCTCGGGCCAGTCGAAGGGTTTCGGTTTCGTCGAGATGCCGAATAACGCCGAAGGTAACGAGGCGATCAAAAACCTGAATGAGAAGCCCCTCAAGGGCCGCAACATGCGGGTGAACGAGGCCAAGCCTCGCGAAGACCGTCCGGCTCGCCCGCCGCGCCGTCCGTCCTACTGAGTTCGGCCTAACGAATTCGGACTCGCACCGGGGGCCATGGCCCCCGGTGCCTTCTTCCCGGCAGGCGTCGTTGCCGACAGACCTGCATTCTCCATACCCTCAATTGCCCGTGCTCCCGCCGGTTCAACCGGACGGATTGCGCATTTTTTCGCCTTTTCTTTGCTAAAGTCCCGCCATGCAAACGGCCCGTAATCTTTTCAGCTATCGCAAGCACTGGGCCGCCCGGCTCGGGCCCGCGCCCTTCCTGCCCACCACCCGCGCCGAGATGCAGGACCTGGGCTGGGACGCCTGCGACGTCATCGTTGTGACCGGCGATGCCTACGTCGACCATCCAAGCTTCGGCATGGCCATCGTCGGCCGCATGCTGGAAGCGCAGGGCTTCCGGGTTGGCATCATTGCCCAGCCCGACTGGCAGAGCGCGGAGCCGTTCCGCGAACTGGGCGCACCGACCCTCTTCTTCGGCATTACCGCCGGCAATATGGATTCGATGGTGAACCGCTACACCTCGGATCGCCGCCTGCGTAGCGATGACGCCTATACCCCCGGCGGCGTTGCCGGCAAACGGCCGGATCGCTCGGTCATTGTCTACGCCCAGCGGGTGCGCGAAGCCTATTCAGACGTACCGCTGATCGTGGGCGGCATCGAGGCCAGCCTGCGCCGCATCGCACACTTTGATTACTGGTCGGAGAAAGTCCGCCGCTCGATCCTGCTGGATGCGCGCGCCGACCTGCTGGTCTACGGCAATGGCGAACGGCAAATCGTGGAGATCGCGCACCGCCTCGCCGGCGGCGAAAAAATCACGGCGCTGACCGACATTCGCGGCACCGCCTTCATGCGCCGAGAGATTGCCGCCGACTGGATCGAAATCGATTCCACCACCATCGACACCCCCGGCGAACTCAATCCGCCGGTCGACCCTTACGCCATGGAGCCGACCGCTGAGGCCAAGCCGGCTAAAGCGTCCGGGGTGACCACCATTCCGCTGCTGTCGGTGCGCGCTGCGCGCGCCGTGCGCAATGCGGATCGCGAGCGCTCGGTCATCCGCCTGCCGTCCTACGACGCGGTGAAGGACGACCCCATTCTCTACGCCCACGCCTCGCGCATCCTGCATCTCGAGGCCAACCCGGGGAACGCGCGCGCGCTGGTCCAGCGGCACGGCGACGCCGACGTGTGGCTTAACCCGCCGCCCATTCCCTTGAGCACGGCAGAACTCGATCAGGTCTACGAACTTAACTACCGGCGCGTGCCGCATCCGTCCTACGGCCAGGCCAAGCTGCCGGCCTACGAGATGATCCGGTTTTCGATCGCGATCCAGCGCGGCTGCTTCGGCGGGTGCACCTTCTGTTCGATCACCGAACACGAAGGACGCATCATCCAGAGCCGTTCGGAAGACTCGGTCATCCGGGAAATTGAAACCATCCGCGACCGCGTGCCCGGCTTTACCGGGGTCATTTCCGATCTGGGCGGGCCCACGGCCAACATGTACCGGCTGGCCTGCAAGAGCCCGGAAATTGAAGCCGCCTGCCGCAAGCCGTCCTGCGTGTTTCCTGGGATCTGCCCCAACCTCAACACCAATCATTCGCCCTTGATCAAACTCTATCGCCGCGCGCGCGAATTGCCGGGCGTGAAGAAAGTGCTGATCGCCTCCGGCGTGCGCTATGACCTGGCGATTGAGTCGCCGGAGTATGTGAAGGAACTCGCCACGCATCACGTGGGCGGCTATCTCAAGATTGCGCCGGAAGCGATCGGCGAAGGCCCGCTGTCGAAAATGATGAAGCCCGGTGTGGGCACCTATCACCGCTTCAAGCAACTGTTCGACAAATACTCCCGTGCCGCCGGCAAGGAGCAGTACCTCATTCCCTACTTCATCGCGGCGCATCCCGGCACCACCGATCAGGACATGCTGGAACTGGCGCTGTGGCTGAAGCAGCACGGCTATCGCGCGGATCAGGTGCAGGCCTTCCTGCCCTCCCCGATGGCGACCGCGACGGCGATGTATCACTCGGGTAAAAATCCGCTGAAACGCGTTGGTCGCAGTACCGAAGACGTGCACATCCCGAAGGGCCTGCGTGTGCGTCGGCTGCATAAAGCGTTTCTGCGTTATCACGACGCCAACAACTGGCCGATGCTGCGGGCCGCGCTGAAACGCATGGGCCGGGAAGATCTGATTGGCCCTGGCGCGCATCAGTTGATTCCGAGCTGGCAACCCGCCGGCACGGGCCAGACGCCCGAGGGGCGACGCCGCGAACAGCCCTTCCGCACGCAGCACACGGGCCTGCCGCAATCGCCGCAAGCTGCGGTCCCCGCGCGCAGCCCGGGACGCGGTGCGCCACCAAAGCGCGGCGCCCGTCAGTCGCGTCCGGGGCCACGCCGCTAGGCCCAGCGCCCGGCATTGGGCGAAGACCGGCAAAATGCCGGCAGATATTTAACTTTCAGCGCGCTTTCTGCGTTGTTAGATTGCCGATCAGTTGCTACATTCAAATCCATAAGACTCCGGTGGCGGGGCCGAGCCTGGGG
>Ga0255096_1000252_pt1 | contig 29793 bp, 24 predicted proteins | sample Colum_Atlam_RepA_2_FD_188563 | JGI IMG/M metagenome (GOLD analysis project Ga0255096, IMG submission 188563) | Freshwater microbial communities from Columbia River, Oregon, United States - Colum_Atlam_RepA_8d | ecosystem: Environmental > Aquatic > Freshwater > River | place: USA: Oregon... | reverse complement strand
TCGATACCCCGAGTGCGGGCGAAGTCGAGAAACCGATCCAGCAGGTGATCGGCCGTCGGCGCCTCCAGGCGGGGCAGGAAATCGTATAGGGTGGCGCTCACAGGGGCCGCGAAACTAGTCTGCCTGGCCCCCCGCAAGCAATCGCCGGTAAAGGGCGTGGTATTTGCCCCAGGCCACCGAGGCCGAGTAGTGGCGGGCACTGTCTCGGATTTGCTCGGGGGTCGCCGTAGTTCCGTCACCGGAAATCATGCCCGCGATTTGCCGGGCCAAATCTTCCGAATCATCCGGGCGAAACAATCGGCCGTTGTACCCATTCTTCACGAGATCCACCGAGCCTCCGCTGGCCGAAGCGATGGAGGGTTTTCCCAAGGCCAACGCTTCGGTCAGGGCCACCGAGCACGGTTCATCCGTCGAAGGGATGACAAAGACATCGGCCCCCTCGACCACCTCCCGGACCCGAGTCGTCGGCCCCGCCAGTCTCACATACGGTGCCAGCCCAAGAGCTCCCACCTGAGCCTTCAGCTCGCGGGCGAAGGATTGAGAATCGGCATCAGCCGGCGTCGGCCCCCACAGCGTGAAGTGCACCCGCTGGCGAAAGGCCACGGGCAAGCGCCCCAGGGCATCCAAGACCAGATTCCATTTCTTCCAACGAACCAAGTTGCCCACACCCACCAGGGCCAACCGTGAACGCGGCGCTGGCGGATGCACCAGCGGCCCTTCGAAGAAGGAATCCGAACAACAATCGGGGATGATCTCCACGCGTCCGGGTTCCGGTTTCAGGCCGTAATGGGTCGCCATCGCCGGATTCAGGACGACCGTCACCAAGCCCTTCCGGCCAGCGGCCCAGCGGTACATGCCTGTCCGACGGGCGAAGGCATGGTTGGTGAAGACGAGCGGGATGTTGCCGGGCAGCAATGCCATCAACACCGCAGCGGCAAACCCGCCCCGGCTGTGAGCGTGAACCACATCCCAGCGCTCCGCTCGGCAACGGCGCCGGGTTTCCATGGCCACGCCCAAGGCACGCGCAAACAGGGACAGATGCCTGGGAGATTCGGCCAGAAGCCACGAACTTTCACGCAGGTCCAAAGGGGGCTGTCGTCTCAATTCAAAACCGCGATGAACCACCACCGCATGTCGGAAAACACCCTCAGGATCACCTGCCTGACGCAGGACCGTGAGGATACCACCATCATCCTGGGTGGAACCGACCAGGTGCAGCACAGACACTCCATGACCCTGTGAGGGGACTCCCGCTGCTATCCTCTGCGCATCCAAACGGGGCGGAGCGATCATGGGCCGGTTGATCAGGAGGCCGGTTGCCCCGCAACCTCCGGAGAGGCCTTCTCATCCGATTTGGACGAAATCTTGAAGAAGGTTTTCCCCTGCGGCGCATCCATCGGAAGGGTCCGGGTGCGGTGCCAGTGAGTGATGAGCACAAATCCGGAAAGCATACCGAATGTTTGCATGAAGAAACCCGCCTCGCCGGTCGTGATCATGAAAGTCACCACCTGCACCACCCAGAGGGAGCTGACATGACAGGTCAGGCGATCGAAGGTGGTTTCACAACCTGCACGATAGATCGATCGGAGATTGCGGAAGGCCACGGTGGTGACCGTACCAAGAAAGACCAACACCCCCGCCACGCCGGGCAGTCCCAGATTCACCAGCAAGCTGGGAATGCCGGCATAAAAGATGCCTTGATCCAAACTTTGCTCGAGCATGCCGTACTGATCGATCTCATTGTGGGTATACAAGTGACTGATATCCGGCACGTAGCCCAGGCCTCGGCCGATCCAGAGGAAATTCGGGGCGATATCGAAGGCAATTCGGCGCATGGAGGCACGGCCGGTCGTGGAGTTCTCGGCATCCACACTGGCCAGCGGATCAATTTCGATCCCCGGCAAAACTGACAACATGCGCTGCGCCGAATGGGGTAATTGCCGGGCCGTCTGATAAGTCACCATCAGAGCCAGACCCAGCAGGATGACGGAAACCACCACCTTGGCCATTGAAACGGTTCGCTGCACGAAGCTCGAAACCAAGATGACCGACGGGATGATGATCATCGACATGCGATGCCCACCCAGAGCACTTCCTCCGAGCAGTCCTAGGATCGCCAGCACGCGTGTCACGGTTCCCATCGACAAGGAGCGCGAGGCAGGAACCATCACCAACATGAGGTAGACAAGATCGCGCGACACGAAGGCAACCGATTGGAAACGCCGGACACCACCCTCGAGAGACTGCACCTCGAACGCCAAACTGTCGGTGGAAAGACCGAAGAACGACAGCAGCACCCAGAGAGGGCCCGTACCGGCCGCCAAAGCAAAGTCCGACACGAGGAAGGATATGCTCATGAGGCAGTGGGCCACATACATGCGAATCAACATCTGGGGTGTGGTCGGCACGGCTAGGAAGAGCACCGGGAACAACAATCCCAAGAATTGCGTGATGTAGGCCCGTCCACCCACCTGACCTTGACCGAGCACGTTGAGACCAAATCCGCGAAACTTGATCAGGGACATCAACACCAGAAAGAAGGTGCCCAAGCCGATGAACGCCCACCGGTACTCCCGGATCCGATCTCCGAATTCCGGTGCATTGCGGCGCATCGCAAACATGAGGGGCAGCCCACTGATCGACAGCATCAAACTCGCCTCCCAGAAGAAGGGGCGACCGGAAACGAAGGGCACCAGCAGTGAAGAATTGATCATCACCGATCCCAGCACCAGAGCCAGGGTTCCGTGCTGGGGCAACGTGAGTGCCCAGAGGACTGCAACAAAACCCATGAGCGCCAGGATCTGAACGGACCCCAACAAAATGGCGAACAGCAGCAATGCTACGATGAGGAAGACCCCAAAGAGGGCTTTCTGGACTTGTTCCTGAGCGGCGACCATGTCCCGTCAATAGAACCCCCTTCCCGATCCGACCTTCAATGTCTTTTCAGCCGTACGGTTGAACAGGCCATAAGGATCAGTCCCCCGGAATCCCAACGCTACTGTCGGTACTCCCGCCGGGCCCATTCCGGATCCAACGTTGGAACACCGTCATTCCAACGGATCCACGGCGGATTCCCCTGACCTGAGGGCGGTTGGGTCACCAGAAAGGCGAAGCAGTTGGTTTGTGAGGGGATGAGTTTGCCCAGCACCGTCGCCAGCGGAATGGCTATTTGTAGTCCCAGACGGATCAGCGGGTTGCGCCGGTTGGCCGCACCAGACGGTGGACGGGTGGCATGGAAGTAGCGAAAACCGCAAATCATCCAAGGCGTCGCGCTGCGGATCACCTTCTCGATCTCCCGTTCGGTCCAACGGTACACATAGTTGGGAACGGGACCATTGCGCCACCCACCGCTTACCCGGTCATAGCTCAAGGCCACGGCAGCGGTCTCATAGTCCTGCCCCAACCCGAAGAGGACCCCCAAACGGGACACCAACGAATCTCGGGGTTCAAAGACTAGAACCCCTTTCCGCGCCACCCGGTGCATTTCCAAAAGTCCCCGGTGAGGAGAGGCACAGTGATGCAACCCATTGTGGGCGATCACAAAGTCGAAGGCCTTGTCTGGAAAGGTCAGGTTTTCCACGTCCCCGTAGGCCACCTTGTGGGTGCCTGGGTTTTTCAATTCCCAGCGCGTTTCGAGATTGGTCAACGTCACGTTGGGGAATCCGGCCTCTTTCAAGGTCTGGTGATCCCGCTCCCCGGCGCAGACACACAGCAGGCTCGACGCCGGATCCATCACCCCTTCCCGGACCAATTGCCGCAGGGTGTTCAAATAGAAGGGGTCGAGGTCGGACGCCATGAAGACCCTAGGAAGCCCGAGCGGCCGGATCCTTTCAAGAACTCGACAGCGTTTGATTCCACCACCCACCCACCTCGATCGTGAACGATCACCTTGGAATCCGGGTACCGGCTTGTTCCCGGAACCACCGGAGATATGCTCAACGACCTGTGAGCTCCGCATCGGAACAACGCAATCGACTGGCCGACGAGAAATCCCCCTACCTGCTGCAGCATGCAGGCAATCCGGTGGACTGGTTCCCCTGGGGCGACGAGGCCTTCGATCAGGCTCGCACCCAAGACAAACCCCTCTTCCTGAGCATCGGTTACTCGACCTGCCACTGGTGTCATGTGATGGAGCGCGAGACCTTTGAGAATGAGGCCGTGGGCGCCTACCTGAAGGAGCACTTCATCAGCATCAAGGTGGACCGCGAGGAACGCCCGGACGTGGACAAGATCCACATGAGCTTCGTGCAAATGACCACCGGCGGCGGCGGGTGGCCCCTCAACGTCTTCCTGACTCCCGACCTACAACCCTTCTACGGCGGCACCTATTTCCCGCCGGAGGCCAAGCATGGTCGGCCCAGCTTCCTGACCCTCCTGGAGCGGATCGTCGAACTGTGGAAGACCCGCCGCGAAGACCTGAATGCTTCCGCCGTCGATCTCACGACACGCCTTCGCGAAATGATCGTCCAAGATCCCGACAACGCTTTCCCGACGGGGCCGCGGGAACTGCATGGAGGTGGTCAGACTCTGCTCGGAGAATTCGACCCCGTGAACGGCGGCTTTGGCAGTACTCCAAAGTTCCCGCGTCCCAGCCAACCGCTCTACCTGCTAAGGTATGCCCGCAGATTCGGCGATGCCGAGGCGGTTCAAGCGGTTCTCACGACCTGTGACCGCATGGCCGCCGGAGGCATCCGAGATCACCTGGGAGGTGGATTTGCCCGATACAGCGTCGATGAACGGTGGCTCGTGCCTCACTTCGAGAAGATGCTCTACGACAACGCCCAACTGACCGTCCTCTACCTCGAGGCGTTCTTGGTTTCCGGCGAGTCTCGGCATGCCGACGTTGCCCGGGACATCCTGCGCTATGTAGCCAACGACATGACCCACCCAGAGGGCGGGTTTTATTCGGCCGAGGATGCCGACAGCGAAGGCAAGGAAGGGAAATTCTACTGCTGGACCCAGGCTGAACTGTCGGGGTTGCTCAGCCCCGAAGCCTTCAACGTGGTCGCAACCCGGTTCGGCATCACGCGCGAGGGCAACTTCATCGACCACAGCGATCCGGAACCCTTGCCGGGACTCAACGTGCTGTCCCTCGCCCAGGCCGAAGTACCCGAGGCAGATCGACCGTTGCTCGAGGAATCGCTCGCTACCATGCGTGCGGTGCTTTCCCGCCGAGTGCGCCCCCATCGTGACGACAAGGTTCTGGCCTCCTGGAACGGCATGATGCTCGGAGCTTGCGCCCGGGCCTACGCCATCCTCGGTGACGAGGAGTTCCGGACGATGGCTGAAAACAATGTGGCCTTCATTCAGGAACGCCTCTGGGTGCCACCGACCGCCGAGAATCGAGGCACGCTGTACCACCGCTGGCGCGACGACGAACGCGATTCAGTCCAATTGCTCGACGCCTACGCGCACCTGCTGGCGGGCACCATCGATCTCTACGAAGCCACGCTCAATCCCACTCACCTCACTTTTGCTGTCCAATTGGCCGAGGCCATGATGGAACGCTTCTACGACCCGGCGGGCGGTGGCTTCTGGCAAAGCGGGGCCGACACCCCCCACCTGCTGATGCGCGTGAAGGAAGACTACGACGGAGCCGAACCGTCCGGAAATGCCGTGGCCAGTTTGGCCCTGCTCCGACTGTCCTCCCTTTGCGCACGTCCCGACTGGCGGGAGGCGGCCGAGAAAACCCTGCGGCTCTTCGCCCAAAAACTGCACCAGACGCCGCAGGTCGTGCCGTTCCTGCTCTGCGCCCTCGACTTCGCACTTCAGGAACCCAAGCGGGTGGTCATCGTGGGCGATTGGCTGTGCGGATCCACCCGTGCTCTGCTCCAACACGCGCATGGAGCCTTCGAACCCCACCGTGTCATCCTCGGCAATCACGGGCCGGTGGATCCCTTCGCGCTAACGCTGCCCGGTGACGAGGAACGCTCCTTGGCTTATCTGTGCACCGGCAGCGCCTGCCAACCGCCGACCCGAGAAGGTTCATCGGTGGCCGCGTTCCTGCGCGAGGCACCCGCCCCGGAATCTCCCTATTGATCAGCGGCGCAAATCGAGCGTGACCGGGAAGTCCGCATTCAATGCCTCGGGCTTCGGCACAAAACGCCCTTGAGTTGCGCCCGTGGCGAAGAACCGCGCCAAGCGCCGACTCTCTGCCTCGTAGGCATTCACGGGAAACGTCTCGTAATTGCGCCCGCCCGGATGCGCCACGTGATAAGTGCATCCACCGATGGAACGATCGTTCCACGTGTCGTAGAGATCAAAGGTCAACGGCGCATGGGCACCAATCGTGGGTTGCAAGCACACCGGAGGCTGCCATGCGCGGTATCGAACACCGGCCACTGCCTCGCCCTGGGTGCCCGTGGGATGCATGGGCAGGCGTCGCCCGTTCACGGTCAGGGCAAAGCGTTTTCCGATGAGCCCCTGCGCCTGGACCTGAACACGCTCAAGCGAGCTGTCCACATAGCGGACAGTCCCGCCGCCGCCAGGCTCTTCACCCAGCACATGCCAGGGTTCCAGCGCAGAACGGATTTCCACCCGCACATCCCGCTGGGCAAAGTCTCCGATTCGGGGGAAGCGGAACTCAAACTGCGGCGCGAACCATTCCATCTCAAAGGGATACCCAGCCTCGCGCAGGTCGCGGATGACCTCGCGGAAATCCGTCTCGCAGAAATGCGGAAGCATCCACCGGTCGTGGAGGTCGGTTCCCCAGCGCACCAACTCCTGGGTGTAGGGCTTTTTCCAGAAGGTCGAGACCAACCCGCGCAGCAACAAGTGCTGGGCCAGGCTCATCTGCGCATGAGGCGGCATCTCGAAAGCCCGCATCTCCACGAGGCCCAGCCGGCCGGTCGCGCTTTCCGGTGCGAAGAGCTTGTCGATGCTGAACTCCGACCGATGCGTGTTGCCGCTGGAATCGATCAACAAATTCCGGAACAACCGGTCCACCAACCACGGTGGCACCGCGGGTCCGTGCGAGGCCGTCTGCCGTTCCAGTTCGCGGAAGGCGACCTCCAACTCGTACAGCGAATCGTTGCGGGCCTCGTCCACGCGGGGGGCTTGGCTGGTCGGACCGACGAAAAGCCCGCTGAAGAGCCAGCTCAGTGAGGGATGATTCTGCCAATAACCCAGGAGCGACCTGAGCAAGTCCGGACGCCGCAGGATGGGTGAATCACCCGGTGTCTCGCCGCCGAGAATGATGTGGTTGCCGCCGCCGGTGCCGCTGTGCCGGCCATCGAGCATGAACTTTTCGGCCCGCAAACGGGTTTGCCGGGCTTCTTCGTAAAGCACGGTGGTGCGGTCCACGAGTTCTCCCCAACTGCGGCTGGGGTGTAAGTTGACCTCGATCACGCCGGGATCGGGGGTCACCGAGAGTTTGTTCAGTCTCGGATCGCGCGGCGGGGCCTCGCCTTCCAGGATCACCGGAACACCCATCGCCGACACGGTCGATTCGATCGTGGAGACCAGATCCAGGTAGGATTCGGCGGTGGACACCGGCGGCAAGAAGATGTGCAACCGCCCCTCGCGCGGCTCCACGCACAGGGCCGTGCGGACGATCCACGGAGCGCTCTGGCCGGGAGCAGGTGCCTGACCTTCCCGCGGATCGCGCGCTGGCAGCGGAGTCTGAGCGCGCTGGCCAGGACCCATTCCCGCCTGGCGTGCTGCCGGAGCTCCGGTGACATAAGCCTGTCCTGCGGCCGAAGGGTCCAGGCGCTTTGCGAATTCCCGCGGCAAGGGCGGCAAGGGCGCCGAAGGATCCTGCGGCCAAATCCACGGATTTTCCCGATCGGTCACCCAAGGAATGGAGTCGAGCGGCAGTCGGAGCCCCATCGCCGAATCACCGGGGATGAGCCACAAGGTCTCACCATCCCGCAGAAACCACGCTCCGCTGCGCCACTGGATGCTCCCGCCATGACCGCCGGCAACTTCGATCGGCAGAGCATACCCGACCACTTCACCCAGACCCCGCTGAAAGACACGGGCCAGACGTTCGCGCTCCTGCGCATTCTTCCAGTTCGAGGAAGTCGGAGAAACGTTGGAAGGCAACCGACGTTCCTTCCACGTGTAGTAGAACAGGTCCTCGTAGGCCGGCAGGACGTGGGCAGGGTTGGCGCCCAGATTCCGGGCCAACCGCCGGATGAGTTCACCCGCTTCGGTCGTACCGTGACCGTAGTCCTTGGATTCGTCTGCGATGAGCGAATCGTCCTTCCAGATGGGTACGCCGTCTTTGCGCCAAAAGGCCGAAAGCGCCCATCGCGGCAAGGGCTCACCTGGGTACCACTTGCCCTGCCCGTAATGCAGCAGAGATCCCGGAGCCATCCGCGAACGAAGGCGCTTGAGCAGTGTTCCGGACAGGACCCGCTTAGCCGGAGAAACCGCCGTGAAATTCCATTCGGCACCCTCCGGATCATCGACGGACACGAACGTGGGCTCGCCGCCCATGGTCAGCCGCACATCCCCGGCCTGAAGGTCTTCATCGATCCGATGTCCCAGCGACTGGATCCGCGCCCATTGGGCTTCGGAATACGGCTTGGTCACCCGAGGAGACTCGTAGATGCGGGTCACCTGCATCTCGTGGTGCAGTTTCGATTCGCATTTCCCGATACCACCGGTGACGGGTGCCGCAGTGGAAGGCTCCGGAGTGCAACTCAGTGGAATGTGTCCTTCGCCCGCCAACAAACCCGAGGTCGGATCGAGCCCGATCCACCCACCTCCCGGCAGATACACCTCGCACCAGGCATGCAAATCGGTGAAATCCACTTCGGTGCCACTGGGACCGTCCAGAGACTTCTGATCCGGCGCCAACTGGATGAGGTAGCCGCTCACAAAGCGGGCGGCCAATCCCATCGAGCGGAAGAGCTGCACCAGCAACCACGCCGAATCGCGGCAGGATCCGCTGCCGAGGGTGAGGGTTTCTTCAGCGGTCTGGACCCCGGGCTCGAGACGGATCAAATACCGCACGGCCTGCTGCACGTGCTGGTTCAACCCCACCACGAAATCAATGGTTCGCACCGTTTTTTCCGAGTCCTTGGACCGAGGTGGCATCCATCGCTGCCTCAACTCTCCCACGAGAGCATCCAACTTCGGGCTGGATTCGGGACGGACCCGGAACGGTTCCAAATCCTTCGCCAGCACCGCGCCGTACTCGAAAGGAAATTGGTTGGCCGATTCATCCAGGAAGAAATCGAACGGATTGTAGACGGCCATTTCCGCGACCACCTCGATCTCGATTTTCATCTCGAGCATCGGATCGGGGAAAACCACCCGGGCATTCCAGTTGGAAAAAGGATCCTGCTGCCAATGCAGGAAGTGCTCCCCCCCGGTGATCTTCTGGGAATAGCTAAGAATGGGAGTCCGGCAATGCGGTGCTGGCCGCAATCGGATCACATGCGGTCCATGACCGACAGCCGTGTCATAGGTGTAGTGAGTGACGTGTCGCAGAGCAACGTGGATGGCCATGGAAATTGGGTTGTTGAGCGCCGGGTCAGAGCGCGTCCCAAACCTGCGCCATCCGAAACGGATGTCCACTCAACAATTCCGGGGTGATGCGCGGTGGATGCCCGATTGACGGCCGCTTCCCTGTCCTCAGCGACCCTGGAAGGGGCATCGCCCCGACGAAACCCGAGACTCCTCCCGTGCGAGTCTTGGTAAGGTTCGACGGAGGATTGGGAATCTCAACATCACTGGCCTGTCACGGAGGTGTGGCCATACGACAAACGGAGAAGAAGACGAATGCCGGGGGAGACTGGCTAGAGGGAAGAACTTCCTGAAGAAGAGGTGGTGGCTGGGGGCGGGATCGAACCGCCGACACTGCGATTTTCAGTCGCATGCTCTACCAACTGAGCTACCCAGCCGCACCGAAGAGCGCGAATCAAACTCGGGGAGGCCTGCCTTTGGCAAGACGGTTTTCCGAGATTTTTTTGGCCGACCGCCGTGACGCTATTTCGGATCTTGGTTCGCCCGCAATTCTTCCGGGGTCACCGTGGAGACCACGCCACCCTTCGGAACCTCCACCTGGGCGATCCAAAGCAGCGCGTTCAGGAACACTTTGCGGAAATTCTCGTCACCCCAGTTCTTGTGGTAATGCCCGCCGGTGAAACCAAAGCCTCGGCCGCCATTGGGTCGATCGTAGGTCCACATCAACGGCTGCGGCTCGCCCTTGGCCACGGAGGCCCGAACGAAAGGGTTTCCATTGTGCGGGCCATTGCCGCGATCCAGCGTGTTGGCAGGCGGCACCACGCTGAGGATCGGCGTGACCCCCTTGCGCTCTGGCGCGAAACGCATGTGATAGTACCACTCATCATGGATGGTGAAGGGCTTCACGCCCCGGGTCACCGGATGCACTGGCAGCGATTCGAACTTGGCTGTCCAGGTGGGGTTCACGCTCCAGAACATCTCGAAATAACCCCCGGTCCAATCGAGCATGGCAAAGCCCGGGTCCCCTGCCGGAACCTCGACCCCGTAGTGAGCGGCACCGATCCCAACGCCCTTGGCCGACAGCTCATTCATCAGCTTCAAACGCTCGGGCTTGATCGCCGGATGGGCCGTGCCGCCATTGGCAAAGACCACCACCGCATCGGCCGACTTGAGGATGGCCGTGTCAGCTGGCCAACCATTGCTGACCACGGTCGCATGGATGCCCGGAATACGGTTCAAGCAGCCAGCCAAAAGAATGCTCCCGGCCCGGAATTCGTGATCACCCGGAGCATGGCTCGGCGTGCCCGCAATCAAGACGATGGATTTGTCGGCCGCCACCAAAGACAGCGAAGCCATGGCAGCGAAGAGGCTGAGAAAAAAGCGGTTCATTGGATTTGAGACATCGTGAGGATTCACACTTTCGACCGCGAGACTTTACTGGTCGGAATCCGATGCTCGTCCCAGCCCAATCACTCCGCCCCTGTTGAAAGATGCCCACGCATCGGCTGACTGTTTTTGACCATACAATGCGGTTTTCAACAGATTTTCGCCCAAAAAGAGAGCGTATCACCTTGGCAAGCAGGTTGCTGTCAGGTTGTTGCCCAAACAACCGGCCGTGCGGTTTGGAAACAAGCCTCGCGGCGATGATGGAAACGATCATCAACCACGGTCGCCTCAGCAATGGGGCGGCCGTGATTCAGTTTCAAAGCCAGCGCCCTCCAACCAGATTGCCGGGTGGAATTGCACCTCATGAGCTTGCACTGCGTTCCGAATACCCTGACCCATGATCGCTGGGATTCCAGCCTGCCTCCCGTCGCCGAAGTGAACTCGGGCGACACGGTGATCCTCGATTGCTTGGATTCCAGCGGCGCCCAAATGTCGCCCACTTCCACCGTGGCGGACTTCGTCGCCATGGACCGCAACAAGATCCACACCATCACCGGTCCCGTCTTCGTCCGGGATGCTGAGCCAGGCGATGTGCTGCAAATCGAAATCCGCCGCATCGAACACCGCGGCTGGGGCTGGACGAGCATTATTCCTGGATTAGGAAGTCTTCCGGAACGCTTCACCGAGCCACACCTGTTCCTCTGGAAACTGGAGAAGGACTTCTCGTATTCCCTGGCCCCAGCCCGATTGCCGCTCGCTCCGTTCCTCGGGATTGTTGGCGTCGCTCCGGAGACTCCTGGCCCCCATCGAACACGCCCTCCAGGCCCCTTTGGTGGCAACTTGGACGTGAAGGACCTCCAACCCGGAACCACCCTCTACCTGCCGGTCTTCCATACCGGTGCCCTCTTCAGCGCCGGCGATGGTCATGCCGCACAGGGCGACGGTGAAGTGTGCATCAATGGCATCGAAGGCCCGATGGAGGCGGAGTTTCGGCTCACGGTCCGCAAGGACATGCGACTCGATGAACCCTTCGCCGAATTGCCACCCAAGCTTTCCAAAGTCCCAGACATCGGTTCCTGGGCCTTCATCGCCAGCGCCCCGGATGCATTGAGTGCAGCCAAAAATGTCATCCATCACGCCATCGACTTCCTCATGGACCGGTTCGCGCTGTCTCCCCAACTGGCCTACACCTTGTGCAGTGTGGCCTTGGACCTGCGCTTGAGCCAAATCGTCAACCAACCCCAGATCACCGTGACGGGAACCCTGGCCAAAAGCTTGTTTCCGAAAACGTCCTGAACCTTTCTCAATTCGATGCTCCGCGCCCGCACCCAGGAGGGATGGTTCCTCATCACCCACCCCGAACACGCACGTCTGGCGGGGGAATTCGCCACCGCCTGGGGCAATGAGCAGTTTCGGCGACCATTCCCGCATCCGAACACGCTGCTGGGCATCCGACGTCATGATGATGGATGGGCCAAACGCGACCTCACTCCCAAGGTCACCCGCGAAGGGCGTCCCAGCGCCTTCGGTATCGATTTGGTCGGCAAATACAGTGCCTTCGAGGAAATCGATTTGGAGGACTACCTCCAGGTGCGAGGCCAAGCCATGGAGGCCGTCGCCGCCGAAGATCCCTACGCGGCGATCCTGATCTCCATGCACACCTACAACTTGCTGACCGAACGGGCCGACCACTCGACCTTGCGTCCCATCGACCGGCCCAAGATGGCGGCATTTCTGGAAGGCCAAAAAAAGCGGCAAGAAGAACTCCGTCACGCTTGCGCACAATCCGGTGCGTTCACGAGCCACGATTTGTGGCCCGCCACCTGGGTCGAGAATTTTCGACTCCTCCAAGCCTGCGACAATCTCTCCCTGCTGTCCTGCGTCGATTACCCAGGCGCCGCAAATTTGCTCCACCCGCTGCCTACGAACGATGGCGGAACCCATGAAGTCACCGTGCACCGCCTTGCCGAAGGCACGTTCCGTCTGGCCCCTTGGCCCATGCGGGAACCGTCGGTCGAGGTCCAGGTTTCAGGTCGGCGGGTGACTGGCGAATTCTTCGCGTCGGAATCCGAACTGGCAGCCGCCTGCGCCGCCGCCGCGCCAGAAACCCGCATGATTCGAATCGTGCAGGGTTAGCCGATGGGAGTGGCCGCGTCTCAGCCTCTGCTCTCGCTCCGATCATTCCGGTGGATCCCTGGTATCCACTGGATCAATCTCAGGCCAACATGATCCGAATCTTTGGAGCGCTGTTGCTGCTGACCCTCGGACTGGGCGCGGCACCGGCCCGGTTCACTCAAGACCGATTCGCCATCGGCTTCTGGGTTCCCCCCAAAGCCACCAACAACCTGCCCGAGCGGTACCGCGAAATTCGAGACGCCCATTTCAATCTCGTGATTGGCACGGCTGGTTTCACCGCCGAGGAACAAATCCGTGTTTGCGAACCCTTGGGATTGAAGGTCTTGGTCGATGCTGAAGACGCATCCAAACCCCTACCCGAGGGACCTGCCTGTTGGGGATACAGCCTCACGGACGAACCCGGCACCACCGCCTTTCCGGCCCTGGCCGCCCGCGTTGCTTCACTGCGGGAACAACGACCTGGCCGACTGGGCTACATCAACCTCTTTCCCAATTATGCGGCTCCTGAGCAGTTGAGGGCGACCAACTACAACGAATACCTCCGGCGATTCATCGAGACGGTCAAACCGGACGTCCTGTCGATGGATCATTACCCGTTGATGAGCCCAGGGAACGATTCCCGCGGGGAATACCTCCGCAACCTCGAATCGATGCGCAAGCATTCGGTCGCTGCCGGCATCCCCTTCTGGAATTTCTTCCACTCCATGCCCTTTGGCGATCGCATGGACCCAACTGAAGCCCAGATCCGGTGGATGATCCACGCGTCCATCGCCCATGGTTCCAAAGGGATCCTCTACTTCTGCTACTGGACCCCAGGCAAGGGCAACGGCGGCACTGGAGAATTCCCCAAGGGGGGAGCCTTGCTCACGGCCGAAGGCATCAAGACCCGACACTATGATGAAGCGCGCCGCATCAATGCCGGACTGGAACAGTGGGGGCCGATCCTCATGCGGCTCACCGGTCAGGGAGTCCTGCGCTACACCACTGGAAGCTCCTCCGCGGAATTGGCGCGCACAGGTCTCTTGTCGCTGATGCGGGTGGGATCGGATCCGGAGTCCACCTTCCTCGTGGGAGCCCTGAATCATGCCGATGGTCGGCGTGCGGTCTTGCTGCTCAACCACAACATGGCCTACACGGCCTGGCCCACGGTTGTGTTCGATTCCGAAGAAGAAGTGCGCGAAGTGAGCCGAGAAGATGGCCGGGAACACCCCCTGCTGGACGACAGTCCGGAACTACCCGGAGTGCAATTGTCCTTTGGAGCCGGAGACGCGCGGTTGTTCCTGCTGCCGCCGGCCAAGAAGTAGCCCATCGTCAGCGGCCTGGCCGTTCACGGTTCTCGAGCGGGGCCAACAACGACCTCTCGTTGGCGTGGGTCAAAAGACTGAGAGCTTCGTCGACGCTCACCCATCGGAGGTCAGCCACTTCCCGCGTATCTTGGACCGGTCCTTGTTCTTGAAGCGCCATGTGCCAATACAAGACCACCTTGGGCATGCCATTGACCGCATACACACTGCCGCCGGCAAACGATTCAATGGTGGCGCGGCAACCCGTCTCTTCCTCGACCTCCCGAACTGCCGCTTGAAGCCAACCCTCGCCCGGATCCAGCTTGCCCTTGGGAAGCGCCCACTCCGGACCATAACGGGTTCGATGGATCAGGATGAGTTCGCGCCCCCGCGGGGTGGATCGCCACACCAGACCGCCGGCCGCCTGGATCACTTCGGTTGAAAACGCATTGCTCAAGCAGCGACAAGGGAAACCGACCGACCCGCTGAGGGCAATCCACAGCTGCCGGAAAGAATCGATGCCTGTCGCCGCCTCCCCATTTTTAGACCGGCCCTTAAATCCAACCGCGCCACCAGTACCACACGCCGCCCAATTCTTCGTGGAGCCACCGCTCGAAACGGATCAACCCTTCGCTTCGCGGCACCACCCACCAGCGCTCCGGCCGGTCCAAGGCGTCCAAAGCCTGAAAATCGCACCCGACGGGCAAGACATCCACGCCTTCCTTGCGGCAGGCGGCGGCTCCCCGGGCCAGATGCGATGCTGAGCTTACCAAAATCACCCGCTTCCAGCCGCGTTTTCGAACCATATCCCCGATCGCGACCGCTTCCTCATGAGTGTCTTTGCACGCGGGCAACCGCTGGAGATCTCCCACCGGCAATCGCCAGGAGCGTATCCAGGCGGTCAGTAAATCGCTCTCGGAACGGGCGCTTCCGAGCCAATTGAAAGGGCCTCCACTGACAACCAGAGTGCGAGCCTTCCCCTGACGCATCACCTCCAGGCCCGTCAGGGAACGTTCAAAGGACGAACCGGTCCCGAACCACAGCAGTTCGCGACTGGAGAACTGGATGTCGCCCGCCAAGACCACCACGGCATCGGCCGCGGGCAAGTTCACCGGATGGATCCGGTCATAGGGGCGCTCCAAGCGGGCCAACAACAGTGCTGAGAAAGGCGTGCCACCCACCAACCACAACCCGCCGGCCAAGCACAGGGAAGTGAAGCCAGCCAGCCAAGCCTTGCGCCGGAACGCCAGACCGCCGACCAGCAAGGCTCCTGCCCAAGCCGCTCCCAGCGGCTGAACAAGCGCTTCAACAGGTCCCATGCCGGGAAAGCTAGCCAGCCTTCCCGCCTCAAGGCGAGCCTCTCCCGCGATTCAGAAACCACGTCCACAACCGGTCCACAACCGGCTCTTCGGCGAGCACCGGTTCACTGCGGCAACACCAGGAATCCGCCCTGAGCGTCCCCCAATACCTGGCTTTGCTGCCCCTGATGTCGCCAATGATGGTAGGCGATCAGGGCGCAAAACAGGGCATCAAGCCGATCTTCCGCTTCCTTGGAATAGGCCGCTTCGAGCAGTCCTTCTCCGACGGTTCCCAAGTGCAATTCCGGAAAACGGAACTGAAGACAACTGTGCAGCAAGGATTGGTAACGACGAAACTCACGCCGCCTTTCTGCCACCGTCCCCCGCTTGTACTTGAGGATGCGTTCCAGTCCAAACCACCGGATCATGGCCGGATGGGGATAGACCTCCATGGCCAAACGCGGTTCAGACAAATCCCAACCCAACAGGAAACCCTCGGACTGAAGCCCTTGAGCGATCCGCAGAGGCCGCGCACACAAGCGGGCATTGGAGGGGTGACACCCCGCATGTTGGCGTCCGAAGAGGCGGTGGGTGAGTCGGTCCACTGGCCGGGATCCGCTCCGATTCGGGCAAACCAATGGCGCATCCACGGCCATCACACAGGGGTGGCCGCCCACCTGAACCCGCAACCATTCCCACAGGGACTCGTCTCCCAAGGTCCACCTGGATTCCAGAATCGAAGCACTCGGACCATCGGCCTGGATCAGGCAGATTCCGTCCCGGTTACGTTCACCCCAGGCCAAATCGATCCCCACCATCAGCATGGTGCCAAGCTCGCTTGCGCTGGATCGGGCGCAAGCGACACCTCCGTGAACAAAATGAACAGCCCCCTTCCCTTTTTGGAGGACGAATCTAGGTTGGTGGAACGCAGCAACACGTCGGAGTCGCCGAGATGAACAAACGTCTGATCTACCCCCTCTTCATCGCCGCCCTCGTGGCCTATGTCGGCCTCGGGGCCAAACTCTTCCAACTCAGCGCGGCGGACGAACGCGACGATCCCTATCAGCAGCTCGAATTGTTCACTCGAGTGTTGGAACGCGTCCGCAAGGACTATGTCGACGGCGAACAACTGACCTATAAAGACCTCATCCAAGGGGCCATGAAGGGCATGTTGTCTACCCTCGATCCGCACAGTGAATTCATGACGGTGTCCAAGTTCAACGAACTCAAGGAAGACACCGAGGGCACCTACGGCGGCGTAGGATTACAAGTCCATGTGAAGGACGGTATGCTCACGGTGATCGCCCCGATGGAAGACACCCCAGCCTTCGAGGCGGGCATTCTTCCCGGCGACCAGATCCTGAAGATCAACGGCAAGCCCACCGACCGAGTCGGCATGGGTGACGCCGTGAAGCTTCTTCGGGGCGAGCCCAAATCCAAGGTCACCTTGTCCGTGATCCGACCCTCGCTCAATGAACCCAAGGACATCTCACTCACCCGAGAAGACATCCGAGTCTACACGGTGAAGGACCAAAACAACCACCGGGATTTCCCCATCAGCACTGACGGTCTTGGATATGTCCGCATCACCCAATTCGCCGAGAAAACCGACGAAGAACTCGAATCGGCTTTGGTGAAGCTCGAAAAACAGGGCCTCGAAGGCCTCGTCATCGACTTGCGCGGCAACCCCGGAGGGTTGCTCGACCAGGCCGTGGCCGTCTCGGAGAAGTTCCTGCCCAAGGGCAAGCCCATCGTGTCCACCGAGGGTCGCAACCGCGCGGCCGACCAGCAGCGTAAAGCCTCAGGCAAGGGCAAGGTCCGTTCCTATCCCTTGGTTCTGCTCATCAATGGCGGCAGCGCCAGTGCTTCCGAGATCGTGGCCGGCTGCCTTCAGGATCTCGAGCGGGCCGTGGTCATTGGCGAGCAGTCTTTTGGCAAGGGTTCGGTACAAAACATCCTGCCGCTCAATGACGGTTCAGCCCTCCGCCTCACCACCGCCAAGTACTACACACCCAGCCACAAGGTGATCCATGAGCGGGGCATCTCGCCCAACATCGTCGTTCCCATCACCGATGAAGACGAGGCGGCCATCCAATTGCGTCGCATGCCCGGCGGCACCAACAGCATCGAAGACACCCTGCGCCTGTATCCCGTGGCGCAGCAGTCGCGGCTTCGGGAACTGGTGCTCGCAGACGCCGATCCGCAACTGGAGCGGGCCATGGACTTGCTCAAGGGAGTCCGACTCCTAGCCAAGCGACCCGGCAGCAAGGCCCCCAGGGCCGAGGCGCCCCCGCAAGAGACCAAGCCGGCCGAAAAGACCCAACAGTGATCGGCCATCGCCCCGTCAGGGGGCATGGGAGTACCCGCCAACCGAACACCCGCCAACAATGGTCCTCTCCATCGAATCGTCCTGCGATGAGACCAGCGCTGCCGTGATTCAAAACGGTCGGGTGCTCTCCAACATTGTGGCGTCGCAGATTCAGCTGCATGCCGAATACGGCGGCGTGGTTCCGGAACTGGCGACCCGGGAACACCTCCGCAACCTGATCCCCGTCGTCCGGCAAGCCTTGGACAGCGCTGGTATTTCCATGAACGACCTCACCGCCGTGGCGGCCACCCGAGGTCCCGGCTTGCCCGCGGCCCTCATGGCCGGATGGACCGCAGCACAGTCGTTGGCTGCCGCCCGAGGTTTGCCGATCATCGGCATCCACCACCACGAGGCTCACCTGTACTCCCCGTGGATTTCCGGGCAACCGGCCCGATTCCACGAGGCGACAATCCCGGCCCACGTCTCGCTGATCGCCTCAGGCGGTCACACCTTGTTGGTTCACGTCCGGGCAGAGCTCGACCAGGTGATCCTCGGAGGCACCCTCGACGATGCCGCGGGCGAATGCTTCGACAAGGCCGCAAAACTCCTCGGCCTCCCCTATCCTGGAGGCCCGGTGCTGGATCGTCTGGCCGAAGAGGGGCGAGCCGAGCGCTTTGAGTTCCCGCGCCCGTTGCGCCACGAACCCAACCACCTCTTCAGCTTCAGCGGCCTCAAGACGAGCGTTCGGGTGTTCCTGGAGAAGAACCCCGGTCTGGCCGATTCCCCGCAAGACCTCCGCGACTTGTGTGCCGGAATCCGTGCCGCGATCGTCGACACCCTCACCACCAAACTCGTCGCCGCCGCCATCAAGACCGGCGTCCGCTGCATCACCGCCAGCGGAGGGGTCGCCTGCAATCGGGGACTGCGCCGCGAATTGCAATCGGCCGCGCAAAAACGCCGGCTGGAATTGCGGATAGCCGAACCGGCCTTCTGCACCGACAACGCGGCCATGATCGGGCTTTTGGCGGAACGCCGATTGGCGTGCGGGGAGTCCACCCCCTGGGACACCGAAACGGGCCCCGGTTGGGACCTGGAATCCCTCACACCTCACTCCGCCATGCCGGCCTCGGAGGCCTGTCTCTCCGTCTCGTGACGATTTCCATCATCCTGCCCGCGTTCAACGAAGCGCAACTGCTGCCGTCCACTTTGGCCGCCGTGCACGCGGCGCGAAAGGCCTTCGATTCCGTGCAGTGGAACTCCGAGGTCATCGTCTGCGACAACAACTCCACCGACGCCACCTCTCAAATCGCCCGCGAGCACGGAGCCCGTGTGGTCTTTGAAGCGGTGAACATGATCGGCCGGGCCCGCAATGCCGGGGCTTCGGTGGCCAGTGGCGACTGGTTGGTCTTCATCGATGCCGACTCGCAACCCTCCATCGAACTCTTCGCAGCCATGATCGAAGCGATCCTGTCCGGTCGTGTCCTGGCGGGTGGATCCACCGTTCGCATGGATACCGACGACCTTCGCGGGCGCATCGGCACCGCGTTCTGGAACACCGCCAGCCGCCTCCGACGCCTCATGGCCGGCTCGTTCATCTTCGTCGAAACCGCGGCCTTCCGGAAAATCGGTGGATTCAGTGGGCAGTTCTACGCCGCGGAAGAAATCGATCTCACGCACCGCCTAAGGCCCCTGGCCCGCGCCTCCAACCGGCGCATCGTCATCCTCTCCAAGACGCCACTGCTCACTTCGGCCCGGAAGCTCAAGCTCTACACGCCGTTCGAAATCGGACGCCTGATACTCTCCGCAGCCATCCGGCCAAAGGCTACCCTCACCAACAAAGAAGCCTGTCATCTCTGGTACGACGGCCGCCGGTGACCACCAACTCGGCCCCGATTTTTCACCCTCGATTGGGGCCATCTGAAACCGTTTGAACCCATCAAAACCCGGATCGAACGGCCATTCCGTACACTGATCTTCTTGTCTCGGCGCGAAATATGCCCATGATCGGCGCTTCGATCTCGCATTTATGGCTAAAGTGTACACCGACAAGGACGCCGACCTGAGCGTCTTCAAAGGCAAAACCCTCGCTGTGCTCGGCTTCGGCTCCCAAGGCCACGCCCACGCGCTGAACCTCAAGGAATCCGGATGCAACGTCATCATCGGCCTCTACGAAGGTTCCAAGTCCATCAAGGTAGCCCGTGAAAAAGGCTTCGAAGTGCTCGCCAGCGCCGAGGCGGTAAAGCGCGCTGATGTCATCATGATCGCGCTGCCGGACACCAAGCAGGCGGCCGCTTATGAAAAGGACATCGCCCCCAACCTGACCGCCGGCAAGACGCTGCTCTTCAGCCACGGCTTCGCGATCCACTTCAAGACCATCGTTCCGCCGAAGGACGTCAATGTGATCCTCGTCGCCCCGAAAGGCCCGGGCCACATCGTTCGTCGTCAGTACACCGAGGGCAAGGGTGTCCCCAGCCTCATCGCCATCTACCAGAACCCCGGCCGCAACGCGAAGAAGATCGCGCTGGCTTGGGCCAAGGGCATCGGCGGCACCCGCGCCGGCGTCATCGAGACCACCTTCAAGGAAGAGACCGAAACCGACTTGTTCGGTGAACAGACCGTTCTCTGCGGCGGCGCCAGCGCCCTCGTGCAGGCCGGCTTCGAAGTCCTCGTCGAGGCGGGTTATTCGCCCGAGATGGCCTACTTCGAGTGCCTCCATGAGCTCAAGCTCATCGTCGACCTCATGAACGAGGCGGGCATCGCCGGCATGCGCTTCTCGATCTCCGAGACGGCCAAGTGGGGCGACGTGACCGTCGGACCGAAGATCATCGACGCCTCGGTCAAGAAGCGCATGAAGGCCGCGCTCAAGGACATCCAGACCGGCAAGTTCGCAAAGGACTGGGTCGCCGAGTACAAGGGTGGCTACAAGAAGTACAACGCCCTGCTCGCCGCCGGCGAGAAGCACCCGATCGAGAAGACCGGTGCCAAACTGCGCTCGATGATGCCCTGGATGCAGAAGCGCCAGATCAAGGGCGCTCAGGCCGCCTACTAAACTACAGAGTCTCCTCTCTGGACACACCGCCGGTCCTCCACATGGAGGTCCGGCGGTTTCTTTTTCCCTCCTTTCCGCCTACCACGCATTCTGTCTCCCATGGCTCGCAGCGTCATCCTGGCCGGAACGATCCGATGCGACGGCTGTTGTCTGCCGCCGCGCTGGTGCCTGTGTGCGGCACTGCGTCCGGTCGTGAGCCCGGTGGCCGTGGATGTGTTGATCCATCGCCGCGAGTACTGGCGACCCACCAGCACCGGAAAATTGGTCGCCCGAACCCTTCAGGGCTCGCGCACGCATGTCTATCAGCGCGTCGCCCCCCCGACACTCGAAGCCATCGCGCGTCCCGACCGCGAACTCTGGATCCTGCACCCGGAAGGCGAGCCGGTGGAAACCCTCCTGCCCCGGCCGGGCGGCTCAACCGCGCCGCAGGTGCTGCTCTTGGATGGCAACTGGGGACAAGCCGGTGAGATGCTCCGCTGGGTCCAGGGATGGGGGCGCCGGGTCCGACTCAACCAAACGGGTGCCAGTCGCTACTGGTTGCGATCGCAGGAACGCCTGGACCAATTCTCCACGGCCGAGGCCCTCATCGCCGTGCTCAAGGCTCTGGGAGACACCGAAGGGGCCACGCAATTCGGTCTGCAATTCGAACTGCACGTCTACGCCACGCTCCGGGCCCGCGGGCACAAGGAGGCCGCCGACGAGTATCTGAAGGGTTCCAGGTTGCCTGAGGTTTTCCCCGAGTTCCTCGCCCAACTGCAAGAGCGACGCCGCAATCCTTCCGAGCCCAGTCCCGTCCGGTTCGGGCCTCATCCTCAGCCCGAACGTCTCGTCTGAATCCCGGTGATTTCCGGATTGGGATTTCAACCCGGTGAGCCTTTCATCAAGGGGTGGCGCGTGAGTACCAACTAAACCCGTTCCGTCCGCCGGCCGACCTACGGATCGACTACGCGCAGGAGCTCAACACCCAGCAGTATGAGGCCGTCACCGCAGAGCCGGGGCCCAGCCTGGTCCTTGCCGGTGCGGGCGCAGGCAAGACGCGCACGCTGACGTATCGCGTCGCCTGGCTCATCGAGAACGGAATCCCGGCCGACCGCATCCTCCTGCTGACCTTCACCAACAAGTCGGCCCGCGAAATGATGGAACGGGTCGGAGACTTGCTCGGCGGCAGTGTCGTGGATCTTTGGGGCGGCACCTTTCACTCCATTGGTGTCCGTATCCTGCGCCTGCACGCCGACCGCCTCGGCTACCGACGCGACTTCACCATTGCCGACCGCGAAGACGCCAAAGACCTGCTCAACGCCTGCATCACCGACGCAGGCATTGACGTTAAGGCGGTCCGCTTTCCCAAGGCCGAGGCCCTGTCCGACCTCTTCTCCATGCAAGTCAACACGGGCCAGACCCTAGAGGAGGTGACCGGCGGACTCGAAGGCCCCTTCGCCGGCGTGATGGACTCCATCCGTCTCGTCCAACGCAAGTACGCCGAGCGCAAGCGACAAGCCGGGCTCATGGACTTCGATGACTTGCTTGTGCTGTGGCTGCGCCTGTTGCAGGACTTCCCCGACATCGCCGAGACCTACCAGCGGCGATTCCAGTTTGTTCTGGTGGATGAATATCAAGACACCAACGTCCTGCAGGCTACCCTGCTCGACTGCCTGACCTTGCGGCACCGCAACCTCATGGCCGTCGGCGACGACGCCCAGAGCATCTATTCGTGGCGTGGAGCCAACTTCGCCAACATCCTGAAATTCCCGGAGCGCCACGCCGGCGCCAAGGTCTTCAAGATCGAGACCAACTACCGCAGCACGCCCGAAATCCTCGCTCTGGCCAACGCCGCCATCGCCGCCAACCTGCGCCAGTTTCCCAAGGCCCTGCAGGCCCATCGATCATCGGGGCAAAAGCCCGCACTCATCGTCTCCACGGATGCGCGGGAACAGGCCGCCTTCATCGCCCAGCGCGCCCTGGAATTGCGCGATGAAGGGATTCCGCTCAACGAAATCTGCGTCCTGTACCGGTCGCACTTCCATGCGCTCGAACTGCAAATGGAACTCACCCGGCGCGACATCCCCTTCGTCATCACCAGTGGTATCCGGTTCTTCGAACAGGCCCACATCAAGGACGTGGCCGCCTACCTGAAGCTCATTGCGAACCCGGCCGACGAACTGGCTTTCAAGCGTCTGGCCCGCATGCTACCCGGCGTGGGCGGCAAGAGTGCCGACACGCTGTGGGCGGCCTTCAGCGCGCGGTTTCTTCCCTCGTCGGATTCCACCCCGGAATTCGAAGTCTCCGACAATGATGGAGCCTTGCCGGCGGTCCGCCCCATTGCTCCCGAACTCAGTGCCATCAGCCGCAGCGTGCCCAAGAAGGCGGCGGTGGCTTGGGCTCAGTTCACGGCCACCATCGCCCAGTGCGAGAGTCCTGAGCGACGCGGTCAACCCGGCCGCCTCATCCGCTGGGTGTTGGAAGCCGACTACGAAGACTACCTTCGCAAGACCTACGAGAACGCCCGCAATCGCTTAGAAGACCTCACGCAACTCGCGGCCTACGCGGACTCCTTCGAAGACACCTCGTTGTTCCTCTCGGAGTTGGCCTTGCAGTCCAACCTCGAAGCCGAACAAAGCCAACCCCGTGAAGGTGAGGAAGAAGATCAACTGAGGCTCTCGACGGTCCATCAAGCCAAGGGCCTCGAGTTCCGGGCCGTGTTCATCATCATGCTGTGCGATGGTCTCTTTCCCAGTGGTCGCTCGGCGGAGACCGCGGACGGCGAAGAGGAAGAGCGCCGGCTTTTCTATGTCGCGCTGACTCGAGCCAAGGACGAGTTGTACCTCTGCCGTCCCCTGCTCCGCTTCATGGCCGGAGCCGGCGAGGCATTCCAACCACCGTCACGTTTTCTCGGCGAATTCCCCGAGACCCTCATCGAGGAATGGAAAATCCACGCACCCGTCCAACCATTGGCCCAACGAAGCCAACAGCGCGGTTCTAGCCGCCCTCAAGATCCAGATCCCTTCCGCGATCCCGACCCGGACCCCGACCCCGTGGACGATGGCGACGTTCCGTTTTGAGACGGCCTGCCATCAAGACCGTCACTAAACCGTCGCGAATCTTCCTTCGCACTCACACCGTCCCACCCGTCCCATGCGCCATCCCCTGACCATCGCACCCTACACCGATCCCACGACCCTCTACCGGTACCGGGATGGTCTTTATGCCGAGGACCTGTTGATCCTCGCGCTGGTGCGACTCGATTTCTTCACCGCGCTGGCCGCCGAACCCACCGATTTCGAAGGTCTACTCAAGAGACACCAACTCCATGCCCGCCCGGCTGACGTGATGACGACACTCTTCCGCGCTATGGGGCTCATTGAGTTGCGCAAGGGTCGCTACGAAGTGACCGAAACGGCCCGGGAGCATCTGGTCTCCACCTCTCCGTGGTTTCTCGGACCCTACTACGAATCACTGGTGGATCGTCCCGTGGTGAAGGATCTGCAGCGGGTTCTGCAGACCGACCGGCCCGCCAACTGGGGCAGCCAGGCCTCACAGCCCGATTGGCACAAAGCCATGGAGAAGCCCGACTTCGCGCGCCAATTCACCCAGGCCATGGACTGCCGGGGCGTCTTCCTGGCGCGAGCGCTGGCTGAACACCTGCCGATCGGAGAATCCCGTTCCCTGCTGGATATCGCCGGTGGATCGGGTATCTACGCCTGCTCCCTCTGCGCCCATTTCCCGGAACTCAAAGCCACCGTGCTCGAAAAACCTCCGGTGAACGAAATTTGCGCCCAAGCCATTGCGGCCCGCGGCTTCAGCGACCGCGTTCAGGTGGTGGCGGGCGACATGATGTCCCAACCCTTGCCGCGCGGACACGACCTCCACCTCTACTCCAATGTGCTCCACGACTGGGATGTGCCCATCGTTCAGGAACTCCTAATCCGGTCGTTTGAAGCCTTGCCCTCCGGCGGGCAACTTCTCATTCACGATGCGTTTCTCAATCGCGATAAATCCGGTCCGCTCCACGTGGCCGAATACTCGGTGATGCTCATGCACGCCACGCAGGGCCGCTGCTACGGCGTGGGCGAAATGGAAAACTGGCTGCAAGCCACCGGGTTCACCCAATGCCAGGAACTCCCGGGTGGAGCCGCCCGGAGCGGCCTCATCGCCACCAAGCCCTAGCCCAAGACCTCTCGAGCACAGCGATCGCGCAGCGCGGGGCATTCAGGCCCACAGGCCCATTACCAACCCACCGCCGAGCGCTTGCCCTGCTTGGTGATCGTCTTCTCTTCCTCCCAAACAGCCAAACCATCGCGCGTGGCGAGGGCCATCTGGAACACGTAGGTGGACTCGCTCTTGTTCCCCTGACGGGTGCGATTCTCGATGATCTTGCCGGACAACGTGTAATCCGGCCGGGATGCCACCTTTTGGGTTCCCAGGAATTGGGCTTCGCGCTTGGCCTCGGCTGCCAAGGGATCCTCAGGCCCACCCAAGCCGGCCGTGATGTCGGCCACGACCTTGCCCGTGCCCAACAGCGCCACCCGGATCTTCTTCACCAGAATGTCGGTATCGATCTGGATACTGGTGTTGTTGACGATACGGCTGATGGCCAAAACAGCCCGGCCGTCGGGGCCGCTCCCCTTCAAGTTTCCGGAGTTGATGTGCTTGGCGATGAGCGAATTGATCATGGCCTCGGAGGCCATGTTCCAATCCTGCACATTGATTTCACCCACATTGGTCAGGGTGCGGGTGCTGCCCGGATCCACATAAGTGGCCTGACTGGAGGCGCATCCTCCCAGCAGAGCGGCAGCAACGACGACGATGGCGGCGGAAACGAGGTGGCGATTCATGGACGGCTCAAGAGTTCGAAAGGATTGGAAAGGGTTCAGCGAGCATTCTCGTACAGCTTCAGACGAAAATCCCGTACGGTTGCATTCGGTGCAACTCCTTGGACGAAGAGGGATTCCTTGCCCTCAAACTGCCGGGTAATAGCCACCGACGCCGGTCCATCGACCAAATTGCCGTCCTTGTCGAACCACTCCCACTTGTAGGCGAATCGTCGGTAGCTGCGCGTGGTATTTTGCAACTCGACCTGCACCTTGAGGAAGCCGCCGGGCCCCTCTGAAACATTCACCCCCTGAATTTGCACCTTCCGGGCCAGAGAGGAGTCGGTAATGACCCGCTTCTCGGAAACCATGTTGCGCTGGAAGGCCGGTTGGGCCGTCTCAGTAGTGTTGACGGTTTGGCAACCGGCACCCAGCAAAGCCAGCAGGGCTGCGGTGGCGACGACTCGGACAGGATGGAAGTTCATTTGAGGCGGATCGCTGTGACCACGAGGGGTGACAGCGGACTCACGGAGCGAACAAGGATCAAGTTAATGGATTTTGGATCGACGGCAACTTCGGCCTGTTGGGTATTTGGAGCCAAGATCCGCAGTTTGCCGTCGGCCGGGGTCGGAAAGGAGCAGAACTGATACTCCTTGGGCAAGGTGGTCCAGGTGCGGGTATCGGAGATGTTGACCGCAGCCTGCGTGGCCGCCGTCGCCAGCATGGACACCAAACCGGCCACAGCACCTCCCTGTTCCTCTGCGACCTGATTCACGAAGTACGCCGCCGTGGCCTTGATGGTGGTGGACATGAGAGTCTTGGTGACAATGCCTGGCAGCTCATTGCGGAAAGCCTGGCCGATGACGCTGTCCATATTAGCCAATGGAACGGTTGATTCGCTTCCAGCGACCGAAGACACAGTCAGTGGCGCGATGTAGTTGGGATTGAACTCCAACGTGGGTAAAGCGACCCCAACATACGGCACGCGGTTGGCGCCTACGATGAAGAGCGGGATGTCGATCCGGAACTGATCCCGGTGCGGAGCACTGCCAGTCTCAAAGATCACGAACGTCCGCGGCGGCAACGGAGAGCCATTGGCCGCCTTCTCGGCCAAGGCCAAATCGGCGTCGATGTACTTGTTGGCGCCAGACATGCCTTTGACTCGTTCGAACGACTTCCGGGCACGCTCCAAGTCGCTGCCGCCGGTGGATAGCGACAGAAAATAAAGACCATCCAGATACACCGGGAACGGATTGGCGTAGTCGGAATAGGCCTTGAGTTGATCCAGAGCCGCGTACCTCTTCTTCATCTCACCACTGACCAAGGGATCCGACTGGGCTTTCTGTATACTCTGATATTCACCCGACTTCTCCGCCGCTGCGGACTCCATTTCCTTTTGATCGCGATCGATGCGTTTGCGGTTGTTGTCCACGGCGTCCTGCTGTCGCTGGTAAGCGCGAAACAGTTCTGGCCGCGCCATTTCCGGCTGACCCAATTGCAGGAAATTCAATGCCTTGTAAGTGCTGACGAGTACCTTGTCATAGTCGCGCCCGGTGTAAGGCAGGTTCGCCTGATTCGACAAGAGGGCGCCGGCCTCGCGCGAGACGCTGGTCTTGGCCTTCTCATCGAAGCGATTGATTAAGTCGTCCGCCTGCTGGAAAGCAGTCTGACTCTCGGAAATTTTCCCCGCTGCACGCAGGGCCATAGCCTGCTCAAGTCGATACACCAGAGCATCCTTACCGCCCGAGGCTTTCTCCGCCTTGCGTGAAAAATCTGAGGCAGCGGCATCAACGTGCCCACCACTCCAGAGCCCCTTGGTCTCGGAGGTCTTTTCCTGATAGGTCTGGCAACCTGAGAGTAAAAACGCCGCGGCCAGAACGATCCAAACCATCCGCTTCGCGTGTTGGAAGACCATGGACTTGATATTTGCTGGTTTGATCAAAGCGCCCACATGAGTGCCCATGGATCCTGCGATCACTTCCTCAAAACAGAACCCACGGCAATCCCACGATCGTCTACAACCGTGGCTTTCGACAACTTCGGCAGCACATCCGTTATGCGCACCTTGCCGACCTCGACCTCCTCCTTGCCCAACACCTCCTGGGTATCGGGGTCAATCAACTCCTTGCCGACGGCAAACACGCGCCAGACTTGATCCACAGCCACACCCGTCCCCTCACCGCGGTTGACCGTTACGGTCTTGTCCGATTTGGCGATCACTTTGACCGGAAAGATCACATCCGCGACCTGCGTCGCTGCCCAATCGGCTGATTCTTTGATCACGGTTCGGATCAGAGAATCGGTGACTTCGGCATCATTGCTGGCTTCATTCAGCGTTTGTTGGGCATCGGTCGAACTAATCGATTTGGAGGTCGATTCCAAAAGCTTGCCTGAAGAAGCCTCGTAAATCTTGGTGATCAGCGACAACCGGATTGTCCGTTTCGTCAGGGTTGTATTGCTGATCTTCTGCTCCAGCCGCTGGGTTTGGTCCTCATAATCATCGACCGTCAACACGGTGAGATACTTGGTATCCGCCAAATTCAGGGCCTTTTGCTTCTCAAGACTCAAACCACGGGCAGTGTCATCATCCGTCAGGATTTCCCTGAGATCGCTGCGGACGACCACTTGAAAACGCCGAGTTGCCTGGATGCCATGGATGAAATGCTCCATCAACGACTGCGACATCTGTTCGCCGGAAAGAGACTTCCTAGCGTTGGCGAGCTTCGCAGTCACAGCCGAGTTCACCTTGACTGGAGCCACGGCAATGGTTTCCCGCTGGGCGAGCGCACTGAAAGCAGTCGCCAACCAACCCGCCAACATCAAAATTCGAATCGAGAAGTTCATTGTCTAGAATTTGAATCCATCCGTTTGTGTCAATTGGGACTCTAAAAAGTTGAAGTCTGATCATCCATCGCAAGCAAACACCGTTGATTTGCAAAGATTCTCATCAACTCCGCGCTCAAAACGGTCTTGGGCACTAAAAACGGCCCCCAATAGCCATGCCGACCACAACTGCCTGTTAAACAGTCCAAGTCCCAAGCCACAACGGCAAGCCCTCTTTGGCAATAATCCAAAGCACTGATCCCAGCCTGTCCCCATTCGGAGCTTAGCCGATGTTGAAAATGTAGCCTGTCCCTTGAGCCTGTCCCTTGAGCCTGTCCCTTGAGCCTGTCCCTCAAGAGCCTGTCCCTTTAGAGACGATTGCGTCGGAACAGGAATCGCCTAATGTTCTCGCAGTGGCACTCAGCATGAATCTTTTCTACACCGTCAGAACTCTGGCAACGGTCACTGTCTTGGCGGCTTTGATCGGTTGCGCCACTGATCCCAACCGACCCGGAATCACCGATGCTCGCCAACCCGGTCCCGCTGTGGGTCAGGCAGTCGGTGCGACGGTGGGTGCCGTTGGTGGCAATGCCGTTGGGGCCGTCGTCGGAGTGGCGGAAGGTACAGCGGCCGCAGCCAAGTATCCGTTCAATAACACCCGCCGGGTGGTCCGCCAGTGGCGACAAGAAACCACGTCAGATGGGCGAGTGATTCAAGTTCCGGTCGACATCGAAATAGACAACTACGGTCGCCCCCTTACCGCACCCAAACGGATAGCGAAATAAGCATCCGCTTCCAGCATCTCTGGATCGTTAATGGCTCTGGATCGGTCCGAAGTTCCCAGAAATTCAAACGGTAACTCCATCTGCTGCCGAAGAATCTGGGGCCTGGGATCTAATGCCGAATCAATTTGGATGAGAGCGATTCGCCAATCATCTAGGTCTCAACGAAGTGTATTCGATTAACTAAAAAAGCCGGACTCTTTTGGAGTCCGGCTTTTAAAGGTTTGGCGGCTACCTACTCTCGCGCAAGCTATACATGCACTACCATCGGCAATGCGGTGTTTGACGGCCGAGTTCGGGATGGGATCGGGTCGGGCCACCGCTTTATGGCCACCATAAAAATATCAGTTCAGCCCCACTGAAAGGGTCTGGAGAAAAACAAATTACCGGGAAAATTCAGCTCTATGAGCTGTTTTATCCGAAACTAATAAGCCGGACTCCCAAAGGAGTCCGGCTTGGAAAGGTTCGGCGGCTACCTACTCTCGCGCAAGCTATACATGCACTAC
>Ga0255096_1000251_pt1 | contig 29829 bp, 21 predicted proteins | sample Colum_Atlam_RepA_2_FD_188563 | JGI IMG/M metagenome (GOLD analysis project Ga0255096, IMG submission 188563) | Freshwater microbial communities from Columbia River, Oregon, United States - Colum_Atlam_RepA_8d | ecosystem: Environmental > Aquatic > Freshwater > River | place: USA: Oregon... | reverse complement strand
CCTCGCTGGGTCTGATATCCAACCCGGACACCCAAGATCGCATACCCGGGCGCATTGGCCGCGTCGGTGTTGGCCAGATCAATGGCATAGGACTCAGGCGCCCACTCGACATTCGGTCCAAAGTAAAGGCCGCACGGGTGCTGGTACTTCAACTCACCCCGCAGGTAGTGCCGAGGAATACCCGGCAAGCGGTTGTCGCCATAGGTTGCATCCCCGTCGAAGCGGAAATCGTTGAACAGGTAATTGCCCTGAAGGCGGATGCCGTCGTTCGGAACCTCGGCGCCCGTCGCCAGAAGGCCATCCACGACGCGCCATCCCCCACCCAACTCCACACCCCGGTGGATGGTCCGTCCGGCATTCAAGGTCTGGGTGATGGGTGGGTTGAAATTGCCGACCTGCAGCCTGAGCATCTCGTCCTCCAGCCAGGCCTGGTAGAGCGACGCGTCCCAATCGAAACGCCCCGCCTTGCCGCGAGTGCCGATCTCCAGAGTCGTGCCTGTCTGAGCATTCAGTTGCACCAACCCGTTGGTGGCTCCGGGAGTAGCCGGTCGACTAAGCTCTCCGAAGGTCGGAGGTTCGAAGTTCCGACTGACGTTGCCGAAAACTTGCACACCTTGGGCCGCTTCCCAAATTGCCCCCACCTTGGGGTTGAAGCCGAGGTAGTCTTGAGTGTCGGTTTGGTCGCCATCCGACAGGAATCGGTCGGCAAACTCCCGACGGGCGTAGGTGACTGAGGTGCCAGCCACGAGGCTCCATCGGTCGTTGAGCTTCAGCGAGTCCTCAAAATAGGTGTCCAGGTTGGCCGAGGTCTGGGTGCTCTCAGCCGTCTTGGCTCCGCGGCGGGGGCGTCCCGCGAAAGTCCCATTCACAAAGCGGTTGTCCTCCACCCAGCCATAAACCGGCGCGAATCCAGCGGTGAGGCGATTGTCGTGCCCGGTCACCTCGCTGGAGTGAACCAAGCGGGCATCCAGACCCAGGTCGTTCGAGTTCTGATCGATCACCTGAAAAATCGGATGATCCAGATCCTTGTAGCTCCAAAATCCGGAGACCTGAGCTTGAGTTTGATCCGAGGTCCAAGCCAAGCGATCGCTCAATCGATACAGCGAATAATCGCGCTTCTGGTCACCGGCGAAGCTGCCCAACCGAGGATTGTTCAAGGCGTTGCTCAGCGACAGGGATCCCGGCAACTGCGAATCGGTGCGAACGGCGGTGAACCACAGGCGATTCTCCAGCTGATCCGAAATGCGATAACCCACATTGGCCATCACGCGATCGGCCTCTTGCGCGGCGTGCTGACGGTAACCGTCCTGGATGAAGTGCGTGAGGCTGGCGTAGTAATCCGCTGGGCCCGAAGAAAAACCACTGCTGACCTGCCCACGCAGATAACTGAAGGAACCCAATTCGAGACGGGATTGAAATGGACTGGCGTCCCGGCCCGTCGGGCTCACGAAATTCACCGCCCCTCCCAGCGTGGTGCCGCCATAGCGCAAGGCATTGGCGCCGCGCCACACCTCGATGTACCGGGTCGCCAAGGGCTCGATGGACTGCATGTCGACGCCGCCGTCGGCCAAATTCAGCGGGACACCATCCTGAAGGACCTTTAAGCCGCGACCATGGAAGGTGCGTTGAAGGCCCGAACCGCGAATGGAAATGCGCGCCTCTTCAGAACCGAACCGGGACTGAACGTAGACCCCCGTCGTGAAGTCGAGGGCATCACGCAAGGTGGAGGCGCGGCCTTGGCGCACCGTCGCGCCATCGACAAGCGTTGTGCCACCGGGGACTCGGGCCAACTCCGCCGTGGCAGCGCTCACCGAAGGCACGGTGAGAGTGGGTTCCGACACACCCTCCACCACGACTTTGGGCAGGGCTTTGGACTCCGCGGCCTGGAGGACCGAAGCCCCCAAGAGCACGGTGACACAGGAAGAAACAGCAGAAAACGAGGGATTCATGACAGACAAACTGCCAATGATGGAGACGGAAGACTCCGGACGGTGATTCTCGGAACCGGAGCGCACCTGGCCGGAAACAGGCGCGAACCAGCCCATCGGGGGGGAGATTCCTGCGATCCTTGAGGACGAATCCATTTGGCCCGGAGCGACAGGGCCCCTTGGTTTCAAGGCCGGATGCGCAGGCAGATGGGGGGAGATCCGAGACGCAGCCCGGATCCCTCAGGATCGACCGGAATTTACGCGAACCGGGGAGGCTGCCACGGCGGCGAACCCGAGCGACGGGCCGCACATTGATCCCGGGCGGGAAGACGCTCGGCTGGGGCTGTTTCGGGCACCGGCAACTCGAAGGCTCGATCCGACGGAACCATGTCGGTCTTGGCGAAGGAGAGAACGATCGTGGTCTGCTGCTGCTGTGTGTCGCGGCCCTTGCGGATCACCTTACACAGAGCACACGGGTGGTGTCCGTCGAAGGTGGTTTCAATGGCCTGCACCCAGCCCATCTCGGCACTCCGATCCAAGAGCATGACCGTCCAAGCAACGGACTGGAGCAAGGTCCACTGGAACCCGAGGGATATCCCCACGAGTCCAATCACCAGCCATTGGCTCCACCGTTTTCTCACAGCCCCATCAAGGGAGCATGCCCGCTGGAGGGGCGTCAATCGTCTGTCGGGCCTGGAGCCCCGCCAAGACTGCGGTTTTTTGCCGCAGCCCAACAACGATGGATTCCCCTCAGCGCATCACCCATGCCGCTGCGGCCGAGGGGTCACTCTGAGTCATGCGATTCAATTCCGACTCACCCAGAGAAATCAGTCCCTCCACATCCCCGTACTTGGCGCCGCCGGGAAGAAAATCCGGGGAGTGCAAATCCAACACCCGCCCGAAACGGAACTCTCCGAGGTGAAGCGCCACTCTATCCAACGCCTTTCCGGACTGCGCTCGAGCAGCGGCCGCGATCGGAGCCGTCGCATCCAAGGCGACCAATGACACCTGACTGGAGGGCTTCTCATGACCGCGAATGTACTGCACCGCCGTCAGGACATCATGGACACGGTGAGTGAAGACCGCCGGATTGTAGCCGAAGGTGTAAGCGGCAGACTCGCGGGGGTTTTTGACCCGGGGCGTGCGTGTGAGGGGCTGCCCATCCACCGACGACTCCCCTTGATGGAGCAAATCCAATCCCACCACCGTCGATCCACCCTCCACCAACTTCTGGACCGCCGGCATCAGCGAACCGTCTGCGGCATACAAGCCAGATTTCCCCTCAGACGTCAGCCACACCACGGTCTTGTTGTTCCACTGCTTGGGATGACAGAAGACCACCGCGATTTCTTCGTGACGCGACTCGTTGCGCAACAGGCCTGTCATTTGGATCCAGCTCCCTCGATCCTGTTTATCCTTGAGCACCCAGGCGATCGAACCCGACGGGGCCGGATCGCGGGCGTCCAAGACCACGTCCCAGCCGGCCTTCAGCACCTCGCGGTACTGATCGGGGGAGCCACTGGCCAAGTTCTCCAACTGCTGATCCGAGTCCCCACTCCAGAGCCTCAGAAGAGCCCGCTCAAACTCCGGGTCCGCAGCCTTCGGTGCGGGATGCTCGGCATCCCAGACACTCAGCTCTGAACGAGTGGAGACCGTGTAATCGCGCTCCAGAACCGGTTCCGGCTGACCCAGATGAAAATGCCGGTTGAGCCAATTGTAGAAGGCGGTGCGTGAAACCGCGTTGTAGTTGTGCGGAAAGTGCTCGCCGCGCTGGAGCATCACCTGGTTGGGCGCACCCAGGAGACCGTACAGGCGTTTGAGTTCCGGGAAGCCCTTGGTGGACATCTCCTTGGTCCAGTCATCGGCAGTGGTCATGCCTTGAGGCTTGGGCGCGAACAAACCGGCAAACTCCACATTGCCTGTCCCCACGCGCAACAAACTGGCGTTCTCGCAAGTGCAGCCGCCTTGCATGGCCGTGCTCACCATGACCGCCGGAAAGGAGAGCGAGATGCGCGGATCAATGGCGGCGAGCAGCATCGTCTGGGTACCCCCGCCACTCGCGCCCGTGATGGCCACTCGCTGAGGATCCACCTCGGGCAACTCGAGCAAGAAGTCGAGCGACCGCACAGCGTTCCATGTCTGGAGCCCCATGATGCTCTGGAGATGCGTCTCCGCCTGAGGGCTGAACAAGCCCCAGTTCTCCGTGGTGTTCATCTCGGGCCGTTGCTTGGCGAAGCTGTGGACCAGTTGGCGGGAAAGCTGTTGAGAATCCGAGTCTCCTAGCATGTCCCACTGCCACACCACACAGCCCATGCGGGCCAGTTGGACACACATGGATTGGAATCGGCTCTTGCCACCCTCGACAAAGCGCTCCTGACCCGTGGCGATTTCATTGCGCAATTCGGAGTCGATAGCCTGGGAGAGCCGCGCATCCGCCCAATGCCCGTGAGCAAACAGCACACCCGGCGCCTTGCCACCCGCAGCCTGCTTGGGGCGGTACAAGTTGCCCGTCACCAAGAAACCCGGAGCGCTCTCGAAATGAACCTTCTCCACCGTGTAATCCCCGCGATCGATGCGCCCATAGATCTGGGCCTTGAGATCCGTCTTGGTGGGCATGGGCCAGAGGCCTTGTGAGACGAGGATGCGCTGGCGCACTTGAGAGGCGCGTCGGTCCCAAGCCTCCTTGGACTCGGGCGGTTGAAATGGAAAGTAACCGTCCAGATCCTTCGGGGCCTGATGCCGAAGGTCGTTGGGACGCTGCCCTACCGGCAGAGCGCGGGGCCCTGCAGCCAGCGCATGGGAGTTCAGCGACAGTGCAACGGCGGCCAGGAGAATGAGGCGCAGCGGGGACATGGGCTAAACGCTACCGTCCCAGCGGCCCGAGACAACCCTTGGAATAAATCCCCAAGATCCGCCCAACCAACGCTCGAATCACCAGGATGCAAAAACCGATTCCGCCGCCCGGACCGTCGCCTCGATGTCGGCGGAGGTGTGTGCCGTGGAAATGAAACCGGCCTCAAATTGAGACGGCGCCAAATAAACTCCCCGATCCAGCATGCCATGGAAAAATCGGGCAAACCGGGCACGGTCGCTGTGCATCGCATCCGCCAGATTCCACACCGGTTGGTTGGTGAAATAGCCGCAGAACATCGAACCAATGCGTTGGAATTGCACCGGGATCTGGGCGGCCTTCGCGACGGCCACCATTCCCTGCTCCAACTCAGCCCCCAGATTCTCTAGCCGGCTCCACGCATCGGTGCTCTGGAGAGCCTCCAGGGCGGCCAAACCAGCGGCCATGGCCAAGGGGTTTCCACTGAGCGTGCCCGCCTGATAAACCGGACCCAGCGGAGCCAAATAGTCCATGATGTCGGCACGTCCTCCAAAGGCCCCAACCGGAAGGCCTCCACCGATGATCTTGCCGAAGCAGCTCAAGTCGGGGATCAGCTCCAAAATCCCTTGGGCCCCGGCTGGGCCAAGGCGGAATCCGGTCATCACCTCATCGGCAATGAGCACGGTTCCGTGGTCTCGGGTCAGTTGCCGGAGCAGTGCCAAATATCCGGGTTGGGGCAAATACAAACCGGCATTGGCAGGCACCAATTCCAAGATCACCGCAGCAATATCGCGTCCCTGATCCTGGAACACTGCCCGCAAGGCCTCCGGATCATTGAATGGAAGTACCACGGTCTGTTGCGCCACCGCTGCCGGCACACCAGCACTGTCCGGGTTTCCGAGTGTGAGGGCACCGGAACCCGCCTTCACCAGCAGGCCATCCGAATGCCCATGGTAGCAGCCGTCGAATTTGATGATGCGATCCCGCCCGGTAAAGCCACGCGCCAATCGAATGGCCGACATGGTGGCCTCGGTGCCGCTGTTGCAGAAGCGCACCTTCTCGACGGATGGCACCATCGCCTTGACCCGTTGAGCCATGGTCACTTCCTGCGCGTGAGGAATACCGAAGCTGGTGCCGCGCTCCGCGGCACTCTGGATGGCACGAACAATCGCCGGAGCGGCATGCCCCAGAATGGCAGGTCCCCAGGTCCCGACGTAGTCGATGTAGGTGTTTCCATCGACATCGTTCACGCGTGCACCGGACGCAGAGGCCGCGAAGAAGGGGGTTCCACCCACCGCACGGAACGCCCTCACCGGGGAATTGACTCCCCCAGGCGTGTGTTTGAGGGACTCGGCAAACAAGGCCTCGGAACGCAATCGAACGCTCATGTGTCTACAGACTGTGCCTCGGAGATCCGCGACTGCAAAGGATGCGGCCAACGGGATCCCGGAGGTGTTTTCGTTTTCCGCCCGCCAGCTCACTCGATACCTTCACCATTGAACGGCTCGCACAGGCATCGTCCCGGCCACTTGAGAAATGCACCCCTCCCTTCAGTTCCATCATTGCCCGCGGTGCGGAAAGCCCATCGAAACACCCATGGCCAAAACGCCGATGGTCTGCGCGGGCTGTGGTTTCCGACTTTATTTTAATCCTGCTGTGGCCGTGGCGGTCTTCATCCAGCGCGAAGACGGTCGGATTCTCCTCATCCGCCGGGCCAAGGATCCCGGAGCAGGATTGCTGGCGCCCCCGGGCGGGTTTATCGACATCGGGGAGCGCGCCGAATCAGCGGTGCATCGGGAGGTTCAAGAAGAAGTGGGGCTGCGTATCACCGCGCTTGAATTCTTGTGTTCGCAACCCAACGAATATGTCTTCGGTGGCGTGACCTATCCCGTCTTGGACCTCTTCTTCACGGCCCAAGCCCTCGAAACCGAAGCTTCCTGCGATCCAGAGGAAGTTCAGGACTTGGAATGGCACGGACCTAGCCAGCTACAAGGTGAACATCTCGCCTTTCCCTCGATGCGGGCGGCCTGGCAGGAGTGGCTGAGACGGAACGATGTTGCCGTTTAGAGCCTGTCTGAAAAACCAGAAGAGTTCCGGCATCGATTGAGAAAACGGAGGGCGAAACGCCACGCAGGCTCGTAGGGCAAATCCCGCGTTTGCGAGAGTGAGGCATGAGGATAGCTTGGCTCAGTGATTCGCAACGTGATCTTCGATTGGTCCGGGACGCTGGTGGATGACTTGCCAGCGGTTTGGCGGGCCTCGAACCATGCGCTGGAACAGGCAGGGGTGCCGGCGATTTCACTGGAGCAATTCCGCCGCGATTTCCGCCTGCCGGCTCGTGATTTTTATGTCGAGCGGGTTCCAAAAGAAGCCCTCCCCGAATTGGAACGTTGGTTCTTGGATGGCTTCCGACAGGTGCAAGACACGGTGACACCATTGCCCCATGCGAGGGAGTTCTTGGAGTTCTGCCGCCAGCACGGATTGCGGACATTTCTCCTCAGTGCGGTTCATCCCGCCCTCTTTCAACAGCAGGAGCAGGCTTCAGGATTCGGCCCCTTCTTCGACAAGACCTACCTCGGTGCGCACGACAAGAAAGACCTCATCGGCCGGATCTTGGTGGAGAACAGCTTGGACCCGGCGCAGACGGTGTTCATCGGAGACATGCAGCACGACATCGAGACAGCCCATCACGGTGGCGTAAAATCCGTGGGCGTGCTGACCGGCTACGACAACCTGGAAAAACTACGAACTTCCAAACCGAACCTGATCGTCGAACACCTCGCCGAACTACGGCGGCATTTGGAAACGCATCACTGGCGCTTGGAATCCGGTCCGGCTCAACGGTCCGCCTTCCCCATTCCGACGGTCGGAGCCCTCATCCACGATGACGCGGGTCGCATGCTCCTGTTTAAGACCGCCAAGTGGTCCGGACTGTGGGGAATTCCCGGAGGCAAGATCGAATGGGGCGAACCCTCCGAAGACGCCCTCCGCCGGGAAATCCGCGAAGAAACCGGCTTGGAGATCGATTCCATCCAATTCGTGATGGTCCAAGATTCCATCGCCTCCACGGAGTTCTATCGGGAGGCTCATTTCATTCTGCTCAACTACACGTGTCGGGCGTTGCCCGGACAAACGGTGGTGCTGAATGGGGAAGCCCAAGAATTCGTTTGGGTGGATGGAGAACAAGCCTTCGCGCTGGCATTGAACACTCCAACCCGGTGTTTGCTCGAAGCCGTTCTCACCCGCTGAACACCCTTTTCTTTCTATGGACACCATTACCCTTCGAGACCTCGAGGTCTCCTACCATGTCGGCGTTCCGGACGAAGAACGAGCCCATCCGCAGCGCCTCCTCATCAGCGTGGAGATGGAAACCGACATCACACAGGCCGCAGCCGACGATGACCTGAGTCACACCATCAATTACTACGCCGTCAGCCAACGACTGCTGGGACTGGGGCATGGCCGTTCTTGGAGACTCCTTGAAACGTTGGCGAGCGACATCGCGGCTTTGGTCCTACGCGAATTCGGGGCCCGCCGAGCGCATGTGGAGGTGAAGAAATTCATTATCCCAGAGGCCCGTCATGTGTCCGTCCGCATCAGCCGCCCTCGCTGACTTCATTGCTGGGTCCCTGAAAAGCGACTTGTCAGGGGCCATTGAACCGTCAATTTCCCGCCCTCAGCCGGCCCCAAGCCAGACCCGGTCAGGGCCAGCGTATGGACACGGTATCGCATGGAAGAACACATCGAGGTTGAGGGCAAAGTGATCGCAGTTCTAGCCGGAACGATGTTCCGCGTCGAACTCGACAACAAACACATGGTCTTGGCGACCATCTCCGGCAAGATGCGCAAGCGCTTTGTCCGACTGACTCCCGGTGATCGGGTGAAGATGGAGATGTCGCCGTACGATCTCAACAAGGCCCGAGTCATCTGGCGGATCGGTTGACCGTCGGTGCTTGGGATCTGAAGGCTCTCGAGATCTAAAGGGGCTTGGAACGGGACAGAATCGTTCGGCACCGTTGAGCACCGTTGAGGCACCGTATTGCTTCGGTGCCAAATCGGACCCAAGGCCCTGAGTCACCACCCAAGGCCGCACGGTGATTCCATCAAAGATGGCGTCACACGATGCGGCCTCGGCACGGATGCTTACTTGGCTTCTTCAGGGGCAGCGTCAGCCGCAGCGTCATCTTCCTGAGACTCGCTGATCACCGGAGCGATCGCCTGCAACTTGTCCTTGTCGGCCAAGTTGATGAGTTTGACGCCCATGGTGTTCCGACCGGCCTCGCGGATACCCTTCACCGGAATGCGAACCATCTGGCCTCCCGAAGTGATGAGCATGAGTTCATCGGAATCGCGCACGGTCAATGCACCCACCACGTTGCCGGTCTTGTCACCGGTCTTCATGGTGATGATGCCCTTGCCGCCACGGCTTTGCTGACGGTACTCCTCGAAATCAGTGCGCTTGCCGATGCCGTTCCCGCCAGCGACGAGTAACGTCGACTCAGGATCAACGAGAGCCAACGCCACCACGGCATCCCCCTTGTCGAGCTCGATCCCCTTCACACCGCCGGCATTGCGACCCATCGACCGCACCTGATCTTCCTGGAAGCGGATGCTCATACCCTGTTTGGTGATGAGTACGATTTCATTGTTGCCGTTGGTGAGGCGCACTTCGATGAGGTCATCCCCCTTCTCGAGGTTGATGGCGATGATGCCTCCCTTACGGACATTCTGGAAATCAGACAACTCCGTGCGCTTGACGGTGCCCAAGCGGGTCACAAAGAAGAGCTCATTGGCCTGCTTCCAGGTCAGGTCTTCCTTGTTGGCGCCGTACTTGGAGGTCACTCGAACCAGTGTCTGGATCTTCTCCTCGGCCCTCAGTTCCAACAGGTTGGCGATGCTGCGTCCCTTGGCCGCGCGTCCCATGTCAGGAATTTCGTGGACCCGCTCCACGTACACCCGGCCCAGGTTCGTGAAGAACATGAGGTAATCGTGAGTGCTGCAGGTGAAGAGATGCTCAATGAAGTCGCTGTCCTCGGCCTTGTCCGCCTCGCGGGTGCTCATGCCGATGACCCCCTTGCCACCGCGCTTCTGGGCCCGGTAGCTGGAGACATTGGTCCGCTTGATGAGCCCGTTGTGGGTCAAGGTGACGATGACCCCCTCGTTGGCGATCAGGTCCTCGATGGCCATTTCGCCTTCGTCGGGGATGATCTCGGACATGCGCGGAGAGGCGTGCTTTTCCTTCAGCTCGCGCAGCTCCTTCTTGATGATGGAAAGCACGCGGGACTCCTTGGCGAGAATGTCCAGAAGGTCCTTGATCCGCTCGATGAGCTCGGCGTACTCGGCCTTGACCTTGTCGATTTCGAGGCCGGTGAGCTGGTACAGGCGAAGTTCCAGGATGGCGTCAACCTGACGCTCGGTCAGCGCGTAGCGGCCCGAAGCATTCAGACGTTCGTCGCTGCGGATGAGGATGCTCCAACGCTCCACCTGGGCGCGGGTCCATTCAAAGGCCAACAACTTGATGCGCGCCTCGTCGCGGGTCTTGGAACTGCGGATGATCCGGATGAACTCATCGAGGTTGTTCAGGGCGCAAATGTAGCCCTCGAGCAACTCGGCGCGCTCCTCGGCCTTACGCAACTCGAAGCGGGTGCGACGCAGCACGACCTCGCGGCGATGCTCGATATAGCACTGGATGATTTCCTTGAGGTTCAGCGTCTTCGGCTTGCCGTGGTCGATGGCCAGGGCATTCACGCTGAAAGAGGTCTCCAGCTGGGTGTGCTTGAAAAGGTTGTTGATGACCACGCGCGGGCTGGCATCGCGTTTCAGTTCGATCACCAGACGGCAGTTCTCGTCGGATTCATTCCGCATCGCCGAGATTTCGGTGATGATTTTTTCCTGAACGAGCCCGGCGATTTGCTCTTCGAGCCCGGCCCGATTCACGTTGTACGGAATCTCGGTAATGACCAACTGCTCGCGGTTGCCTTTGATTTCCTCGACCCCGATGCGGCCCCGCAGCTTGATGCTGCCTCGGCCGGTCTTGAAGTAGTTGTGGATTCCCTCGATGCCACAAATGAAGCCGCCGGTCGGGAAATCCGGACCTTTGATGAACTTCGTCAGCTCCGGGATGGTGATCGAAGGATTGTCAATCTGGGCGCAAATGCCATCAATGACCTCACCCAAATTGTGGGGAGCCATGTTGGTGGCCATGCCGACCGCGATGCCCGTGCCGCCATTGACGAGCAGGTTGGGGAACGCCGCCGGAAGAACCGACGGCTCCATGAGACGCTCGTCGTAGTTGGGAACGAAGTCGACCGTGTCCCGGTCCATGTCCGTCATCAAGGCCGCGCCCAGATGGGTCAGGCGCGCCTCGGTATAACGCATGGCCGCCGGAGGGTCGTTTTCCACCGAACCGAAGTTCCCCTTGCCGTCCACCAGCTTCTCACGCATGGCCCACGCCTGCGCCATGTGGACCAAAGTCGGATAGATCACCGCTTCGCCGTGAGGGTGGTAATCACCTGAGGTTTGGCCGCAAATCTTGGCGCACTTCATGTGCTTGCGTCCCGGGAACAGCGACAAGCCTTCCATCGCAAAAAGAATGCGTCGCTGGGAGGGCTTCAGTCCGTCGCGCACATCGGGCAAGGCGCGCGAAATGATGACGGACATCGAGTAGTCGAGGAACGACGCCTTGATTTCGTCGGCAACATTGATCGAGTGGATCTTCTCGTTGCCCGTGTACGCACCACCACTGGCTTGAGGTGCTTTGGGTTGGATCTCGTCAGACATGGGACAGAAATGGGAGGATGAAACGGATTCGGTATGGGTTGGGCGGCTTCAGCTCAGACATCCAAGTTGCGGACGTTGAGCGCGTTGTCCTCGATGAATTGGCGTCGCGGTTCGACCACATCGCCCATGAGGCGGGTGAACATTTCCTCAGCCTCGACCGCATCGGACAACTCGATCCGCAGCAGCTTGCGCTTCGGCGGGTTCATGGTGGTCTCGAAAAGCTCCTTCGCGTCCATTTCGCCCAATCCCTTGAAGCGATAAATCTGGATACCCTTTTTACCCACCTCCTTCACTTCATTGAGGATCTGCGGAATCGAGAAGATCGGAGTCACACGGGCCTTTTCACCCTCGCCTTCGATCAGCTCGAAGAGGGGCTTGTCCTGAGCGGCGTAGTGATCGATCGCCAAGCCCTTCTTGGTCAGCTTCGCCAGAAGTTCGCCGATCGCCCGTGACTCAAGGTGCAAATGAACATAAGAAGCCCGGCGGCTCTGGCCCTTGGCCTTCTCCAAGCGCTCTTTGGCCTCGATGTCGCCGAAGAGGTCAGGATTGGCCGTCTTGAAGGCCTCCTGCTCCTCGTTGGTCATGAAATAGTGAACGGTCTCCGCGTTGCCTTCGCGAACCTTCACCAAATGTTGCGGCAATGCTCCGTCCGGCGTGCGACAGGCCACGTATTTAGCGAAGTCACCGCCCTGCCGGCGGATGAAAGTGGCATGCTTGTCGAGGGTTTCGAGCAACCCCAGGATTTCCTCCAACTGCTTGGCGGGAACTTCCTTACCATCGGCCAGGTTCTTCAGTCGGACCTCTTCGGTACCGTTCTGGAGCAGGATCCGATTGAGCTGGTTGTCGTCGTCGACGTAATCCGTCCGCTTCTTGCGGGTGATGGAATACAGCGGCGGCTGAGCGATGTACACGTAGCCGTCCCGGATGAGCTGGGTCATCTGGCGGTAGAAGAAGGTCAGGAGCAACGTGCGGATGTGGGATCCGTCGACATCGGCGTCGGTCATGATGATGACCTTGTGGTAGCGGAGATTCTCGATCTTGAAGGCCCCCTCGCCCTCCCCGGCTCCGATTCCGGTGCCGATGGCGGTGATCATCGTCCGGATTTCGTTGTTCTGCAGCACCTTGTCGAGACGAGCCTTCTCGACGTTGATGAGTTTACCGCGGATCGGAAGGATGGCCTGGAACTTTCGATCGCGCCCCTGCTTGGCCGAGCCACCTGCCGAGTCGCCCTCAACAATGTACAACTCGGTGTTGGCCGGATCCCGGTCGGAACAGTCTGCCAGCTTGCCGGGGAGTCCGCCGCCGGTGAGGGCCGTCTTGCGAACCGCCTCGCGTGCCTTGCGCGCCGCCTCGCGGGCACGGGCCGCATTCAGGGCTTTCTCGACGATCTTCTTGGCCACCACCGGATTGTCGTCGAAGTAGTTCATCAACCCCTCGTAGGACGATGAACCCACGATGCTCTCCACCTCCGGCGAGATAAGCTTTACCTTGGTCTGGGACTCGAACTTCGGGTCGCTGTGCTTGATCGAAATCGCCGCGGTCAAACCTTCGCGCACGTCGTCGCCGGTGATTTGCGGGTCCTTCTCCTTCAGCAGGCTGTTCGACTTGGCGTACTGGTTCACCGAACGAGTCAGAGCCGTGCGGAAACCTGAAAGGTGTGTGCCGCCATCCGGATTGTGGATGGTATTGGTGTAGCACAGCACCTGGTCGTTGTAGCTGTCGTTGTACTGCAGAACGACATGGATATGGATCTCGACCTCCTTCTCGCTCGTGGTGGTCTTGCTCTCCTTAAGAATGGTGATGGGCTTCGGATGCAGGGTCGTCCGGCTCTTGTTCAATTGCCGAACGAACTCTTCCAAACCTTCTTTGTACAGGAAGGTTTCCAGCTTCGGGTCGGGCAGGCGTTCATCCAGGAAGGTGATCGCCAGCCCCGAGTTGATGCAGGCCAACTCCCGAAGACGCTGAGTGATCCGGTCTGATTTGAACTCGATGGTATCGCGGAAGATCTCGGCATCAGGTTTGAAAGTAATGAGGGTTCCGCGACCCTTCGCCTTGCCAATGACCTCGAGCTTCTTGGTCACTTTCCCACGTTCGAACTCCATGTGGTGGATCTTGCCTTCACGGCTGACCTCCACCTCGAACCATTCGGAGACAGCGTTGACGCACTTGGCACCGACGCCGTGGGTACCACCCGAGAACTTGTAGCCGCCCTGCCCGTATTTTCCGCCGGAATGAAGCGTGGTCAGCACCAACTCGACCGCGGGCATCTTCTTCTGGGGATGCATGTCCACCGGAATGCCGCGACCGTCGTCCCGAATGGAAATGGAACCATCCACGTGGATGACCACTTCGATCTTCATGCAGTGGCCGGCCAGATGCTCGTCGACCGAATTGTCCAGAACTTCCGAAACGCAGTGATGGAGAGCTCGCTCATCGGTGCCACCGATGTACATGCCCGGCTTTTTCCGGACCGCTTCCAAACCCTCCAAGGTGCTGATTTGGGAACTATTGTAGGTTTCCTTCGACGGAGCGTTATCGGCCATAATGAAGTATCCGGACTACTGCCCGCGATGAAGCCGCAGGACAGATTTGTGTCACAATAGCCGGTAAAACCAGAGGAGGACAACAGCTTTCGAAAAAACACAACCCGTTGTTGTGTCAACCAAACCACACCTCAATCGATTGTGGTATAAACAACAAAACTCCCCACCAAAACACCCCATAGTTCGATGGGGTGCCCGAGAAATCAGGGCTCTCCGCGAATGATCACGAACCACGCATCATTCCACTTTTCCTTGTCGTCACCGGCGATGATGAGGAATTCACCGCGTTTGAACGCTTCCAGGGAATGGTGGAGGGTTTTTACCAGTTTGACTTCCTTGGCGTCGTTGATGCTCTGGAGTCGAACTTCGACTTGGCCATCTCCGGTGGTCTTGAGATCTACCTGACAGCGGTCGAGTGGGACCTTTTGGCTGGCCTTCGAGTCGAGATCAATTTGAGTCGACTTCACCACCCAGTAGTTCTTCCAACGGAAGTGTCGAAGCTTCTCGCGCCCCTTGGTGTCGAGTTCCTTGAGATTCTTACCGTCGGGCGGTGTGCCATCTGTGCCCCAAGCCAACTCAAGGCGGAGTTTCAGGTCGCCGGCCACCGATGCCGCCGGAAGCATCAGCCCCATTATCAAGAGGCACCCCAGACGGAGGCACCCCAATCGGATCATCCAAAGATGTTTCATCAGGACTTCAATAGGAGGATCAAGGCATTCACGAGGACGGTCGCCAATACTTTAATGCGTTATTGGATCCAGTGAACTGTGACTCCGTCGCTCTCGGAACGGAAGACGGTGGAGGAAACATCAACAGCCGTGACGTCTCCGCCGCCAGCCAAGGTGATTTCGCGAGGGGTTTGTTGGGTAGACACCACCACGGCCACCGCCGCGACACCCATGGCCGGAATCAACCAACGCAACCAACCCAATGCCGCGGAAGCCGCGGGCGCCTTGGGCTGCTCCGCCTCGATTTGGCGACGTATTTGGTTCCAATAGAATTCACGAGCCGCGGGCACCGTCGCAACGGGTTCGTGCGCCCGGATGAGCGTGCCCAGTTGCCGGAGACCGGCGACCAACTCCTGGGCATCCAGATCGGCCGGGAGCGTGGCCTCGATTTGGCGGCGACGTTCCTCGGACAGTTCACCATCGACGTAGGCCTGAAGGTCCAACAGTTGTTCGGTGTTTTTCATTCGGATCGTTCTCGCTTCAAAGATTGTAAAAGGAATGCCAACCGGCGGCGCGCGTAAAAGAGGCGCGACATGACCGTCCCGATGGAGATGCCCACGCGCTTGGCGATCTCTTTGTATTCCAGCCCCTCAAATTCATGAAGGACCACCACGGTCCGGTGGGCGTCGGTGAGTTTCCCCAGCGCTTCATCGATGCGCCTCCGGAGTTCGTCTTGCTCGAGTCCGGCGGTCGGATTGGTTTCGGGAGCCGGCAATTGACGTTCCACACCGCCGGATTCCTCGTCCATCGCCTCGATGGACTCGGTCCGCACCCGCTTTTGCCGCCGCAACTGGTCGAGGCACAAATTGATGACGATGCGCGTCACCCACGTGGCGAAACTGGATTCGCCCTGGAACTGTACCAAACGTTGCCACGCTTTGACCCATGCCTCTTGTGAATATTCCAACGCCTGATCTTCATTCCTCATCATCATGAGGGCACGGGCATAAATCTTGTCCCGATGCCTGAAGACCAGCTGCTCGAACGCCTCGGTGTCTCCCTGTTGAGACCACTTCACCAACGCGTCGTCGGCTTCTGACGGATAATCATGTTTCACCGACCCAGGCATTGACGGCGTGATTCGGTGATTATTCAGGAAGAGTTTTGAATCCACTGAAACCAAACTGGAGAGCTGGGTTCCGGAAGATCATGGCACAGTGAGGGCTCAAAGCTTGCCCTTGCTGCTAGGAATTTCGCCTGCGATGCGGGGATCGCGCTGACAGGCAAAATCCACCGACTTGGCGAAAGCCTTGAAAAGGGCCTCCACCACATGGTGAGGCTCCCCTCCGTAAAGGAGTTCGAGATGAAGGTTGCACCGAGCTTCATTGGTGAAGCCCTGGAAGAATTCGCGGGCCAAACCAAACCGAAACCGGGAGGACATGTCCTGATCCCGATCGGCCTCTGGGATGCGGCGCTGGGCCAACGAATCCATGCCACGCCAAACCAGATAGGGGCGACCGCTGAAGTCGATCACGCAACGGGCTAACACTTCGTCCATGGGGACATGGGCCTCGCCGGTAAATGGATTACGCGGATCGAAGCCGGAGCCGTAACGCCGAATGCCGCGCTTATCTCCCAAGGCCTGCAGAAAGGCCTGGCCGAGAGCGATGCCACAGTCTTCTACGGTGTGGTGAGCATCGATGTGGAGATCCCCGGAACACCGCAAGTTCAGATCGCAAACCGAGTGTTTGGCGAACGCGCAAAGCATGTGGTCGAGGAACCCGACTCCGGTCTTCACTTTGGCCCGGCCCTTGCCATCAATGTTGAGCTCCACCCGGATGGAGGTCTCGCTGGTCTTCCGCTGAATCTTGGCGCGCCGCTCGGTCATGCGGGCCAAGCGGTAACGGCCGACGGGGTCCGCAACAAGGTTTTTGTTTGACGGCCTCGCCCATGGACGGAGGCTTCCGGCCGATGATCCACCGTCGAGACTTCCTCAAAACCGCCTCTGTGGCGGGCGCTGCATTGGCCACCGGATGCCACACCTTGGGCACGAGCCACACTGCCTCGGTATACGAGCTGCGCATTTACACCATCCATCCCGGCAAGGCCGAAGCCCTGCACAACCGTTTCCGCAACCACACCCTGCGGCTTTTCAAGAAGCACGGTATCGAGAGCATTGGCTACTGGATGCCTGCCGACACGGCCGACCAGCGGCTGCACTTCCTGCTGCGCTATCCGAGCCGCGAGGCCCGCGAAACCATGTGGAAGGCCTTCACATCGGATCCCGACTGGAAGTCCGCTCAGAAGGCCAGCGAAGCGGCCGGCCCCATCGTGGCCAAGGCCGAGAATCCGTTCCTGGTCGAGACCGACTATTCTCCCAAGGTCCGCACTGGAAACGTCTCCAAGGGCGGCGTCTGGGAAATGCGCACTTACACCAGCACCCCGGAACGTCTGTCCCATTTGGACGCGCGCTTCCGGAACCACACCATCGGACTCTTCGCGAAGTACGGCATGGGCAATCAGGGATATTTCCACAAGATGGCCGATCAGCCTGAAGGAGACCGCACCCTGCTCTATTTCCTCACCCACAAATCCCAGGACGCCGCCAAGGCCAGTTTCGCCGCCTTCGGCAAGGATCCGGCTTGGAAAGCGGCTCGTGAGGCCAGCGAAAAGGCAGCAGGCGGTTCGCTCACGGTGAACGGCGGTGTGAAGTCGGTGTTCCTCGTGCCGACCGATTATTCGCCGACTCGCTGAACGACAATACCGGATTCAACACGTCCGGCTGAAACAACAAGGCCCCGCGGAATCCGACGATTCCCGGGGCCTTTTTGCTGACAATCCGGACCCAAATCCCGGGACGTCTCGGTCGCATCTGCCAGGCTACGCCCGCAGCTTTCGCTCCAGAATCTCACCGGCCAGTGCCGGGTTGGCCTTGCCCTTGGAGAGCTTCATCACTTGACCTTTCAGGGCGTTGAGGGCGGCCGCCTTTCCAGCGCGGAAATCCGCAGCAGGTCCTGGATTGGAGGCGATGGCCTGATCGCACAGGGCTTCCAGCGCCCCAACGTCACTCACCTGCGACCAACCCTTGCGCTCCACGATCACCTGAGGCGCTTCGCCCGTCGTGAACATTTCGGCGAACACGTCCTGAGCGATCTTGCTGTTGATGGCACCGCTCTCGACGAGTCCCACCAAATCGCGCACCTGCTCTGGTTGCATGCGGACATCCTCCACGGCGATCCCAGATTCGCTCACACGGGCTTGCAAATTGTTGATCACCCAATTGGCGATCGCCTTGGGCTGGGTGGCCCCTTGAATGGCCTTCTCGAAGAAGGTCGCCAGCGGCAGATTATCCCGAAAGATTTCGGCATCACCGTCGGGCAGACCGTAGTTCCGAATGAAGCGCTGCTTACGGGCCAGCGGCAGTTCGACCACCTGGGACTTTACCGAAGCCAACCACTCGTCGGTGGGTACCAGCGGCATCAGGTCGGGCTCGGGGAAGTAGCGGTAGTCGTGGGCATCTTCCTTGGAACGCATGGCTTCGGTGATGCCCGCCAGGTCATCCCAGCGACGCGTTTCCTGACGCAGGGTCTCACCGCGCTTCACGGCTTCGATCTGGCGGGGGATTTCGTACTCGAGGGCGCGGCGCACTCCGGAGAACGAATTCATGTTCTTGATCTCGATTTTGGAACCGAGCTTCGTCGTCCCCTTGGGCCGCACCGACACATTCACGTCGCAGCGCACCATGCCTTTCTCCAGATCGCAGTCGCTGATGCCGCCGCGGAACAGAACATCGGTCAGTGCCCGAAGGTAGGCGTACGCCATCTCCGGCCCATTGAGGTCCGGTTCCGAGACGATCTCAAGCAGCGGCACACCGGCCCGATTGAAATCAACGCCGCTGAAGCGATCGAAATGGCTGCTCTTGCCTACGTCCTCTTCGAGATGCGCTCGAGTGATCCGAACGCGGGACATTCCATTGACAGATCCAAGGCCATCGAACTCGAACTCCAGCCACCCATTGGCCGTCGACGGCTTGTCATACTGGGTCAACTGGTAGTTCTTGGCGGAGTCCGGGTAGAAATAATTTTTTCGGTCAAACTTCGCGAAGCGCGGAATCTCGCAGTTGAGAAGGTATCCAGTCAGCACTGTCAACCGAAGAGCCTCGGCATTCGGCACCGGCAAGACTCCGGGCATGCCCAAGCAAATCGGGCACACGTTGGTGTTCGGATCGGAACCGAAGGCGTTGGCGCACCCGCACCACATCTTCGATTGCGTCTTGAGTTGGACGTGGGTCTCCAGACCGATGACCGCTTCGTATTCCATGCGGCTGTTGGTATGCCACGAGACGCCCCGAAGGCCAAACGGAAGTTCAGCAGAGATTCCCCCGGCCCGGTTTGGCCGGTCCGGGGAAAAAACCTAAAGACACTAATTTGTCAGGCCTTCACCTGCTTGACCTTGGCCCACTTGCGGGTCTTGGCCGATGCGAGCACGGCGTCCACGACATAGTCGGTGGCCAAGCCGTCCTTGAAGTCGGGCTTCGCACCCTTGCCGCTCTCGAGCCCCGAGATGAATTCCACGACCTGGTGGATGAAGCTGTGCTCGTAGCCCAATTGGAGACCCGGAACCCACCACTTGCCGGTGTACGGATGGTCGCCGTCGGACACGTGGATGCTCTTCCAACCCCGCTCGGGGCCCGAATCGCTGTAATCGAAAATCTGGAGGCGGTGCAGATCATGCAGATCCCACTTGAGGCTCATGTTCTCGCCATTGACCTCAAAGGTGTAGAGCGCCTTGTGGCCGCGCGCATAACGGGTGGATTCGAACAACCCCAACGAACCGTTGTTGAAATGGCACATGAAGGCGCAGGCGTCGTCGATGCCCACCTTCTCAACCTTGCCGGTCAAGGTATGCTTACGCTCCTTGATGAAGGTCTCAGTCATGGCGCTGACATCCTTGATGCCGCCGTTGAGCCACATGGCCGTATCGATGCAGTGCGCTAGCAAATCGCCGGTGACGCCGGAACCCGCAGCCTTCACGTCCAAGCGCCAGAGAGCCGCGCCGCCCTGCGGCAACTCGGGATTGATGGTCCAGTCTTGCAGGAAATTGGCGCGGTAGTGGAACACCTTGCCGAGCTTGCCGGCATCGATGAGTTGCTTGGCCAGCACCACGGCCGGGCAACGGCGGTAGTTGTACCAAACCATGTTCGGAACTTTGGCCTTCTCGATGGCCTTCACCATGGTTTCAGCCTGCTTGGAGTTCAGCGCCAACGGCTTCTCGCACAAGATCATCTTGCCCGCTTTGGCGGCGGCGATAGCGATCTCGGCGTGCAGGTTGTTCGGAACAGCGATGTCCACCACGTCGATGTCGTCACGGGCAATGAGCTTCTTCCAATCGGTTTCGATGGACTGATAGCCCCAGCGATCCGCGAACTCTTGTGCCTTCGCCGCATCGCGCGCGCAAACCGCCTTGAGGACGATCTCGTAGCTCGACGGGAAGAAATGTCCGACCTGAGCAAATGCATTGGAATGGGCGCGTCCCATGAAGCCGTAGCCGATGAGACCGATGCGGAGTTGTTTTTTAGCCATAGATACCCGTGGTTGGGAGATGGGCTGAGACTAGAGGTTCGGCATTGCTGGCGGCAATCTCGAGTTGCAGCACGGATGGGTTCTCCAACAACTTCCCATATCTACTTTGATTGCCGGCCATGAGCTTCATCGCACACCGATCCCAATGGGTCCGCTGCTCCAACCGACACTGTCGGGCGACCGTCCGTTTCGAGGATTCTCGTTGTGCCCGTTGTGGATCAGGCCAAAGCGCTCAGGCTCCTATTCCTGCCAGAGCCCGGCTTCGTCACTGCGCCAACAACGCATGCCGGGCCTTCATTTTGGATTCGGACACCCGGTGCAGTCATTGCGGCTGCGAAGCGCCCACCTTCAAGGCCTTCCGGTTCGGTGTCGCCGTCATGGGGAGAATGGCAAAGATGGGATTCGCTGTCGGTATTCTGCTCCTGCTGGTGATTTGGGCTCTCCGCATCAACCCAGCACCCGAAGGCCCTGAACCGGGTTTCGGCAATCCCAGTAAAGCGACGGCCCCGCGCTCGCCCAGCAGCCCAGCTGCGGAATGAGCCCGATTAGGGCGACGGCAACAAGACCGGGCGGAATCCCAGATAGTCACCCCGCATTTCCGGCGTCATCGCACCTCGGATAGCCGACCGCGCGCGCCGCGCTCCGTAAATCCTGCTTCCACCGCGATAACACCGAAAGCTTCCTGCCGATGGCCCCGATGGATCCTTCACTCGATTCGTTGCGTAGTCGCCGTACCAATCTCGACACCATTCCCAAACATTGCCATGCAGGTCATGGAGCCCCCAGGCATTGGGTTGACGGGTCTTGACCGCGTGGGGCTTGCCCTCGGAATTGGTCTCGATCCAAGCCAGCGACGGCAAATCACCGGCAAAGGCCTCGGTCGTCCCGGCGCGGCAGGCGTACTCCCACTGGGCCTCGGTCGGTAAATCCCACTCCCAACCGGCCGGAATGAGCCCCTGAGCCCGATGCCGCTCTGTCAGCGCCCGGCAATAGTCTTGAGCCTCTCTCCAATTGACTTGATTGACCGGCTGATCCGGAGCTTTCCCATGACTGGGATTCTTCGGCATGACCGCTTCCCACTGGGCTTGGGTGCACTCGGTCTCTGCCATGAAGAACCCCCGACTGAACTCGACCTCGTGCTGCACCTCGTCCTTGTCCCGGTTGGCCTCATCCACCGCACTGCCCATGACAAATCGACCGGGAGGCACCCAACGAACCGTCCAACGGTTCGTTCCGAGTGTCACGGTGACGCTGGATCCCGCCGACAGAGGCCGGGTGTCTTTCCAGACTGCAGAAGTGCTGGCCACGGCTGCCGGACTGCCCACCGACGCACCGGGCGGGACTGGGGGAACCGGTCCCCCGCCCTCTGCTCCGTCAGTCGTGAGGACAAGGAACCAGAACCAGGAGGAAGCCAAGAGGACGATCCAATCCAAACGGGGCATAGTGATGTGAATTGACACCAAGCCAGCGAAGGCTTCAACTACCATCCTGTCCTCGTACTCCGAAAAACACCCCTTCTTGAAACCCGAATTGAAGGATATTCGTTTTGATCTGAAAGGGTAACCCTTACAATCAGCGACTAAAACAGTAATAAATTTTATCAACACAAATGTTTAGACGGTTTCGCAGGTGAATAAATTAAAATTAATAGGAGATGATTTTTAACTCCAATATTTTTATTCTATTTTTCACGGCAGTCCTATTGCTCTATTGGTTGATTCGGAATAATCAAGGATACAGAGACTGGCTCATCGTAGTTTCGAGTTTTATTTTTTACGGAACTTGGGATTGGCGTTTCCTGGGATTATTAATTATAACTGGAGGGATTGATTTTGTCTGCGCTTACAAGATTAGCATTAACCCTCAACAAACAACCAAGAAGCGCTGGCTTATGTTCAGTATTGTTTCGAACATGGGCACCCTTGGCTTTTTCAAGTACTCTGGATTTTTTCTGGACTCAGCTCTTCATATTCTCGAAATCTTCGGCCTACAATCCACACGCCCGGTTTTGGCAATAATATTACCGGCAGGTATATCCTTTTACACATTTCAGGCGTTGTCCTACACCCTTGATGTGTACCGAGGCCACATCAAAGTTGAGACTAACCCGGTCAAGTATTTTGCGTTTTTGACATTTTTCCCTCAGCTTGTGGCCGGTCCTATTGAAAGAGCATCGTTTCTGCTGCCGCAATTTCGCGAGAAACGAACCATCAACGAGTCTATAATTTTACGGGGTGTCTGGTTTATTTTATGGGGTTTCTTCCTAAAGGTTGTCATTGCTGATTACTTCGCTCCGCTAGTAGACATGGTTTTTAATGTCAAACACTTGGGAGGTTCTGTCAATATCCTTGCACCCTTGGCGTTTGGCGGTCAGATTTACGGCGATTTTGCCGGTTACTCGCTGATTGCAATAGGGCTCGCTAACACGATGGGTTTTGAGTTATCACAAAACTTCTCACATCCTTATTTGTCTTCCAACATACAAGAGTTCTGGAGACGGTGGCATCAAACATTGTCAACTTGGTTTAGGGACTATTTGTACATTCCATTAGGCGGTAACCGACTTGGTTCGTTTAGAACATTTTTTAACATTTTTCTCACATTTATTTTGGCAGGATTATGGCACGGCGCAAATTGGACCTTTATATTGTGGGGACTCTGTCACGGATTGGCTCTGGGATGCTATCGGCTCTGGCGGACATCCAAAATGAGCGCCAGCATTCGAATTCCAAAAATTGCGGGATGGGGCATGACGATGTTGATTGTAGGTCTTGGATGGCTCTTTTTTCGAGCCACCTCGGTTTCACATGCTTGGGATATGATCCAAGCGGTCACCAACGATCAACCCCCGAGTTGGAGCACGAACTACGCTCTTGCTGTATCGTTCGGACTGCTGGCTGTGTGGTTTTACGATGTTTTCAATAAACATTTCCATTGGGAGCGGGTTAGTGCTTGGCCATGGTTATTACGAATCGTTGTGAAATCTATTTTGTTAGTTTTCATTGTCGCCCGTTGGGGTAAAGAACCTCCAAGCTTCATCTATTTTCAATTCTGAACCCATGTTGCATCAAAAGCACCAATCCGCGGTTCCTCAAGAGGTGGGTCATGTTTACTTGGTAAACCCCGTTGCCCTGGCAAAACAGTTCGCGTCTATACTATTGATTGTTCTCGCGCTGTTTCTTGCAATGTGGATAGCTAACGGGAGTGGCATTTTGCCGAAAAAGTATCAATTAGGTGATCCTGACTCCACCATTATTTCGACCAAGGTACAACTGGCGGCCACTTCAAGCAAAACGCGCATTGCATTCGTCGGAGATTCGTCATGCCTGGTTAATATTCATATACCCACCATGAAAGAGAACGGGATTGAAGCCATTAACCTCGGTACTTTAAGTTATCTGGGGATTGATTCGTTCGGACTCCTGGCACAGCGTTTCTGCCAGAACAAACCGGATGCGCAAATTTTTCTCGTCCTCCATCCGGAGTGCCTCCGAATGGTTGCATCCTCCAGTGAACATCGAAAGATTCTCATGGAGGCTCTCGACCCATCAGCGGACAATCCAACACAGTTCCAATTGAGCAATCTCCGGAAACTCTCAGTCGATGATTTTAGTTCTCGGCTTTTAGATGGTTGGCTGCCCATCCCTGTAAAAGGTCAGTTAGGGTATCGATACGGTTTTAATCACAACCTAAGGGATGAGATTTTTTTCGCCGGTGGATTTATGGAAGAGACCGGGAAATTTGATACATCAGTTTCCCAAGGTTCTTCTGAGTATCGTATTGCTCGTCGGATCCAAAATGAGTGTACCTTGTTTCGATCCTATTTACCGAAAGGAGTCAGAGTGCATCTTTTGATTTCGCCTATCCCTCAATCCCATGCAAGTCGCGGGCATGAGAAACGAGTCTTGGAGATGCAAAGCGAGATCGGGAAGTGGATCCAAGCTGAAAACCCGTACTTAGACTTGCCAACTGTTTTGCCCGATTCAAGCTTTGGCACGGTCACGCATCTTTTACCAAACTCAGCCCATGAATACACTCGACAACTGTGTTTGATGTTGTCTCGATAGATTTATCCCCAGCATCCCCGCTCATGTCCCGAATGTTTCGAGCCACTCAGGCCATCGTTCAGTTTTTGCTGATCCTCACCCTCGGAGTCCCCAGGCTGTTGGGTGCACTGCAAATTGTCTCGGTGAATCCTCCCGCAGGAACCGTTGAGTCGCTGGAACGCATCACGGTCACCTTCAGCGCACCGGTCAGCGGTGTCAGCCCGGCGGATTTTTTGATCAATGGAATTCCAGCCTCATCCGCGACCGGCTCCGGGAGCTCCTACGACTTCGTCTTCAAGACCCCACCGTTTGGTCCGGTGACCATTACCTGGGGGCCGTTGCACACCATCCAGGATCTCAGTCAGCCACCCGTTCGCTTCGATGCCTCGGTGGCGGGTGCCAGTTGGAACTACGCGCTGACCGACCCAAGGCCACCGGGATTGGTTTCGGTACTCCCCCCTCCCGGCGTGACCCTGAAGCAACTGGGGCAGGTTGAGATCCAGTTCAACCGGCCCGTGAACGGAATCGATGCCACCGACCTGCTGCTGAATGGCATCCCGGCTCTACAGGTCGAAGGGCTCGGGGCCGGACCCTACCTGTTTCGGTTCGCTTCAGTCGGGCCGGGGCTCGCCTCGCTGACATGGGCCGCCAATCACGGCATCCAGACCGAGGGTGATGGCCCGCGGAAGTTTGATGGAACCAGTTGGTCTTACCCGGTGGCACCGCTCATGCCGGACCGAAAAATCATCATTCGGGAGATGCTCTCGGAAAACCTTTCGGGCCTGAAAGACGAAGACTTGGATCCGGAAGATTGGATTGAACTCTACAACGCCGGAGACACCGAAGTGGATCTGGCCGGATGGAGCCTGAGCAACGATTCGGACACCCCAGGGCTCTGGGTGTTTCCCAGCCTCATACTACCGCCATCCAGTTCTACGCTGGTTTGGGCCTCAGGTAAGGATCGCACCAACTCGCCACCCAGCCGGTACTTGCACACCAACTTCAAGCTGAATCCCAATGGCGGATTCCTCCAACTGTCGGGACCCGAACTCCCCCGTCTGGCGGTCGATCAATTCGACTATCCCACGCAGGCCCCCAATTTCTCTTACGGACTTAATGGAAACGCGTCCGTCCGCGAGTTCCGTTTCTTTGCCAAGCCGACACCCTCCCAACCCAATGGAATCAGCACCCTGACCAATGCGGTCGCAGACCTGCACTTCAGCGTGCCCCGCGGATTCTTTGCCTACCCCTTTTCGCTGTCCATCGCGTCAGCCCAGCCGGGAACGCTGATTCGCTACACGACCAATGGCAGCATCCCGACTCTGACCAATGGGATCACCTACACTCAGCCCATCGCGATCAATGCCAGTCGGGTCATCCGAGCCGCCGGATTCGCCTCCAACCAACTGCCTTTCCGGGTCCAAACCCACAGTTACCTCTACAACCTCCCGAACTCTCGTCGTCTTCTACCCGTGGTTTCATTGGTGACGGCGACCAACAATCTGTATGGCCGAACCGGCATCATGGAATTCAACCCACGCAATACCCAGAACCACGGGCTCGCCTGGGAGCGGCCCGTCTCGGTGGAATGGATTCGGCCCGAGGACAACGGTGGGTTTCAGGTGGACGCCGGTATCCGCGTAGCGGGCGGCGACTACATCCGCGGTCTCTACGCCTACAACACAACGGCTTTGCCGCAGAGCAAGTACTCCTTCCGGCTCTATTTCCGAGGCGAATACGGGGAGGGACGATTGCGGTATCCGGTGTTCCCAGGAACCACCATTTCGGAGTTCGACACCCTGCACTTGCGGGCTGGTATGAACGATCACAGCAACCCCCTGCTGAAGGACGAATTCGTGAGATCTCTTTGCGATCAAGTGGGCATCGTTGCCAGTCATGGCACCTTCGTGAACCTCTTCCTCAATGGAGCTTATCGCGGCATTTACAATCCCACCGAACGGGTCAACGAAGACTTCCTCCAAGCCTATCATGGCGGTGGCCCTCTGTGGGATGTGATCGGTCCAGCCAACGCTGCGCTGGGAGGCGACACCCAGGCTTGGTCGGCGCTGCGAGCAGCCGCTCGAAAGGATCTCACGATTCGGGCCAACTACCTCGATGTGGCCGCCCGGATGGACATGACCAACTTCATCGACTACCTGCTACCGCACATCTGGTCCGACAATGACGATTGGCCCCATAACAACACCCGCGCTGCACGGGAGCGTGTGGCCGGTTCGAAGTTTCGCTTTTATCCGTGGGATACGGAGTTTTCGTTCGGTTCGCACGACGTCACCTACGACACCATCGCCAATACCCTTTCCAGCCTTTCACCTCCTTGGGGTACGACCGACTACCAATTGATCTTCAACGCCCTGAAGCGTTCTCCAGAGTTCCGACTGCTGTTCGCCGACCGGGTCCATCGAGCGTTTTTCAATGATGGCCCCCTCACCGACGAGCGCATCCGAGCCACTTACACGGCGCTCCGATCGCGACTGTCCCCGTCCATCCCAGGCTTCTCGGATGTCATCACCCCTTGGATCAACAATCGCCGACGGTACGTGACCAACTCCTTTCAGAAAGCTGGGTTTTTGGCCTCATCCAATGCCCCGGTGTTGAACCTCTTCGGCGGCCGCGTGATGCCCGGAACCCGACTGACGATGTCCCGCAGAACCGGGACCATTTGGTACACCACCAATGGAATCGATCCTCGCATGGCCTTCTCCTCGGAAGTAGCCCCTCAGGCCCGTCGCTATGCCGATGCCCTGTTGCTGCAACCTCCGGTTCAAATCCAGGCTCGGACTCTGAGCGGAACCAACTGGAGCGCTTTGATTTCTGTCAGTTTTCAATCCGCCACGATGGCTGCGCCGTTGTCGATTTCCGAGATCCAATACCACCCGGTCGGCGGCGACGCTTACGAGTTCGTCGAGCTCTACAATTCGGGTTCGCTGCCTGCGGATGTATCGGGTTTTCAATTCACGGGAATCCAGTTTCGTTTCCCCTCCCCGACCCTGCCCATTCCGGCCGGTGGCCGCATCGTACTGGCCAACGATTCCAATCCCGTCTTGTTCCGCCAGCGCTATCCGGGCGTGCCGGTTTCCGGTTGGTTCGGAGGCTCTTTGGACAATGGCGGTGAGCGTTTGGAACTGAAGGACAAGGCAGGCCGCATTGTGACTTCTGTGGAATACGGTGATTCCCACCGCTGGCCCCAATCACCCGATGGCCAAGGCCCGTCGCTCGAAAATCGCGATGCCCGTTTGGACCCGGACGATCCGGCCGCTTGGAGCGCCAGTGCACCCGGAGGCACACCGGGCTTACCACCGCTGCCTGCAATCACCCCGCGCGTGGTCATCAACGAACTCCAGGCCACCGGCTCGCCAGACTGGGTGGAATTGTACAACCCCGGTTCCACCTCCGTGGATCTGAGCGGCTATTCGCTGACCGACAACGACGAACCTCGGCGAATGGTCATCTCTGGGGGCACCCTTCTCGGGCCCGGTGCCTACCGTGTGTTTCGCAACTCAGAGGCTGGGTCCGGCGGTTTGGATCGTCTGTCCTTCCCGCTGGATTCCGATGGCGAGACCCTCGTGCTCTTGAACCCCTCCGGGGAGCGGGTCGATGTCGTGCGATTCGGGCCGCAAGTCACCCAGCGATCATTGGCCCGGGATGGCACCGGCCAATGGGTGCTTGCACACCCGACACCGGGCACCGCCAACCAACCCTTGGTAGCAGCGGAACTATCAACCGCACTGACAATCAACGAGTTCCAGATTCTGCCATCCCGAGGATCACCTTGGATCGAGTTGCACAACGCCGACTGGCGACCCGCCTCGTTGGCGGGTTGGAGCTTGGTCACTTCCAACTCGGCGATACCGCTCAACACCATTTCGTTTGTGGAGCCCGGCGGTTTCTTGGTTTTCACAGCAGACCGTAAAACGGGTCCGCGCCAACTGGAAATGGACCTACCCAATTTGGCCGGCCTGCTCGTCTTGCAAGATCCGAAGGGAGCCGAAGTTCAGCGTATCACCTACAAAACTCAGGCGCGCGGAGCCACTTTGGCGCGGATCCCAGACGGCTTGGGTTCCCTTCAATCGCTCTTGTTCAGCGAGACCCCTGGCCTGAGCAACCGTGTGGAGTCCTTGGGCAAGAACCTCAGGATCACGGCATTTTCGGCCCGATCGGCTCCGGATTGGGTGGACATCGAGAATGTTTCCAGCGCTCCTGTTTCGAGGGTTGGCTTGCTGTTGGTCATCGATCCACCCGGACTTCCACCCATGGTGGTTTCGTTGGCTTCCAACAACACACTAGCGGCGGGTTCTCGACTGCGTGTGCTGTGCGGAGCCGACCCATCCGCCGCTCTCGGGAATCCGAACATCATCACCACGCCAACCCGTTTATCGGATGACGGAAGCAGTCTTCGCGTCGAAACCGACGAAGGACGCCTCATGGATCGCGTCGATTACGGCCCGCAGGTCGCTCAAAGAAGCGTCTTCCGATCCAATGACATCTGGTGGTTGTCGTCTGCCAGCGGATCCAACACCCCGCCTTTCACCGCAACCGCCTTGTCGGATGGCTCCACGCTCCGCATCAACGAGTGGATGGCCACCGGCGAAGCCGACGAAGAGTTCATTGAACTGTACAATCCGGACCCACTGCCGGCCGATCTCTCTCGCTGGGTTTTGACCGATGACCCGAGTGTTCGTGGCGTCACCAATAGGTACCTACCCACGCCCAGTTTCATCGCAGGCAACGGCTTCGCCCGATTCCGAGTCGAGGGCAGTTCGTCAGTAACCCCTGGATCGCCACTGGCATTTCGCCTGAGCGCACTCGGAGAAACCCTACGGCTGATTGGCAATTACGGTGGGGTCATCGACAGCGTGGATTATACAATGCAAGTCGATGGCATCTCAGAAGGGCTCTTCCCGGACGGCTCCACCAACCGCGTGCGTTTTCCGACACGTGCCACGCCGGGACTCCCCAACGCCGCCCCGGAAACCGACACGGATGGTGACGGGATTCCCGATCACTGGGAGCTCCTGAATGGACTGCGGCCCGACCTCGCCACCGACGCCATCCTGGATGCGGATGGCGACGGGCAATCCAACCGCAATGAATACAGGGCCGGAACGGACCCCCGCAATGCCTCGAGCGTTTTCCGGCTGACCGTGACTCGTGAGGCGACCGGCGGTTGGGTCTTACGATTCAACGCCCAGCCCGACCGCAGCTACACGGTGCAATCCTCAGACGTGCTGGGTTCGGGGTGGACCCGCCTTCAAGAAACAGCCCCCGGATCTCAGCGAGAAGTGATGATCCCCCTACCTTTGGATGCCGCCCAACGTTTCTACCGAGTGATCCTCCGCTGAGCTGAAACACTTCAGCCGACAGGCATGCGGCGGACACCTCGCGGAGGGGCTGGTGAATTTCCGTCACCACCGACGCCGCGCAGGCGTGAGCC
>Ga0255096_1000249_pt1 | contig 29960 bp, 31 predicted proteins | sample Colum_Atlam_RepA_2_FD_188563 | JGI IMG/M metagenome (GOLD analysis project Ga0255096, IMG submission 188563) | Freshwater microbial communities from Columbia River, Oregon, United States - Colum_Atlam_RepA_8d | ecosystem: Environmental > Aquatic > Freshwater > River | place: USA: Oregon... | reverse complement strand
GGCGATCCCGGCGCGGATGCGGATGTTCGACTGGCTGAAACGCTACAAGGAATGTGGCAGCCCCTGTCAGACCTGCGCGCACCAATGCCCGGTGCAAGCCATTCATCCGACAGGGGAAATCAACCCGAACGAATGCGTAAACTGTCTGCATTGTCAGGTGCTTTACCAATCCACAACCACCTGCCCCGTTGTGATCAAAACCGCAAAACGCCGAGAGGTCGCGGCCGCAAGCCCGGCACGGGTCGCGGCGATCCAGGGGCATCCTAACCTTCAATCAACCAACCGAAAGGACGCTTAAATGTCTGAAGAAACCAAATCAGGGATCAGCCGCCGGGGCCTATTGGGTGCCACCGCTGGCGGGGCCGCACTGTTCGGCGCAATCGGCGGTCGTCTGGCACTGGGCGGGGCAACCACCGGCATCGCCACGCTGGCGGCCAACACCGCAGCCTTGGCCGCAACCGACGCCACCGGCGCCGTTGCCCCCGGCCAGTTGGACGAGTATTACGGCTTCTGGTCTTCGGGCCAAACCGGCGAAATGCGCATCCTTGGCATTCCGTCGATGCGCGAATTGATGCGGGTTCCGGTGTTCAACCGCTGCTCGGCAACCGGCTGGGGTTTGACCAACGAATCCAAGCGCATCCACAAAGAAAACATGTCGGATGCCACCAAGAAACTGCTGGCCGCGAACGGCAAGGAAATTCACGACAACGGCGACCTGCACCACGTCCATATGTCCTTCACCGAAGGCAAATATGACGGCCGCTTCTTGTTCATGAACGACAAGGCCAACACCCGCGTTGCCCGTGTGCGTGGCGACGTGATGAAATGCGACAAGATCCTTGAGATCCCTAACGCGCACGCCATCCACGGTCTGCGCCCGCAAAAATGGCCGCGCACCAACTATGTGTTCTGCAACGGCGAAGATGAATCGCCGCTGGTCAATGACGGCAGCACGATGAACGACCCGACCACCTACGTGAACATCTTCACGGCAGTGAACGCCGACGAGATGACCGTGGCATGGCAGGTGATCGTGTCGGGAAACCTTGATAACACCGATGCCGACTATGAAGGCAAATGGGCGTTTTCAACCTCGTATAACTCGGAAATGGGGATGAACCTTGCGGATATGACCGCAGCCGAAATGGACCACGTTGTTGTGTTCAACATCGCCGAAATCGAAAAGGGCGTGGCCGCAGGCGACTATCAAGAACTGAACGGCGTCAAGGTTTTGGATGGCCGCAAGGGTCAGAACAAGAACTACACCCGCTACATTCCGGTCGCCAACAACCCGCATGGTTGCAACATGGCGCCCGACAAGAAACACCTGTGCATCGGCGGCAAGCTTTCGCCCACGGTGACGGTGATCGACGTGACCAAACTGGACACGCTGTTTGCATCCGACGCTGATCCGCGCTCTGTTGTGGTGGCGGAACCGGAACTGGGCCTTGGCCCGCTGCACACCGCGTTTGACGGCAAGGGCAACGCCTTCACCTCGCTGTTCCTTGATAGCCAAGTCGTCAAATGGAACATCGAAGACGCCATCAAGCTGTATAACGGCGAAAAGGTTGATCCGATCAAAGACAAGGTTGATGTGCAGTATCAGCCGGGCCACCTGAAAACCTCGATGGGCGAAACCCTTGAGGCTGATGGGAAATGGCTGGTTTGCCTGTGCAAATTCTCGAAAGACCGGTTCCTGAACGTCGGCCCGCTGAAACCCGAAAACGATCAGTTGATCGACATTTCGGGCGACAAGATGGTTGTCATGCATGATGGCCCGAACTTTGCTGAACCGCATGACGCGATTGCCGTCCACGCCAGCAAGCTAAGCCCGCTGTCGGTTTGGAACCGCCAAGACCCGATGTGGGCCGAAACCCGCAAGCAGGCCGAAGCCGACAAGATCAACATCGATGACTACATGGACACCGTAATCCGTGATGGCAACAAGGTGCGGGTCTATATGTCGTCGCAAGCCCCGGCGTTCGCGCTGGAAAGCTTCACGGTGACCGAAGGCGACGAAGTCACCGTCATCATCACCAACCTTGATGATATCGACGATCTGACCCACGGCTTCACCATGGGTGGCCACGGCGTTGCGATGGAGATTGGCCCGCAGGCCACCTCTTCGGTAACTTTCGTTGCCGCCAATCCGGGCGTCTACTGGTACTATTGCCAGTGGTTCTGCCACGCGCTGCACATGGAAATGCGCGGTCGGATGTTTGTTGAACCGAAGAAAGGCTAAGCGATGCAGTTGCCCCGGATCTTGCTGATGTTCCTGCTGCTTGCGCCCATGGCGCAGGCGCGCGACATCCCCGTGCAAGCCGGGGCAGACAGCTTGCAACAGGCCATACTGGCGGCTTCTGCAGGCGATGTGCTGATCCTCGGGCCGGGAACCTACCCCGGCCCGGTGGAAATCGACCGCCCGCTGACGCTTGATGGCGGCGGCAAGGCGGTGATTGACGGCAGCTATAAGGGCACCGTCGTCACCATCACCGGAGATGATGTCACCGTGAAAGGGCTGGAAGTCACCCGCTCTGGCACGGTGAACCAGTTTCTGGATGCCGGCATCAAAGTGATGAAAGGCGCAGACCGTGCGCTGATCGAAAACAACACCCTGACCGACAACATGCACGGCATCGACATTCACGGCGGCATTGACGCGGTGGCACGCAACAACACCATCATTGGCCGTCAAAACGCCCATATGATCGAACGCGGCAATGGCTTTTACGTCTGGAATTCGCCGGGCGCGGTGATTGAAAACAACGCTGTCCGCTATGGCCGCGACGGCATCTTTTCCAACGCCTCGAAGAAAGACACCTACCGCAACAACCTGTTCCGCGACCTGCGATTTGCGGTGCATTACATGTATACCAGTGACTCCGAAGTTTCTGGAAATATCAGCATTGGCAACCACTTGGGCCTTGCCATCATGTTTTCCGACCGGGTCGTCGTCAAAGACAACCTGTCGTTTTACGACCGCAGCCATGGCCTGATGCTGAACTTTGCCAACAAATCCGACATCTCTGGCAACCTTGTGCGCGGTGCCGAAAAATGCACCTTTATCTACAACGCCAACCGCAACCTGATCGTCGGCAACCGCTTTGAAGGCTGCGATATCGGTATCCACTTCACCGCCGGTTCCGAAAAGAACGCGCTGACCGAAAACGCCTTCATCGGCAATCGCGAACAGGTGAAATACGTCGGAACCCGCGATATCGAATGGAGCCTTGAGGGGCGCGGCAACTATTGGTCCGACCACCCCGCCTTTGATCTGAACGGCGATGGTCTGGCCGACAGCCCGTTTCGCCCCAATGATCTGATGGACAGCATCTTGTGGTCGCAGCCCTCTGCCAGCCTGCTGCTTGGCTCGCCGGCGGTGCAGCTTATCCGCTGGTCACAAGCCTCGTTTCCCGCAACCATGCCCGGTGGTGTCGTTGACAGCCACCCGTTGATGGCCCCGATTGACATCGTGGTCCCTGCTGAAATCGCCCAGATGGCCGCCGCCGTGGCAGACCGCTGGCAGAAAGTGACGTTAGATGACCCCGAGCTTGACGCTGAAACAACTCACTAAGACCTTCGCTGGCTTCACGGCGCTGAATGCGGTTTCCCTGACCATCGCCCCCGGCGAGAGGGTGGCGTTGCTTGGCCACAACGGTGCCGGAAAATCGACGATGATGAAGATCATCCTTGGCCTGATCCCTTACGATAGCGGCGAAATCCACGTCACCGGCGCTGCGCCCGGCTCTACCACTGCACGCGCCAACACCGCCTACCTGCCCGAAAACGTCGCCTTCCACCCTGCCCTGACCGGGTTAGAGCAAATTCGCTATTACCTTGCCTTGCGCGGTGAAAACCCCGCCAAGGCGATGGATCTGCTGGATCGTGTTGGCCTGACCCATGCCGCGAAACGCCGGATCGGCACCTATTCCAAAGGCATGCGGCAACGCGTTGGCCTTGCGCAAAGCCTGATCGGCCACCCGAAGCTTCTGGTGCTGGATGAACCCACCTCGGGGCTTGACCCGGTATCGCGCCGCGATTTCTACACCCTGCTGGATGGCCTTGCCGCAGATGGCGCGTCGATCTTGCTGTCATCGCACGCGCTGACAGAGGTAGAGGCGCGCACCGACCGCATTCTTATTCTGTCAAAGGGCAATCTGGTGGCCGAAGGCAGCCTGCCCGACCTGCGCCGTCGTGCCGCGCTGCCGGTTGCGCTGCACATCACGCCGCAGGCGGACAAGGCCGATGTCGTGCTGGCCGCCCTGCCCGAAGCCACACCGAAAGACGGCGGCCTGCACATCCTGTGCCCGCAAGAGGCAAAGCTGCCAATGCTGACCCGCATCACCGCACTGGGCGCATTGATCGCCGATCTGGATGTGCTGCCGCCCAGCCTTGAAGACATTTACAGCCATTTCAGCAAGAGGGACGGGCAATGAACCGCATTCTCGCCACCGCAGCGGCAGAGTTCCGCATTGGCTTTCGCAACCGCTGGGTCGCCATCGCCATGGCAATGATGGTGCTGTTTTCCATGGTGCTTTCCGCTGCCGGCTCTGCCCCAAGCGGCGCTTTGGGGGCGGATCGGTTGTCGGTTACCGTCGCCAGCCTGACCAGCCTTTCGGTCTATCTTGTGCCGCTGGTCGCCTTGCTGATGTCATTTGATGCCGTGGCGGGCGAGGTTGAACGCGGCACGCTGCCGTTGCTGCTGACCTATCCGGTTTCGCGCGGCGAAGTGTTGGTCGGCAAACTTCTGGCGCATCTGGCCATTCTGGCGCTTGCCATCATCGCCGGTTACGGCGTTGCGGCGGTTGCTGCCATTGCGGTTGACCCCAATGCCACCGCGGGCCTGCCTGCTTTGTGGCGGCTGGTGTGGTCGTCGTTGCTGTTAGGTGCCACCTTCCTTGGCACCGGCTACGCCATTTCTGCCCTGTCGCGGCGCCCCTCTGGCGCGGCGGGCCTTGCGATTGCGCTGTGGTTGGTGCTGATCGTTCTTTTCGATCTGGGCCTGCTGGCCGCCGTGGTGGCCGACAACGGCGGCCGCTTTACCACCGATGTGTTCCCCTATGCGCTGCTGGCCAACCCGGCCGACGCCTTCCGGCTTTATAACCTTGTCGCATCCGATGCGACCGCCGCCGCCGCCGGTGTATCCGGTGCCGCCAACACCATCCCGGCGTGGCAGTCGCTGCTATCCATCGCACTATGGCCGCTGGCCGCCCTTGCCCTTGCCATCGTCGCCTTCAAAAAGGTGACCCCATGAAACGCGCCCTTGCCCTGATCTTGTTGCTTGCCGCTTGCCGGGAAGACACCGCCGCCCTGCCGCAACCGGTAGAGATGACAGCCCAAACCGTTGGCTATTATTGCCAGATGAACGTGCTGGAACATCCCGGCCCGAAAGGTCAAATCCATCTTGACGGCCTGCCGGGCGCGCCGCTGTTCTTTAGTCAGGTCCGCGACGTAGTGGCCTATAAACGCATGCCCGAACAATCGCACACCATCACCGCGATCTATGTCAACGACATGGGCGCCGCCCCCAGTTGGGATAACCCCGGCGCGGGCAACTGGGTGCCGTTGTCCGACGTTATCTTTGTTGTCGGCTCTGACATGATGGGCGGCATGGGCGTCGCAGAACTGGTTCCCTTCAAAGACCCGGCCAAAGCCATGGCCTTCGTCGACGAACATGGTGGCCGGGTGATGGCGCTTGATCAAATTCCGCAAAATGATGTGACGCCCCCCGTCGCGGACGCGGGCGACACCGACGAAGACTATGCCGCCCGCCTGAAAAAGCTGGGCACAAAGGTTGGAGGCTGAAATGCACATGCTAACCCGCCGTCGCTTTATTGCGATTTCTGCCGCAGGGTTTGGCCTTGCCGCCCTTCCCGCTCGCGCCACCGGCCTTTACGACTGGCGCGGTCAGGCTTTGGGCGCCGAAGCCCGCATCTTGATAGATCATCCCGATGCCGAAGCGATCACCACGCGCGCGTCGGCAGAAATCGCGCGGCTAGAGGCGATCTTCAGCCTTTATAAAGCCGACTCTGCCCTTGCCCGTCTGAACCAAGACGGCATCCTGACCGCACCGCCGTTCGAACTTTTGCAATGTCTGGCGCTAAGCAGCCAGATCCATGCCGCAAGCAACGGTCTTTTCGACCCCAGCATTCAACCGCTTTGGGCGCTTTATGCCAGCCGCTTTGCCGCAGGGACCGCCCCAACCGCCGAAGACCTGCGCCAAACCCAAACGCAGGTCGGTTGGCAGAATGTGCAGTTTGACGAAGATGCCATCCGCCTTGCCCCCGGCACGGCGTTGACCCTGAACGGCATCGCGCAGGGCTTCATCGCCGATCGCATCGCCGATCAGTTGCGCGCCGAAGGGCTTGACAACATCCTTGTAAACACAGGCGAATTTCGCGCGTTGGGGTCTATGCCCGACGGTACCGCATGGCCGGTGCAACTGACAACCGGCGGTGACGTGCCTTTGGCCAACCGCGCCTTGGCGTCTTCGGCGGCACTTGGCACCACCTTTGATCAGGCCGGCAAGGTTGGCCATATCCTGAACCCACGCACCGGCACCCCAGCCCCGGCCACATGGCAATTGGTGTCAATTTCGGCACCACAAGCAGCCCTTGCCGACGCGCTATCAACCACCGCCTGCCTGCTTGCCGACAAAGCCGCCGTGCAAGCCCTGATTGGCAAATTCGATCAGGTGAAAATCGAAGCCCTAGCCTAAGCCAAAGAAAAACCGGCGACCCAAAAGGCCGCCGGTCCACCTAACACTCAACCGTAATGGCTTACTCGCCGGGCAACTGACGCACCGCACCGGTGGCGGCAGAGGTTGCAAACAACCCATACGCCCGCAGCGCTTGGCTTACCTTGCGCGGACGCGCCTTGGCAGGCTTCCAGCCTGCAGCATCTTGCGCCACACGACGCGCGGCCAATTCGGCCTCTGGCACCGCCAGATGGATGCTGCGCGCCGGAATGTTGATCTCGATCCGGTCACCTTCTTGCACCAACCCGATCAAACCACCCGAAGCCGCCTCGGGCGACACGTGGCCAATCGACAGACCCGAAGTCCCACCCGAGAACCGGCCATCGGTCAACAGCGCACAGGCTTTGCCCAGACCTTTGGATTTCAGGTAAGACGTCGGGTACAGCATTTCCTGCATCCCCGGCCCGCCCTTCGGCCCTTCATAGCGGATCACCACCACGTCGCCTTCTTTGATCCAGTTCGACAAGATCGCTTCGACAGCGGCGTTTTGCGATTCAAACACCCGCGCGGGGCCCGCGAAAACCAGAATGGAATCGTCAACGCCAGCGGTTTTCACAATGCAGCCATCGGGTGCGATATTGCCTTTCAGCACCGCCAACCCGCCGTCTTTCGAAAACGCGTGCTTGGCCGACCGGATCACGCCGTGTTCGCGGTCAAGGTCCAGTTCCTTCCAGCGGTTCGAAGTGGAAAACGCCACCGAGGTCCGCACGCCACCTGGCGCCGCAAGGAAGAACTGCCGCACCGCATCATGGTTGGTGCGCGAAATATCCCAATGATCCAACGCCGCGCCAAGGGTCGGCGCATGCACGGTCGGGCAGTCGCGGTTCAACAGCCCCGCGTTGTCCAACTGACCAAGGATCGACATGATGCCACCGGCGCGGTGAACGTCTTCCATGTGCACGTCTTGCTTGGCGGGGGCAACTTTACACAGGCAAGGCACCTTGCGGCTAAGCACGTCGATATCGTCTTGGGTGAAATCAATGCCGCCTTCGTGTGCCGCCGCCAGAATGTGCAGCACAGTGTTGGTCGACCCGCCCATCGCGATATCCAGCGCCATCGCGTTTTCGAAGGCTTGCTTTGACGCCACATTGCGCGGCAGAACCGTTGCGTCGTTTTGTTCGTACCAACGCTTGGTGATCTCGACAATCAGATGACCGGCTTGTTCAAACAACCGCTTGCGGTCGCTGTGGGTCGCAAGGGTCGACCCGTTGCCCGGCAAAGACAGGCCCAGCGCCTCGGTCAGGCAGTTCATCGAGTTTGCGGTGAACATACCCGAACACGACCCGCAGGTCGGGCAGGCTTCTTTTTCAATCGCTTCAACTTCGGCATCCGACACTTTGTCATCTGCCGCCACCACCATGGCATCGACCAGATCCAGCGCAATTTCCTTGCCGTTCAGCACGACCTTGCCCGCTTCCATCGGGCCGCCCGAAACAAACACGCAAGGGATGTTCAGCCGCATCGCCGCCATCAGCATGCCGGGGGTGATCTTGTCACAGTTGGAAATACACACCATCGCATCGGCGCAATGGGCGTTGACCATGTATTCAACGCTGTCGGCAATCAATTCACGCGACGGCAGCGAATACAGCATCCCGTCATGGCCCATCGCAATGCCATCATCGACGGCGATGGTGTTGAATTCCTTGGCAACCCCGCCTGCCGCTTCAACCTCGCGCGCCACCATCTGACCAAGGTCTTTCAGGTGCACGTGGCCAGGCACAAACTGGGTGAAAGAGTTCACAATCGCGATGATCGGCTTGCCGAAATCGCCGTCCTTCATCCCGGTTGCGCGCCAAAGCCCGCGCGCGCCAGCCATATTGCGGCCGTGGGTGGTGGTTCTGGAACGATATGCGGGCATGGGGCTATCCTCGAACTGGGTCTGCAAGTGCGTCTCACAGATTGGCGCAACCTACATGACGCCTGCGCGGGGCGGGATCAAGGGCGCAATCGCGGTTTTGCGGCTTTGCGGGCAGAGTTGGGCGCAAGGCCACGCGCAATCTGGCGGCTGTCAGGCAAACGCCCCGACACCCGCCTGCTGAAATCCATCCACTGTGCGGGTCAAAAACAGCACGCTAAGGCCATGCCGCAGCGCAAGCTTGCTGCCCGCCTCCGGCCCCAACACCATCATCGCGGTTGCCCAAGCATCGGCTTCGGCGCAGGTTTCGGCCAACACCGTCACGCTGGCAGGGCTATTCGGCAGCGGTCCGCCCTTTAGCGGGTCCATCGTATGCGACAGGCGTCTGTCGCCCACATCCACCCAATGCCGGTAATCGCCCGAAGTTGCGACGCTGGCATCGTGCAGTTCTAACATCGCCTCGGCGGCGCGCTGGCCAATATCTGGGCGCTCTACCGCCACCCGCCATGGCCGCCCATCGGGTTGCAGGCCAAAGCCGCGCAATTCGCCGTCCAAGCCACATAGCCCCGCCGCAATGCCAAACTGCTGCAGCACCGCAACCATGCGATCAACTGCATAGCCCTTTGCGATACCGTTCAGATCCAGCGCAATCGCCGACCGTTTCTTGATCTGCCGCGTAACCTCATCCACCGCAATGACCTGCGGCGCAGGCCGACGCTGCTCTGCCATCGCCGCAATAATCGCGGCGCGGTCCGGCGCGGCAGGCCCAAAGCCCCAAGCCTGCACAGCATCGCCCATGCCAATATCAAACGCGCCGCCAGAGGCCTGCCCAATCGCCAGACCAAGCTGCACCACCTCCAGAAATTCGGTCTGTACCGCAAACCAATCACCAACCGGCGCACGGTTGAACCGCATCAAATCGCTGTCTGGCTGCCACGTCGACATCTGCGCATCCACCCGCGCCACCGCATCGCCCAGCGCCGCCTGCAATGCGCTATGATCGCTGTCGGTGCTATAGAACACCGCAGACCAGCGGGTGCCCATCACAGGACCATTCAGCGCTATTCTAGTAAACGTCTTCGGCATAACGCCCCTCTGCCTTCAGCATCGCCGGTGTCAGCCCATGCGGCGCCAGCACATCCGCCAGCGCAGCCTTCACTCCCGCCGCCATATCCCGCCCGCCGCAGACCAACACCTGTGCGCCATTCTGCACAAGCTGCGCCAGCCCTGCCGCATCGCGCCGCACCGCATCCTGCACATAAGCACGCGCCGCGCTGCGCGAATAGGCGACCTGCACCGAACTTAGCTTGCCCTCGGCCTGCCACGCCTGCATCTCTTCGCCGTATAGCAAATCCGACTCTGGATGGCGCGCGCCAAAGTACAAATGCATCGCCCGCCCGGCCGCATTGTCACGCGCAAAACCAGCCAACGGCCCAATACCTGTGCCCGCCCCGATCAAGATCACCGGCGCTTTGCCCGTTGTGGGTCGGAACTCGGCATTTTCGCGCACGAAGCCTTGCACCTGATCGCCCACGGCCAAGCCCATCAACAAGCCAGAGCATAGCCCACCCGGATGCTTGCGCACGCAAATCTCGACAAAGCCATCCGCCGAACCCGACGCCAGCGAATAGAACCGCGGCAGGGTTTCACCCTCTGGCACCACCCCCAGCAGATCACCGGGGCGGTAGCGCGGGAAAGACCGCTGCCACCACGCAGCCTTTGGCACCGCAAATCGCAAAATCGCCGTCGGCACCTGCATTTCTGCCCCATAATCGCGCCGCGACACCAAGGTCAGCGACCGCGTTTTCGGGGCATCAGGATGGTGCGCCAAGGCCAGATCAACCCCAATCGCCGCGCCCAAATTCCGGCCCCAGCGCGCAAAATCCTGCGGCGACTGCCGATCCACCGTGTCAAACGGCAGCAAAATCGGCCAACCTTTGGCTTCGGCAAGCTCGGCCACCTGCCGCGCAAAGCCGCAAAACGCCGGAAACTGCCGATCCCCAAAGCCAAGCACCGCCATTGGCACCCCAAGCGGCGCAGCCGCCTCTAGCGCCGCCAGAAACCCCGCCGCCCGCGACGGCGCAGCGCCTTCGCCATAGGTTGCCGCCAAGACAATGATCCGCTTGGCATGGCTATAGCGTGCCGGTGCAAACCCCGCCATCGACGCCACATGCACCGCTTGGCCCGCGTCTTTCAGCGCATGCAGCAGACAGGCGGCAAAGCCCCAGGTCGTGCCGCCTTCGCTGCCCACCAAGATCACCGTCTCGGCATGGCTTGCCATCACAGCGCCGCGCAGGTGCGGCTGCGACCGCCACGCCTTCCACCACTGCAAGCTGCCCGTCACCGCCAGCACCGGCACGCCCAGCGCCGCCAGCCCCAAGATCAGCCCCAGCCACCACGCGCCCTGCCCGGTATGCAGCATGTAAATGAATTCATAGATCCGCTGCCACGGCCCGGCATCCGTCCAGACCAGCATCTTACCGGTGCCCTGATCGATATAGCCTTCGCCCGCGTCGGTTTGCAGCGTGAACACATCGGTCGCATCGCCCGCATAGGGAAAGGTCAGGTCACGCAGCATCGCAACCGGCGTATCTTTCAACGCCGCCATATCGGCCAGCGCAAAGCCAACCTGCCCGCTCACCACATCCGGCACACCCGCACCTTCGGGATCAACTGGCAGCAATTCGAACGTATTGGCAAACATGAACAGCGCGGTCAGCGCCGACAACAGCAGCCCCGGCACCGCCCAGCGCGAGATTTCAACATGCACCCGCCCCATGGCAGGCCCGCGCAGCCGCGCAAACCAGTTGCGCCAACCGCCAACCCGGCGCACCACCAAAAACGCGCCCGACACCGACATCACCAGCATGACGCCCGCCAGAACTGCAGACCCAATGCGACCACTGTCTTGCAACAGGAACGCCCGGTGCAGTTCGGTCAACCAACGCACAACCGCCGACTGGGTGTAATCAGAAACCGCCTTGCCCGTCGCCGGATCAATCACCACCGCTTCGGGCTGATCGCCCTTATAGTAATAGGCCGTCACCGCGCCCGACGGGGCGCGGCTGATTTGTTCGACCGAAGGAAATTCCGCCACGATCCGCGTCGCCAGATCCGCCACGCTTTGCGCAGGCACCGCCGAAGGGGCCGTTGCCACCTCATAGGCGGGCATCACCGACAGCGCCGCCCCCGATAGGGTCAGCACAATCAGAAACACCGCCGCCACTAGGCCGGGGATTTTGTGAAGCGAACGCAGCATGAACTTTAAACCTTACATGTCGTAACGGAACGTCGCGATATAGCGTTTGCCCGCCACATCCTGCCCGGCACCCGTGGCCGTCAACGGCACCACGATCTCTGACGGGCTGTCGCGCATATCTTCAACCGCCGCATCAATGTGCAACTGATAGCCCGCATCAAACAGCGCATCCTTCAGATCAAGCGTAATGCTCAGCTGTTGCCCCTGCCCAACGCTGGCCCCGGTAATGCCATCCACCTGCGAAACATCGCCGCCCGTGGCCTGATCCCAATCGCTTAGGTGGCGGTAATAGCGCGTCCGCCCGCCCGCCATCCACAAGCTGCCCTTATAGGCGCCGCTGGCATCGGTGACGTAAAACGCAAGGAACGCGTTGTTGCCGCCATAGCTGTTAAGTTGGGTGGTGAAAGTCACCGGTTTCGCCATTGCAAAGCCCGGCATCGTCAAAGCGGTGGTCAGCGCCAAAGTGGCCAACAATTTCTTCATCATCGTCTCCGTTTCATCACATCAGTCAGGCGGGGCTTAGTTCACTTTGACCTGCGGCGTGCTGCCGCTTTCAAAGAGCCCGTTATCGGGCGGTGCAACCGGCGCGCCGTTGTTCATCTTGGGGATCACGACGCAGCCGCCTTCCCCTTCGCCCTCGTCATCATCATCGCCCTCGCCGCCTGCCTTCAGGCACGGCGCGTTGTCTTCATCATCATCGCCCGCACCTTCGTCATCATCCTCGCCCTCGGCTTCGGCAAATTGCAGCAATTGCGCCAGATCGCGCAGTTGTGCCTCGGAGCTTTGCGCGGCGGGGTCAGCCTGCGGCATCGTATTGGCAACACCCGGCGCTGCAAAAACCATCAACGCGCCGAAAGCAGAGCCAAGGGTAAGAAACGGAAAGGCAAGTTTCATTGATCAATCTCCATAAGCCATCTGGTTGCCCTGTTTGTGATACGCCGCGATGATCAAAACCTGACGCTGCCGGATTAATTTCTTCAGCTTGCCGTCAGCAAAGCCCACAGCCCCGTGCCAAAGAAATGGCCCCACCCTTGCGGGCAGGGCCAAAATTCGGACCATGCGGGACAACCTTTGTGGAAAGGTCTGGGATGAATGGCCCGAAACTTAGCGGGTGCAGGCAGGATCAATCCTGCTTGTCACCGTCATGTTCATGTTCGTCGTCTTCATGCTCGCCGCGTTCGTGTTCGCGCTGCATGATCTCAAGCGTGGCCGGGTTGACCGCCACTTCAAAGCGGTTGCCTTTGCCATCACGGGCGAAAACCTCATAGCAGCCGTCATCCACCTTGATGCGGTCCACCAACCAGCCCTGATCTTCCGCCATCTTGCGCACCGCGTCGCGCGGCTGCCAATCGGCCATTGGCACAGCGCAGCGTTCATCCTGTGCCCAAACCGGCGCAGCGACGCCAAGGCCCGCAGCACAAACGGGAAGAATGCAAAGGAAGGTTCGGAAATTCTTGCGCATTTTGCGTCCATCAAGCTTGTCTGCTAACAGCTATGCCAGACAATCCTTACGGCAGGCTGAAGCGGCGCTTGGCGCGGCGTCAGCCCTGTGTCAGGCAAAACCGTAATGGCTTGGCAAAGCAAAGGAAGGCAAACACCATGCGTGTGCTGTTGATCGAAGACGATACCGTGCTGGGCGCCGCTGTGCGCGACCAGATTAGTGCGGATGGCCATTCGGTCGATTGGGTGACCCGCCTTGACGCCGCCAGCGACCACTTGAAATCGGTCGGCTACGATCTGGTCTTGCTGGATCTGATGCTGCCAGACGGGCGCGGCCAACCGTTCTTGCGCAAACTGCGCGCCGCGGGCGATGTGACCCCGGTGATCATCTTGTCGGCACTGGATCAGATCAGCGACCGGATCGACGGTTTGAATGCCGGGGCCGACGATTACATGATCAAGCCCTTCGATCTGTCAGAACTGACGGCGCGGCTAAATGCTGTCGCGCGCCGCTATTCGGGCAACCCCAACCCCATCATCACCTTTCGCGATCTGGATATCGACCTTGCTGCGCGCTCGGTGCATCGGGCAGGCAAAGCGGTGCCTTTGACCGCCCGCGAATGGGTGCTGTTCGAGGCATTCTTGCAGCGGCCCGGTCAGCTGCTATCAAAAGCCCAATTGGAAGACCGACTTTACGCCTTCGACGCCGAAATCGACAGCAACACCATCGAAGTCCACGTCAGCCGCCTGCGCAAGAAACTTGGCCACGACGCCATCGAAACCCAGCGTGGGCTTGGCTATCGGCTGGGCACCGCATGACCGCGCCACGCTCTTTGCAAACCCGGCTGGCCTTGGCGCTGGGGCTGGGGCTGACCCTGCTGTGGCTGGTCGCGGTTGGGGCTGCAGGCGCGCTGTTGCACAAAGAAATGAACGAAGTTTCCGACGCCGTGCTTGCCGAAACCGCGCAGCGGCTGCTGCCCTTGGCAGTAATGGATATTATTGACCGCGACGAAGAAGGCATGGCGCAAGACATCGCCCGGCTAAGCCAGCACGATGAATTGCTGACCTATGTGGTGCGCGACGACAAAGGCCGCGTGCTGATCCGCAGTCATGCCGCCGAAGACGAAAATTTTCCGCCGTTTCAGGCCGTGGGCTTTGCCGAAACCGCCACGCATCGGCTGTATTATGACCAAGCCCTGCAAGGCGCGCTGACCATCGCAGTCGCCGAACCGCTGTCGCATCGCGCGGAAATGACCCGCACTTCGCTGATGACACTGGCGCTGCCGCTGTTGGTGCTTATTCCTGCCAGCCTGCTGGGTGTGCTGCTGATCGTGCGGCGGTCTTTGCGGCCGGTGCGCGGGTTTTCGAAAAGCCTTGCCAGTCGCGGTGGAGGCAACCTGACCGCCCTGCCCGATGCGGGTCTGCCCGCAGAACTGTCGCCCATCGCCCGCGCGGTCAATGCGCTGTTGGCGCGGATTGAACGCACCCTGAGTGCCGAGCGCAGCTTTGCCGCCAACGCCGCGCACGAACTGCGCACCCCGGTCGCCGCCGCACTTGCGCAAACCCAACGCCTGATCGCCGAAACTGCGGCGGGGCCCGCCCGCAAACGTGCCGAAGATATCGAAGCGTCGCTGAAACGCCTGCACCGGCTGGCCGAAAAACTGATGCAACTGGCGCGCGCCGAAGGGGGGCGGATGCGGCAAGCCGAACCTGCCGACATCCGCGCCATTCTGCGCATGGTGGTGCAAGACGCCGGTCGTTCTGGCAGCACCCCGATCAAACTGGATCTGCCGCCAACCCCGGTGCTGTCCGACATCGACCCCGACGCGCTGGCCATCCTTGCCCGCAATCTGATTGAAAACGCAGTCAAACACGGCAGCGGCGATGTGATGGTTGCTTTGCAGCAAGATGCCTGCCTGTCGGTCAAGAACCCCGGCCCCGTGGTTCCGCCCGAGATTTTGGCTGGCCTGACCACCCGTTTTTTGCGCGGCAGCAGCGATGCCGAAGGCACCGGTCTTGGTCTTGCCATCGCAGCGGCTATTGCCGAAGGTGCTGGTGCAAAGCTGGACTTGCTGTCGCCTGCTTCTGACCAACGGGATGGGTTTGAGGCGCGGTTTTGTCCCTGAACCGCAGCACCAATTTGCGCTGATGGCGGCCTCCGGCGGGGATATTTAGGCCAAGATGAAGCCCGCGTCGGTTTTCAACTGTCACGTCGCAAAGGTCGGTTCCGGTTTGCTTGCCATCGCGTATACCCGCGCCGGTGAGGAGAGTTTAATTACACAGTCGGCAGGTTTGGCGGCACGCAATCCGCAGGCTTTCGGGTTTTTGGTAACGCTTTTGGGCGTGACCATGTTCTTTCCCGATGCGCTGGTGGTGCGTCTGATCGCGGCGGACACCATGACCATCGCGGTCTGGCGTGGCCTTGCCGCCGGGGCGGTGACCTTGCTGTGCCTTGCGATATTTGACCGCGCCAGTCTGCCCGGCTTGCATACGCTGAAATCAGGGGCATCAGTTGCGCTGATGCTGATGCAGGGGTTTGGGTCGATTTTCTTTCTGGCCTCGCTGGGGCAAACCTCGGCGGCCAATGCCTTGTTGATCTTGGCAACCGCGCCGTTTCTGGCCGCCTTGCTATCTTGGGTGTTGTTAAAGGAAACCATCGACGCGGTGACGGGCGTGGCAATTGTGGCAGTGTTTGCCGGTGTGGCAATCATTGGTGCCGGAAGTCTGGGTGGCGGCCATTTGCTGGGCGACTTGTTTGCACTTGGCAATGCCTGCACCATCGCGATTTACTATGTGGTGCTGCGGATGGCGCCGCAGCAAAAGCTGATGGGGTCCATCGCGCTTGGCTTCTTGCTGACTTCGGTCATCGCGTTTCCCTTCGCGCCGATGTTGCCCTTCACGCTGGCGCAGGCCGGATTGGTGTTTCTGTCGGGCGGGGTGATCTTGGCGGGCGGTGTTGCCCTGCTGCAGATCGGGCCGCGCTATTTGCCTGCCCCGGAAGTGTCGATGATCACCATGCTGGAACTGGTGGCCGGCCCCTTGCTGGTTTGGCTGTTTACCGGCGAAAACCCCGGCCAGATGACGCTGATCGGTGGGGCGGTGATCTTGCTGGCCATCACCGGCCACAGCGCAGTGCGGTTGCGCCAAACCCAAACCCGCGCGGCGATCTGACCTTACCGGTCGCAGCCTTGCCAAATCGCCACAGCCATCGCACAGATTGCGGTTTGATGCGGGCAAACCACCAGCAGTGCTTGCCCCTTTGACGCTGACCCGCTATCACAAAGAAAAGTAAAAACGGGCGGACGGATGCGCATTCTCATCACCAATGACGACGGCATCAATGCCCCCGGTCTTGTGACCTTGACCAAGATTGCGCAAAACCTTGCCGGACCCGATGGCGAAGTTTGGACGGTTGCCCCTGCTTTCGAACAATCGGGCGTTGGCCATTGCATCAGCTACACCCACCCGATGATCAACGCCAAACTGGCAGAGCGGCGCTATGCCGTCGAAGGCAGCCCCGCCGACTGCGTGCTTGCAGGGGTTTATGATGTGCTGGATGGGGCAAAGCCCGATCTGATCTTGTCGGGTGTAAACCGCGGCAACAACTCGGCGGAAAACGTGCTGTATTCAGGCACCATCGGTGCCGCGATGGAGGCGGCGCTGCACGGTATTCCGGCGATTGCGCTGTCGCAATACATGGGCCGCGAAACCGAAGGCCTGGACGACCCGTTTGAAGCCGCCGCCACCCATGGTGCCGCCGTGATCCGCGCGCTGCTGGAAAAAGGCGTTTGGACGGGCGACGATTACCGGGTGTTTTACAACGTCAACTTTCCGCCCTGCGCCGCCGCTGCCGTCAAAGGCTACAAGGTAGCTGCCCAAGGTTTCCGTCGCGACACCAACTTTGGCGTGCAGCCCTATACCGCGCCGTCCGGCAAGCGGTTCTTGTGGATCAAGGGCGGCCCGCAACATACCCCCACCCTGCCCGGCACCGATGCGGCGGTAAACCTTGACGGCTATATCTCGATCACGCCGCTGCGCTGCGATCTGACAGCGCATGATCTGTTGGCCGATCTAGAGGCGCGGTTGGCATGACAGAGGACGGACTGCCCGACGACGAAACGGCAGCCGAACGCAAGATGCGCTTTCTTTTTGCCCTGCGCTCGCGTGGTGTCACCGACACTCGCGTCTTGACCGCGATGGAACGGGTTGACCGTGGTAATTTCGTGCGCGGCTTGTTTGCCGAACGCGCCTATGAAGACATGCCGCTGCCAATCGCCTGTGGCCAAACCATCAGCCAGCCATCGGTGGTGGGGTTGATGACACAGGCGCTCAACGTGCAAACCCGTGACAAGGTGTTAGAGATTGGCACCGGATCAGGCTATCAGGCCGCGATCCTGTCGCATCTGGCGCGGCGCGTTTACACCATCGACCGTCACCGCCGCCTTGTGCGCGAAGCGCAAGAAACCTTCCGCGATCTGGGCTTGGTCAATATTGTGGCGATGGCGGCCGACGGCAGCTTTGGTCTGCCCGATCAGGCACCGTTTGATCGCATTATCGTGACAGCCGCCGCCGAAGACCCGCCGGGGCCGCTCTTGGCGCAGCTGAAGATCGGCGGTATCATGGTCGTCCCGGTTGGACAGTCCGACACCGTGCAGCATCTGATCAAGGTGACGCGGCTGGAAACCGGCTATGATTATGAAGAGCTTCGGCCCGTGCGCTTTGTGCCATTGGTTGAAGGCATCAGTACTGAATGACAACGCGCCGGGGCATACCCCGGACTGGTAAAGAGGCAAGCATGACCCTGTCGCGTCTTCCAATCCTTGGCCTAAGCGCCGTTCTGCTTGTGTCTGCCTGCGGCAAGACCCAGCCCTTCGACTGGGATCTGCGTGGCGGGGCCAATGCACTGGACACCTCTGGTGCCGCCCTGCAAGCCACCGATCCGCGCCCGCAAGCCGATGCGCGCGGCGTGATTTCTTACCCCGGCTATCAGGTTGCGGTGGCGCAGCGCGGCGATACCGTGGCTTCGGTGGCTGGCCGCGTCGGGCTCGCCCCGGATGAGCTTGCCCGCTACAACGCCCTGCGTCCGACCGACCCGCTGCGTCAGGGCGAAGTGTTGGCCTTGCCGTCGCGCGTCGCCTCTGCGGGCGCTCCGGGCATGACTGGCGGCGTGATCGGCACCTCGGCCGCACCGGGGTCGGTGGATGTATCAACCATCGCCACCACCGCGCTGGACCGGGTCGAAACCACGGCCCCGGCGGCGGCAGCCCCGGCAAAGGCCGCCGGATCTGAACCCATCCGGCATCAGGTCAAACGCGGCGAAACCGCGTTTACCATCGCCCGCACCTACGGCATCTCGGCAAAATCGCTGGCAGATTGGAACGGGCTTGGCTCTGATCTGGAAGTGCGCGAAGGCCAATTCCTGATCATCCCGACCGCAAGCGGCGCTGCCCCAAAACCGGCTGATCCGGTTATGGTGGCAAGCCAGCCCGGCGAAGGGTCGCCCACACCAGAGCCTCCCTCGGCGAAAAAACCGCTTCCGGCAGAAAACCCGCCAAAAGCCAGCGAAAAACCCGCAGCGGCTGCGGCCGATCTGGGCCAAGACCGCACCGCCGCCTCGGCGTCAACCTTCGCGATGCCAGTGGCGGGCAAGATCATCCGCGGCTACACCAAAAAGAAAAATGACGGCATCGACATTGCCGCCGCCGCAGGCACCGCGGTGAAAGCCGCCGCCGATGGCACCGTCGCCGCCGTCACCAAAGACACCCAAGGCACGCCGATTGTGGTGATCCGCCACGCCGACGGCATCTTGACGGTTTATGCTGGCGTTGACGGGTTGAAGGTCGCCAAAGGCGCCAAGGTGACAAAGGGGCAAACCATCGCCGTCGTGCGCGCCAGCGACCCCGCCTTTGTGCATTTCGAGGTGCGCAAGGGCGTCGATTCCGTCGACCCGATGACCTATCTGCAATAAAACTCTGTCAGGCCGCGCTGTGCTGCTTAGCCAATAGCGCGGCCTGACATGGCTGCCACAGCGTTACGGCTCAATGCGCAGCGGTTCTTGCTCCAACCGCGCCCGATAGGCCGCCAGCGTTTTATCCGCCTCATCGGGAAACCGTTCGCCCGTCAGGGTGACCGCAACAATACGGTCAATCCGAAAGCTGCGAAAATCGTTCCGCGCTTCGCAATATGCCGCCAAAGTCGAAACCCGCCCCTGCTTTTCCAACGCAAGCGGGCGAATGTCGCTATGACTTTCGGTGCCGCGCGGGTCGATATAGGTGATCGTCACCCGCTCATGCGTCTTGATCGCCCGCCGCAGCAGCGGCAGATGTTTGGGCGCGGTTTTGTCGGTTGGGCCGGGAAACGCGAACAACCCTTCGGGGTCTTTCGTCGGGGCCGGGGTCACCGCCGCCACCTTCTTTGCCAAGGCCCGCGCCGCCCGCGCCAATGGCACATCAGCCGATTCTGCCGCCAGCCGCAGCCCAAGCCGCAAGGCATCCAGCTCGACTGCGTTCAATATCATCGGCGGCAGGGTAATGGGTGCCCGCAATATGTACCCAACGCCGCGTTCGCCCTCTACCGGCAGGCCAGATGCCGCCAAAGTCGTCATATCCCGCCAGATGGTTCGCACAGAAACTTCAAGCTTTTCAGCAATTTCCGAGGCGCGGTGCAACCGGCCATCGCGCAGAATCTGAATCAGGTCGAACAGGCGGTCAGTGCGGCGCATCGGGTTTCCGGTATTATGACAACTGACATATAGCTGTCAGTTTGCATGGGGTAAAGCGGTGCAAAACCGCCAAAATCCGGGCGTTTGGGCTTTCCTCGCGGCGCGATGTCGGTAAGGCTGATCCCCGAACCGTCGCAAAGGTGCGGCGCATAGGAGGATTGATCATGCACTTGAGCCCGTTGCATCTGTTGGTGTTGGCCCTTGTCGTGCTGGTGCTGTTTGGCAAAGGCAAAGTTTCGAACCTGATGGGCGAATTCGGTCGCGGCATCACGGCGTTCAAAAAAGGCGTGTCGGACGGCTCGGCAGAGCTGGAAAAAGAAGCGGCTGCCAAGGCTGCAAAAGATGTCACCCCGTCGGATCAAGACAAAGTCTGATCGCTTTGGGTCTGACCCTGTAAGAGCTTGAATTTCTTACGGTCAGGCCTTGCTGATCTGGGGCTGACATGCCGCGAAAGGGCTGATGCAGAATGTTTGGGGATATCGGCTGGACCGAGATATTGGTGATCGGCATCGTGGCGCTGATCGTGATCGGACCCGAGGATTTGCCGGATATGTTCCGGCAGGTTGGGCGCTTTACCGCCAAGCTGCGGCAGATGTCGCGCGAGTTTTCGCGCGCGATGGAGCAGGCGGCGAAAGACTCGGGCGTCAAGGACGTGGCCGATGATCTAAAGGCGGTCACTTCGCCGAAATCGCTGGGCATATCGAAGGTGAAAGAAGCGGCGGATCGCTTTGAAAAATGGGATCCGATGAAAAACGCAACCAAGCCCACCAGCACCGCCAAGGCCCTGGTGCCCGCCCCAATGCCCGCAACACCTGCGCCTGCAGCCGCGGTTGCTGCCGCCGATCCGGTCGCCACAACCGCAGCGGTTGAAGCCAAAATCCACGGCCCTGAAACCCAAGCCTTGCTGGACAAGCAAGCGGCGAAAAAGGCCATTCTTGCCGAAACCACCGCAAAGCTGAAAGCGGTCGACGCAGGCGATGTGGCGGTTGCCGCCAAACCCGCTGCCAAGCCGCGCGCGAAAAAGGTCGTGGCCGAAGGTACAGCCACAACACCGGCCGCCGAAAAGCCCGCGCCAAAACCGCGCGCGCCCCGCAAGACCAAGAAGGCAGATGAGGCATGAGCCACACCGACGATATGGATGCCAGCGCCGCACCGCTGATCGAACATCTGAAAGAACTGCGGAACCGCATTCTGATCTCCATCGCGGTTTTGGCGGTGGCTTGCATCTTGGGCTATGTGGTCTGGAAACAGGTGTTCCACGTGCTGTCGCTGCCGATGTGCCACGCGATGGAAGCCTATGGCCAGAAATGCCAATTCGTGCTGATCAAGCTGCAAGAAGGCTTTTCGGTCGCAGTCAAGATCGCGGTCTGGGCGGGCTTTGCCATGGCCTTCCCGGTGATCGCGTTGTGGCGCCCGGGCTTTATCGCAATGAAAAAGCGGCCTTCCTGCCTTTCCTTGTGGCCTCTCCGGTGATGTTCCTGGCCGGTGCCGCCTTCGCCTATTACATGATCTTGCCCGGCGCGTTTCACTTCTTCCTCAGTTATCAAAGCGACTTTGCCGCCGCGATGAACAATGAAAACGCGCTTGCCGCAGGCACAGATACCGCACTTTCCGCCCTGCCCAGCGGCGTGCTCTATCAAGGCTCGGTCGAAAGCTTCTTGTCGCTGACCATGAGCTTTGTGATGGCCTTTGGCCTCTGCTTCCAGCTGCCGGTATTGCTGACCCTGATGGGCAAGGCCGGGCTGATTTCGTCGCAAGGCATGAAAGCCACCCGTAAATACGCCGTCGTCGCCATTCTGGCCGTCGCCGCCGTGGCAACGCCCCCCGATGTGATGAGCCAGCTGGTAATGTTCTTTGCGATCTACCCGCTTTACGAAATCTCGATCCTGCTGATCACGCGCTTTGAAGCACAACGCGAAGCCGAAGCACGGGCGGATGGCACTTGGGTTGAAGAAGACGAAGCATGACCGATACCTTGCTGCGAATTGCCGAGGCGCTGGAACGTATGGCGCCGCCCCCGGCCGCCACCCCTGATTTCAGCGCCGAGGCCTTCGCTTGGCACACCGCCCCCGACCGGCTGGAGCCGGTAAAAAAGGTCAGCCGCGTCGATCTTGGCTTGCTGATCGGCGTCAACCGGTCGCGCGATACCTTGCTGGAAAACACCCGGCACTTTGCCAACCGCCTGCCTGCCAACAACGCGCTGCTTTGGGGCGCGCGCGGCATGGGGAAATCGTCGCTGGTCAAGGCGATCCACGCCGCCGTGCGGGCCGAAGGCCATGACCTGAAAATCGTTGAACTTAGCCGCGAAGACCTGCCTTCGGTGCAGCGACTGTTGGCGCATCTGCGCAGCGCACCCTATCAGTTCATCCTGTTCTGCGACGATCTGTCCTTCAGCCACGATGACCAGCACTACAAATCGCTAAAGGCCGTGCTGGACGGCGGCATCGAAGGCCGCCCTGACAACGTGCTGCTTTACGCGACCTCAAACCGCCGTCACCTGATGCCGCGTGACATGATCGAAAATGAACGCTCAACCGCCATCACCCCCGGCGAGGCGGTGGAAGAAAAAGTGTCGCTGTCAGATCGTTTCGGGCTGTGGCTGGGCTTCCACCCCTGCTCGCAAGACGAATATCTGGAAATGATTGCAGGCTATTGCGCCGCGCATGGGGTTCAGGTGCCGCAAGATGTGCTGCGCGCCGAAGCCATCGAATGGCAAGCCACGCGCGGGTCGCGGTCGGGTCGGGTAGCGTGGCAATTCTTCTGCGATCTGGCGGCACGTCACGGCGTTGCGCTGTGACCCCTTGCCATTTCGGGGTGCAGGCCTGATCTTGCTGCCATGCTGATAGAAATTCTGGTCATCTTTGCACTGATTGTGCTGAACGGTGTGTTGTCGATGTCCGAGATGGCGATCGTCTCGGCGCGACCGGCACGGTTGAAATCGCTTGAAGGCAAAAGCAAGGGGGCTGCGGCAGCCTTGCGGTTGGCAGAAAATCCGGGGCGGTTCCTCTCTACCGTGCAGATCGGCATCACCATGGTGGGTGTGCTATCGGGGGCGCTATCTGGCGCCACCTTGGGCGCGCGTTTGACCGGTTGGTTGATCCGCCTTGGCGTGGCACAAGACTGGGCCGCCACCTTGGGCGTGGGTGGCGTCGTCGTCACCCTGACCTATGTCTCGCTGATCGTGGGCGAGTTGGTGCCAAAGCAACTGGCGCTGCGCAATGCCGAAGGCGTCGCCATTCGGATGGCCCCGGCGATGGCAGTGCTTAGCACCGTCACAACCCCGATTGTCTGGCTGCTGGATAGGTCGGGCAAGGCGGTGCTGTGGCTGATGGGTCAGCGCGGCGATACCGGCAACCGCGTCACCGAAGAAGAGGTGCACACGCTGCTGACCGAAGCCCACGAAGGCGGCGTGCTGGAAGATGAAGAGCGTGAAATGATGGCAGGCGTCATGCGCTTGGGCGACCGCACCGCTCGCGCCCTGATGACGCCGCGCCACGAAGTGCTGATGTTGGAACTTGAAGCCACCTCTGCCGAAACCGTTGCCGCAATTCGCAAAAACGCCCGCCCCCGCATGCTGGTGCAAAGCCGCGAAACCGGCGAAGTCGTTGGCATCATCACCTTGGCCGACGCCTTCAACGTGGTGTCGCGCCGCGAAGCGCTGGACCTGAAAGCCTTGGTTGTCGATGTGCCGGTGGTATCCGATCAGGCCGACGCCTTGGACGTGATCGAAGTGCTGCAAAAAACCGCGCATCACATCGCGCTGGTTTACGACGAATACGGCCATTTTGAAGGCATCATCACCACTGACGACGTGCTAGAGGCGATCACCGGCGCGGTCAGCTCCGCCGATGCCGACGAACCGGCTTTGGTTGAACGCGCCGACGGCTCACTTCTGGTGTCCGGCTGGATGCCCGCCGATGAATTCTGCGACCGTCTGGGGCTTAGCCGCGCGCTTGCCGGCGAATATGACACCATCGCTGGTCTTGTGCTGCACCAGCTTGACAGGATGCCGGTGCTGGGTGACGTGTTCACCGTTGAAGGCTACAAGTTCGAAGTGATTGACCTTGACGGTCTGCGCATCGACAAGGTGCTGGTCAGCGAAGCCTGACGGCCCGCGCCCCTAGCGCGCACCACCTGCCGGAAACACATAGCAGCGGTCGCGCCGGATCATCAGCCACAGCGCCGTGCCAGCCTTTGGCAAAAACACCCCCGGCACCGATGCTGTCAGCACCGATCCGTCAAACTCCATGCGAAACTCAACCAGACTTTCGCGCCCCAGATAGCGGGCGCGCTGCACCACGCCACGCGCGGGGCTGCCCTCTACCGCCGTCGGGTTCGGCCCGCGCCCGGCGCGATCAAAGTCGATCTTCAGATGCTGCGGCCGGATCACAATATCTACGCTTGCGCCATCGGCATGGCCCGGCGTCAAAAACTCGCCAAACGGCGTTTCTGTCAGCGCACCGCGTGATACGCCACAGATCACATTGATATCGCTAAAGAACGCCGCCGCCGCACGATCAACCGGCGCATTATAGATGTTATAGGGCGCGCCACGCTGCACCACAGCGCCCGCGCGCATCAGTGCAATCTCATCGGCCATCCGCATCGCTTCGTCCGGCTCATGCGTGACCAACAGCACCGCAGCGCCTTCTTCTTTCAGCACTTCCAGCGTTGCATCGCGGATGCCATCGCGCAGCCGGTTGTCCAGCCCCGAAAACGGCTCGTCCATCAGCATGACCCGTGGCCGTGGCGCCAAGGCCCGCGCCAAAGCCACCCGCTGCTGTTCACCGCCCGAAAGCTCATGCGGGTGCTTGCCGGAAAAACCCGAAAGGTTCACCTTTTCAAGCAGTTCTTCGACGCGCCGCATCTTGGCGGCCTTGTCGCCACCAAGACCAAACGCCACGTTTCCCGCCACGGTCAGGTGCGGAAACAGCGCGAAATCCTGAAACATCAGGCCAACACCGCGCGCCTCTGGCGGCAGGTTGGCCTTCGGCCCAAACACTTCGCGGCCATCAATGCAGATACGTCCAACGTCCGGCGTCTCCACCCCGGCAATCATCCGCAACGTCGTCGATTTACCGCAGCCAGACGGCCCCAGCAGGCACATCACCTGCCCCGCTTCGACCGTCAGCGAAACATCCGCAACAACAGCGCGCCCGGCAAACGACCGGGTCAGCGATTGCACTTCCAAGCGAGGCGGTAAGGCGGACATGGTATTCCTAGAAATTCACTCAGACATTTCCTAACAGCCGCCCTGCCGCCCTGCAAGATTACAGCGTCGAATTCATCGCGCCGCCGTCCAGCAGAATGTTCTGCCCCACGATATAACCCGCGTGCTGGCTGCACAAAAACGCACAAGTCGCGCCAAACTCTTCGGCAGTGCCATAGCGCCGCGCCGGTATCCCCGCCGCACGCTCTGCCTGCGCTTGCTCAAGGCTGATCCCCTTGGCTTTCATCACGCCAGAATCCAGCGAAACCGCCCGATCCGTTGCATGAATTCCGGGCAACAAGTTATTGATAGTAACACCATATTGCGCCACTTGGCGTGAGGTGCCGCCGACATACCCCGTCAGCCCCGCACGCGCCGCATTAGACAGGCCCAGTTGCGGGATTGGCGCCTTCACCGATTGCGAAGTGATATTCACCACCCGGCCCCAGCCTTGCGCAATCATCCCCGGCAACAGCGCCTTCATCAACGCAATCGGCGTCAGCATATTGGCGTCCAAAGCGCGGATGAAATCCTCGCGCTCCCAGTCGCTCCAGATACCGGGCGGCGGGCCACCGGCATTTGTCACCAAAATATCCACCGGCCCGGCCGCCGCCAACACCTTCGCCCGCCCGTCCTCGGTGGTAATATCAGCCGCCACCGCCACCACCTGCACACCATAACCGCGCAGCTCTGCCGCTGTCTGCTCAAGTGCCACAGCCCCGCGCGCGTTGATCACCAGATCAACCCCGGCCTGCGCCAAAGCCACCGCACAGCCGCGCCCAAGCCCTTTTGACGCCGCGCACACCAGCGCATGTTTGCCCTTAATGCCCAAATCCATCGCCAAACCTCCAATTTTCGGTCAACCTAGCAGCCAACCCGCCGCCCCGCCATAATTTAACCAAACCGAAAGCGTCATCTGGGGTTGAGCCGCGTGCAGAGCTAAGCGATACGCATTTTTAACCAATTGATTGCAGTTTAAGCCCATGTCGACCTCGCCGCTTTCCCCCGCGCACCCCGGCCACGCCACGCAAGTCTTGGCGGCGGATGCAATTTATGTCGCCACCGGCGTGAACAACGGCGATGGCTTGGAAGGCCCGCTCGATGTCTGCCCCGGCGATATCTACATGCTGGATGACGAAATTTCGCCGTTGCGTCTGGTCGTCACCCGCTCTGGCTCCGGCCAGCACGTCGGTCGCGGCAGCGCCGTTGGCCGCGACGGCGACGCGCTGCGCCTTGAGGCGCGTTATACCATGATGTCTGCCGATGGTGATCAGATCGACATCGTGCTGATCGCCCTGCCCGATGGCACCCGAGTCGCCCTGCCGCTGTCACCCATGGCGGCGCAAACCGAATACACCTTGCTGAAAGTCGATGACGCCCCGCAAGAAACCGGCCTGTCCGATCTGCTTTGTGTGTCTTTCGCGCGCGGCACCATGATTACTTTGGCCTCTGGCCAGCAACGCGGCATCGAAGATTTGCGCGCGGGTGATCGGGTTCTGACCCGTGATCACGGCGGCCAACCGATCCGCTGGGTCGGTTCAACCACGCTGCGCGCCGTCGGTGCCTTTGCGCCGGTGGTGATCACCGCCGGCACTTTGGGAAACTCCGGCGATCTGATTGTCAGCCAACATCACCGGATGTTCTTGTATCAACGCGAACGCAAAGCGGGCATCGCCACATCCGAACTTCTGGTTCAGGCTAAGCACCTTGTTGATAATAATAACATATTCATCCGTGAAACCGGCTTTGTCGATTACTTCAGCATCGTGTTTGACCAGCATGAAATCATCTATGCCGAAGGCGTTCCGGCAGAATCCCTGATGGTGAACGACGCAACCGTCAGCCGCCTTCCCGCCGAACTTTCCGAAGACGTAAAGGCCCGCTTCCCCGGTTTAAGCCAGCATCAGCACTTCGGCACCGAAGCCGGTCGGCAGTTTTTGGATCAGATCGGCCCCGAAAGCTTGTTCAAGCCGCGCCCGCCTGCCGTGCGGCAACGGTAGACGCCGCAGGCGGTTTGGGCTAAAGCCCGCGCATCATGACAAATCGCGCCCCTCTTCCGCCCGAAATCGCCCGCCGCCGGACCTTTGCGATCATTTCGCACCCCGACGCTGGCAAAACCACGTTGACCGAAAAATTCCTGCTGTTCGGTGGCGCGATCCAGATGGCTGGCCAAGTGCGCGCCAAGGGCGAAGCCCGCCGCACCCGGTCGGACTTCATGAAGATGGAGCAAGAGCGCGGAATTTCCGTGTCCGCCTCGGCGATGTCGTTCGACTTCCGCCACTACCGCTTCAACCTTGTCGACACCCCCGGCCACAGCGACTTTTCCGAAGACACCTACCGCACGCTGACCGCCGTTGACGCGGCAATCATGGTGATTGACGGTGCGAAAGGCGTGGAAAGCCAGACGCAAAAGCTGTTCGAAGTCTGCCGCATGCGCGACCTGCCGATCCTGACCTTCTGTAACAAGATGGACAGGGAATCGCGCGACACGTTTGATATCATTGACGAAATCCAAGAAAATCTTGCAATCGACGTGACCCCTGCGTCGTGGCCGATTGGCATGGGCCGCGAATTCGTTGGCGCTTACGACCTGCTGCACGACCGTCTGGAAATCATGGACCGCGCCGACCGTAACAAGGTCGCCGAAACCGTGCAGATCACCGGGCTTGATGACCCGAAACTGGCCGATCACGTTCCCGCAGACCTGTTGAAGAAGCTGCGCGAAGAAGTTGAAATGGCAAAAGAATTGCTGCCAGCCTTTAACCGTGAATCCTTCCTGAACGGCTCGATGACGCCGATCTGGTTTGGCTCGGCGATCAACTCGTTCGGCGTCAAGGAACTGATGGACGGCATGGGCGAATACGGCCCCGAACCGCAGCCGCAAAAAGCCGCCGAGCGGCAGATCTCGCCCGAAGAATCCACCGTTGCCGGCTTTGTTTTCAAGGTGCAGGCCAACATGGACCCCAAGCACCGCGACCGCGTTGCCTTCGTGCGTCTTGCCTCGGGGCATTTCGAACGCGGCATGAAACTGCTGCATGTGCGGTCAAAAAAGCAAATGGCCATCGCCAACCCGGTGATGTTCCTTGCCGCCGACCGCGAACTTGCCGAAGAGGCGTGGGCGGGTGACATCATCGGCATCCCCAACCACGGCCAGCTGCGCATCGGGGATGCCCTGACCGAAGGCGAGGCACTGCGCTTCACCGGCATCCCGTCTTTCGCGCCCGAGCTGCTGCAAGGCGTGCGGGCGATGGACCCGATGAAGGCAAAGCATCTTGAAAAAGCGCTGATGCAATTCGCCGAAGAAGGCGCCGCCAAGGTGTTCAAACCGATGATCGGCTCTGGCTACATCGTCGGCGTCGTTGGCGCGCTGCAATTCGAAGTCTTGGCCAGCCGGATCGAACAGGAATACTCGCTGCCGGTGCGCTTTGAACCCAGCCAGTTCACCTCGGCGCGTTGGGTTTCGGGGCCAAAGGCCGAAATCGAAAAGTTCACCAACGTCAACAAGGGCCATATCGCGGTTGATAACGACGGCGACACCGTGTTCCTGACCCGTCTGCGCTGGGACATCGACCGGATCGAACGCGATTACCCCGAACTGAAGCTGACCGCGACGAAAGAGATGATGGTCTAAGTGATCCTGCCCCTGCACGAGCTGGCCGCGCTTGGCACCGCAACCTGCTGGGCAGGAACCGGGCTTTTCGCCACCGATGCCGTGCGAATGCTGGGGCCATTTCACTTTAACCTCATCCGGCAAGCCTTTGTTTCGGCGCTGCTTATGCTCATCGTCAGCCTCAGCGGCGCATGGGCGGGGCTTGCCATGCCACAAGCCCTGACACTGGCGCTTTCCGGTGTTGTCGGCATCCTGATCGGCGACACCTTCAACTTTGCCGCCGTGGGTCGGCTTGGCCCGCGTCGCGCGGGCGCGGTATTTGCACTTAACGCCCCGATGGCTGCGCTGATGGGCTGGTGGCTGCTGGGCGAATCCCTGCCGCCACGCGCCATCCTTGGCATCGCCCTGACCGCCGCAGGCGTGGCGCTTGCCATCCTTGGCCGCCCGCGCAGCGACGCCCACCGCCTTGAAACCCTGTATGGCACCGTGATCACCGGCGTGTTTCTGGGCCTTGGTGCCGCTTTCGGCCAAGCCGCAGGCTCGCTGATCGCGCGTCCGGTGATGACCACCGGCATCGACCCATACCTTGCCTCGCTGTTTCGCGTCGGCGCCTCTGGCCTTGCGATGAGCGTGCTTGCCGCAACCCCGTTTGCGCCGCCGTTGCGCCCGCTGACCCGCCGCGCGCTATTCCTGACCGCCGCCACTGCGTTTACCGGCCTGCTGGTCGGAATGACGCTGTTTCTTTACGCGCTGCAAGGGTCGCAAACCGGCATCATCGCCACGCTTTCGGCCACCTCTCCGGTGATCATCCTGCCGCTGCTGTGGCTGCGCACCGGTCAACGTCCCAGCGCGCTAAGTTGGGGCGGGGCAGCGCTTGCGGTTTGCGGCCTCGCGCTGATTTTCTCGCGCTAGGACGAAATTTTTCAACCCGTCAGCTTGCTGTTTTGCGCCGATCTGACTGTGCTATTCGTCGCAATTAACGCTACATTTCAACGAAGACTTACACCATTTCGCAAGATATTTCGCCATTGTGCTGCAAACCAGCAGCCCGCGCGCCCCTTGCAAGCCCCGCGCCCCCCCGGCTTAGTGCGCAAAATTCCCGCTTG
>Ga0255096_1000248_pt1 | contig 30009 bp, 42 predicted proteins | sample Colum_Atlam_RepA_2_FD_188563 | JGI IMG/M metagenome (GOLD analysis project Ga0255096, IMG submission 188563) | Freshwater microbial communities from Columbia River, Oregon, United States - Colum_Atlam_RepA_8d | ecosystem: Environmental > Aquatic > Freshwater > River | place: USA: Oregon... | reverse complement strand
TTTATGTTGCGCTTAAGCAGGGCGACAAGCTGCTTGAGATTAGTACAAGCAAGTTGACTGATTACATGCGCAACAAGATACGTGACGCGGACGATAACGCCGGTTTCGGTATTGTGCGGGAGCCAATGACAGCGCTGTCGTTGGAAGCCAAAAGAGCGTTTAAGAAAAGCATGCGCGACATTGCGGCTGTGCTGGACATGCGCAACTTCAACATTGAGTCGGAGCCGTACTACGAAGAGACCGAATCCCCCAAGGATTTGCTCAATCAACTACTATACGAATACGCAGGCGACTACGTCCGCGCCGACATGCTGGCGTTTAACAAAAAGGCCAACGAGGCGTTGGGCCTTACCGGGGCTGAGGCGCTTATTGATCAAACTGGAACTGTCGATACGCCAAGCAAGATTGCTGACACCGAGCCAGTCCAGGCATTGACGGAAACCGACGAGGAACCTGTGTATGCCCGCGCTCAGGCTACCGGCATGGACCGGGCGCTGGATACTGCCAGCCAGTTGATTGCGTCCAAGAAGACGGTGCGCGAGCGCATCAACGCCAACCTGGGGTTGAGCTTCCGTACCCAGGCGCTGGACCGCCTGGCCCCGCTGGAGAAGATTGCCTACGAGATGATGGACCCCTTGAAAGGGCTCCAGATGATGACCTACCTGCGCTTTGCCGACCAGAAGATGTCGTTTGTGCAAGGGTCCGTGGGTATCGGTGCTCCGCAGCTGGTGAAGTACGAGCGTGCAGATGGGCGTGATGAGTACATCGTCGAGAACGTGCCGGGTGCAAGTTTGTCTTCTGTAGTGATGAAGCTGCGCGATACGCCAAACATGAACGCTGAAGCCGCTAACCAGCTGTTCACGCTGTACCTGGCCGCCAAGCGGGGTGACCGCGTGGGCTACGACAAGTTGAACTTCAAGATGCCGGAAGCCCAGATCAAGTCTGCGGTCAAAGAGATTGAGTCTAACGAGGGCGTGCGCAAGGTATTTGAAGAGGCCCGTGAGCTGTACAACAGCTACAACCGGGACCTGATGAAGTTCCTGGAATCTACAGGCGCTTTGTCTCCGCAAGAAGCCAAGCGTTTGTCCGACACCAACGATTACATTCCGTTCTACCGCGAAGAAAACGGCTACGCCGTGCTCGTGGTGGGCGGTGAGGGTACGTTCCGTATTGGAAACCTCAAAGACCAGCCGCAGTTGCGCGAGTTGATTGGCGGTGAACAGAAGATCCTGGACTTCATGACCAGCTCGGTGCAGAACACATCGATGATCATGGATATTGGTCTGCGCAACCTGGCCACTAAGAACGCCATGTTTGAGCTACAAGACCTGGGTCTGGCTCGCTTTCTGGGGTCTGACACATCCGGCCCGGACATCGTGACGTTCAAGGACAAGGGCGTTACCAAGTACGTGCGTGTTGAGACCGACAAGACGGGCATCCCCGCGCAGCTGCTGGTCAAAGGCATGGAAGGCATCCCGGTCAACAACTCGGCGCTGGTACGTGCCCTGGGCTACGCTGCGTCCGGTGTGCGTAAAGGCGTAATGCTGAACCCGCTGTACCCGGTCAAACAGCTGTTCCGTGACTCGGTAGCCGCCCCGATGGTGTCTGGCGCTGACTTTGTTCCGGTGCTAGGTGCGCTCAAACAGATTGGCAACGGTGCTACGAAACATAAACTGGAAGCTCGCGGTGTAACTGGCGGTCAGGTGTTCACCGGAACCAACGAAGACTTGAGTCGTATCCTGAAAGATATGCAGGCAGGCAAGATTGGGTTGGGCCAGGTTGTTGCCAAGGCGGAAGCTATCGCCATGGAGGCTGATGCGCTGACCCGTCGTGCTCAGTACGACTCGTACATCAAGCAGGGCTTCTCGGAGATGGAAGCAACGCTAATGTCGTTGGAATCCATGAACTTCAACCGCAAGGGCTTGTCCCCCAGCGCACGGTTCCTGGCCACCACAATTCCGTTCTTCAACGCCCAGGTACAGAGTTTGGACGCACTGTACCGCTCGCTGCGCGGCAAGATGCCAATGAGCGATCGTCTGAACATCCAGGGTAAGTTGATCCGTCGAGGCGCTCTCTTAGCAGCAACCTCCGTCGCATATGCCTTGCTGATGCAAGACGATGATGCGTACAAGAACGCCACGCCTGAACAGAAGTACAACAACTTCTTTGTGCGTTTGCCTGGGCTGGACGAGCCGCTGCGCTTCCCCGTGCCGTTTGAAATTGGTTACCTCTTTAAGTCACTGCCCGAGGCAATTGTCAACCTCATGGCTGGTGGCCCCAAAGCTGAACGCGATGCGTTGGTTGCTTTCCGTGGTATTGCGTTGCAGACCATCCCCGGAGGCACATCGCTGTTTCTACCTGCTGCACTGAAACCCATCGTCGAGAACGTGGCTAACTACTCGTTCTTTACGCAAGGCCAGCTAGAGGGCAAGCGTGAGCAAAGCCTGCTGCCTGAGTACCGCTACCGTGACACCACGTCTGAGCTGGCCAAAGGCCTGGGCATGGCTACTGGCACGTCGCCGATAAAGATTGAGAACCTGATCCGTGGCTATCTTGGCCCGGCAGGTATGGCGCTTGTGCAGTCGTTTGACTTTGCTATGCCCAAGACGGGTGGCGTTGAGCAGGCTACCAAGCGCCTGTCGGAAACCCCGGTGATAGGCACGCTGTTCCAGCCCAACGACGCCAAGGGCATTATCAACGACGTGTACGACCGCGTGACCGAGATCAACCAGATCAAGAGCACTTACACCGATTTGCTGGCCGAAGGCAAAGGCGCAGAAGCCCGGGCGTTCTTGCAACAACACGTCAACGAGTACGCCCAGGCCGCAGTAGCAGGTAATTTCCGCACGCAGATGGAGACCCTGACCAAGGCCGAAACAGCTGTCAAGGCGTCGGCTTACAGCGCCGAGAAGAAGCGCGAGATGTTGGATCGCCTGCGGGAACTAAAGATCAGGATGGCAACCAATACTAGCGATGTCTTCGATAGAACCACACCCCGCTAAGCCGGTTGTGAATAGCGGGGTAGGCTTTGGCATCAAAGACGCGATGGCGCAGGGCTGCGTTGAGCCCGGCCTGTAGCGTCTTCTCCACGTCGAGGCAGGGGACAAAGAACCCCTGCCCCCGCTCAACCAACTGCCACGGGAATAACCGGCTGGAGTACGGCATCTTCTAAGGTGTGAATGTGTCGGCTGATCTTGATCGCCGCCACGCGCATCGGCGGCCCCTCGGTCTTGGACATCATATCCTTCTTGGAGATAAACGTCACTGTGAACAGCTTGGCAATATCCGATTTGAAGTTGGTGTAGCTGAAGCTCATGTTGGAGCAGAACATCCGCATGAGCCGCTCCTCGATGTAGAAGTCCACGCCGCCCTCGGTCACGCCATGCTCGACCCGGCCCATCACCTCTGCACGTGTGGTCTGCTTGCCGATCGTCGTGCCGTCGCTGAACATCGCTGCGGGGCTGGCCTTCTCGCCGTACTTGACCACCACAAACTTGCCCTGGTACTCCTGGATGTAGGCGTTGAGCACGTCCTCAGCGGAGCGCTTGCCGCCCTTGATACAGGCGCGTAGGTTGGCGATCTGGCGTTTGTACGCCTCGATGATTTCCTGCACCGGGATCGTCGCAATGCCTGCCCGGTTGAACAGGATGCACGCCGCCACAACGCAGCCCACCGTGGCCATCCAGAAACGCTCGTCGCTGGCAGCATTAAACTCGTCATACATCCGGGCAACGCACTCGTTGGTCAGCGCCTTGATCTCCTCGCGGTGATCCACCAAATACTGAGCGTAGATGTTGCCAGCCAGCCCGTAGTTGCTGTGCAGCGACTTGATGAGGTTGATCTCGTCTTGGCTCCACTCCAGCTTCTGATCCATGGCGAACTCGATCAGGCGGCGCAGCTCGCCCTCAGACGCATGGTCCCGGGCTCCGGCCAGATAGTCCACAGCCCCACGGTTTGACGACATGATGGCCAGCGCCGCCCAGATGGACAGGTTCAGCCGCTCGCGGTTGGTGCCCGACTCCATGCGCTCTTTGCCGCGCCCTTCGCTCATACTGAACAGGAACGCCGGGAACCACTCGAAGTCCTTGCGGTTGTTGGTCGTGATCTCGTCGGTGATGAGCGGCATGCTACGTAGTAACCCTAGCCGTTGCTGCATGGCCACAGCAGACGTCCCAGCCCCTGTGCGGTAGTGCACCGGGTGACCCCAGATCGACGCCCCTGCATCCAGCGATAGGGACTTACCCGTACCTGACTCGGAAGAGGCGACGTGTACTGTACATCCAAACAGCCCTGTGAATCCCATCAGTGGTGAAGCCGCGCTTGCCATCATCACGGCCAGCTGATCCCACATCTGACGCCGCACCAGCATGTCTACCACCCTGCGCCAGTTCTCCATCGAGCCCGTGGGCTGGGTGTTGCTGACGATGTTGGCGAGGTCTGACATGGGCACCATGACCGGCTGGGCGTTGGGGCTGTAGACCTTGCCCGCGTAGACAAACGTGTGGTCGTCTTGCCAGCCAAAGCTGGACGGTACTTTGATCGGGGTCTTCTCGGACGACATCTTCTCAACGCAGGCGCGGATGTACTCGTGGAAGTTCTTGTCGTTGCCGGTGCCAAACGCCGCCATGACGTTCTGGCTGGCCAGTTGCTTGATCGTGTCGTCCTTGGTAGCCAGTGCCCGCTGTGGCAGCAGCACCTCACCCATCTTGCCATTGCGCACCACGCAGAAATGCACCTCGTGTACGCCGTTGTTATTCAAAATGTCCACGGGGAAGATGTCATGTGCACATAAAAGTATCTGTTTTGTAACGTTGTTGCCGTCCTCGCCTATCTCGCTGCGCTCCATGAACACGCCGCCGTTCTTGCCGTACGCATACCCATAGGGCGGCTCCGGGCGCATGATCTTCACGGGTGGCTCATCTGGTGAGCCAGTATCGACCTTGATTTCTGTCTCGGCGGTCACGACCGCTGTCTCACGGCCCCAGATCAGGGGGTTGGTGATCTTGCCCCAGTGCGGACACTTGCGGCAGATGCCCGGGTTGATGTCGTCCATGGCATTGCACGAGTACGGGCCCTTGATCTCGTCGAGCTTCTTGTGCATGCGCTCGCGGTCGTAGGGGTGCATCTCGCTCAACCAAATCGTTGCCTTGTCGGCCTCCTCGCAGACCTTGGCCCAGCTCAGTACGCCGCGCCACAGCGGCTCCATGCCGTCATCAGATGCGTTCTCGATGTAGTGCGCAAGCTGGCCGCAGCCGGTTCCGTCACGCGTTTTGAGCACGATCTTTTTGAACTTGGTCACGCTGTTTTCAAACAGTTTGACGGCGGCAGAAGAGTTGACACTGGTTGGCCGTTGCCCCGGCAGGGCTAGGGCCGTGGGGGCGGGCTTCTTTACAAAATCTTTACCTATGCCGTTGGCCACCAGGACGGCCTCGATGTCGGCTACCTGGAAGCGGTCGCCCTCGGAGAGGAAGCGTACCGGGGTCTCCTCCCGCACCTTCTTGCCGTTCTTGACCCCGGTGTTGACCGTGTCTGGCACACGCAGAACCCGTGACGCATCGCTGGTGATGGCCATGTCGATGTCCAGGTCGTACTTGACGCACAGCTCCTTGAAGCGCCTAGCCAGGGGATACCACTCCTCCCTGAACAGCATCTGATCCAGCGGCCAGTATGCGTGTAGCCCGCCGCCTGAATGCACGAGCCAGGGGTCGCCCAGGGCTGATAGCCCCGTGTCCTCACAGAACTTCTGCAACGTCTGCGCCGCAACCTTGGCGCTGGCGTAGGCCTTGCGCTTGACGACCAGCTCCCCGCTTTCCTCGTCCACCACGGACGGCAGGTCTTTGGGGTGGTTGCAGTCTATGTCCACGGCCAGCACTTGGCTGGCGTGCATGTTGTCCTTGGTCCGGTCTTCGCTGGTACCAAAGGTGCCCAGGGCAAAGAAAACATCCAGCCCGTCCTTCTTCCACTTGTCAATCGTAGGTTGCAGTTCCTCCAGCGTCTCCTTGTAGACGTGTTCTTTTTTTCTTGTCAGTTCTACCGCGCAGTAATAGCCATTACCCGGCGACGGCAAAACCGCCGCTAGCATTTCGAGCGGGGTCATGGGGGTCCTTCGGGAATGGGTTACAGAGGCAGTTCGAGTTGGCGGTCGTCGAAGACGTTAGCGGTTTGGTTTTCTTTACCTTGGGTGTAGTAGTTGAGGCGGCGCAGCAGCTCGATGGCGTGTGCGTAGTCCAGGGTGGAGTTGGCAGCAAGCCGGTCCGCACAGGCGCTGATCAGCTCGTTGTTTGTCAGGGTTCGAGGTTGAGGTCCTTGCATACTTTTCTCCAGGCGTCTTCTGCGTTATGTGATGATTGAAGAATCTTGAGCATCCACTCGGCGCGGTCACGATACGCCGGGAAAATGTCTTTGCCCAAGAACCAGTTGTACACGGTCTGGCGGGTAACCCCCAGAGCCTTTGCTATGCGCACGACCGAGAAGTCGTGGTAAATCGCCCAGCGACCGAGTTGGTTGCCGAGTGACTTTGGCGTTTCACCGATCTTGTCGATGATGTCTTGTGAGTAGGGCATGGTGGTGTTGGGCGGGGAGTAGCGTGCCAAACAACTAAGCAGAGGAAACGCCTCGTGTGTATGTGTGTGGGAAACCTAACGAGCAATGAATAAGCCCGACACACGCATAGCGACCGCTCCTGCTACTCCCCGATTCTCCTTACTCGTCGTCCCAGTCAGACACGATGTCTGCCAGCTTGCTCTTCTTGGCGGGCACAGCGGTAGCCTTGACAGCTTCCTTGCGCACTTCCGGCTCGTCGTCAGCATCGGCTGCGGGCGCGGTCTTGGGGGCCTTCGCCGCCTTGGGGGCGGGTGCTTCCTCCTCGTCCTCGACCACCGGGGCCTTGGCCACCGGCGACTTACCCGGGATAGCCAGGGCGGGTGCAGCCTTCACGCCATCAGCCTGGGCCACCGTCATGACGATAGCTTTCTTGGCGTCTTCCGAGTCACCCTGGCTGACCACCGTGGGGTACTCGTCGTCAGTCAACCAACGCACAGGTGCGAAGAACAACTTGGGGCTCTCGGCCTTGGTGTCGAACTTCATGCGGGTGACGATCTGCTCGGGGTTAACCGGCGGGTTCTGCGCGGCCAGGAATCTGGCAAACGCTTGCAGGGGGCGCTTGTCGCCGTCCTCTTTCCCGAACACACTCGTTGCAGGCAGCGTGAGCTGGAGCACATCACCGTCCATGTTGTTGGCCAGCACAACGGCCAGACGCTGTTGGAAGCGGCAGGCACGGCTGTTACCCATACCCGATCCGGCCTCGTTCTGAGGGCAACCCATGCACGTGCGGTGCTGCGGGTCTTTGATCGAAGGGTCGGGCTTCTCACCGTCGTTGCTCCAGCAGTCAGGGCGCACAATCTTGTCGGCATCATATGACCCGGCGTAGAAGATGCGGCTGACCTTGGGGGCAGCACGGACGATGACAACGTCCAGATGGCGGTCGTCGATAGAAGCGACTTCCTTGCCGCCAGCTACCAGACGGAACACGCCGCCTTTGATGGAGATGCGCTTGGTGCTGACACCAGAGCCGCCACCCGTCAGGGCCTTGGCGGTATCAGACAGCTCGTTGTTGCGAGCGAAAGCGGGAACATTGGATGACGAAAAAAGCGTTACGTTGCTCATGGTTGATTTACTTTCTTGCTTTGGTTACACGAATGTCGAACCCGGTGACCGAGTTCAGTCCCGGCGGTACAACGCCGGGGTTCTCCTCCAGAAACTGCGCCATGTTGGTTTGGGCGATGCGCTTCTCCAACAGGTCAACGACTTGATGCTCAAGCACGAATGCTTTGAACGAGTCCCAGTCCTGGGTGTTGTAGCGCGTCGTCTTGGTCAACGACACAGTACCGAAGGAGGTCTTTACCGATGTCAGCCCAAGGGCTTTCATCTGGTCCTTGATGGCCATGCGGATCTCTTCCCGCTGCTCTTCTAGATCAGCGAGTTGCTTGTCGAGCAGCTCCTGCCGGGCCTTGATCTTAGCGTGGATAGCGACCAGCTTGTCGAGCGGGATTGCTTCCACCGCCGGTGCTTCTTCAATGTCTTCAGTCACTTACTTTCTCCTATGTTGTTTGTCTAGCGTTTGACAGTTTACCTGATTTCAAATTGCGTGCAACCCCCTTTCAAGAATTTATTTCAAGTGCAAACATCTCGGTCAACAGCGTGTTGTCGCTGACCTTGGCGCTCAGGGCCTTGAACATTTTCTTCTCAACTGGCGAGCCCTGAATATGGATAACTGTAACTTTATCGCTACTCTGTCCCTTGCGATCCGCACGAGCGATAGCCTGGATGTATTGCTCAACGCTCATCAATGGGCCGTAGAACACCACCGTGTCGGCAGCAGTTAGGGTAATCCCGTGGGCGGTAGCTTGCGGTTGCATCACCAGGACCCGGGGCTCGGCGTCGGTCTGGAATCGGTGGATGATGTCAGCGCGTTTGTTCGCTGTCACACCGCCGTGAATACATTCGTTTGCAATACCCTTGGATGACAGGTGCGCCTGGATAGTGTCGATGGTTGAGCGGAACAACGCGAAGATGATGACCTTGCGTTGCGTCTCTTCAAGTATCTCCTCCAGCACACCCAGGCGCGGTGCTGAGTCGAACTCCACCACCTCCTTGGCGTCGGTGTATGCGGCTCCACAGCTGATCTGCAAGAGCTTGGACAAGCTAGCAGCGGCATTGACCGCTGTGATGGTCTCCCCTGCGGCTTGCACCAGCATCTGTTCTTTCAAGAGGTTGTAGTACTTGGTCTGCTGCGGAGTCAGCGGCACCTCACGAGTGAGCGTCATCACAGGCGGCAGGTCCAGGCATTGGTCCTTGGAGTAGCGGATCGCTGGTTGCAGTGCGTTGAACACCTTGTCCTTGGCATCAGGTCGTGGTGCCCACTTGTACATGGTTATCTTGTTCATCACCGCATCACGCCAGCCAGTGAAGAACATCGGCACACCGTCCGGGTTCACGAGCTTGGCTAGACCAAACGCATCAGCGGGTGACTGCGAGGCAGGCGTACCCGTCATCATCCACAGGTGGGTCTGCGGTCCGATAATTGACTTCAACGTCTTCCACCGCTTGGTGGTGCTCGTCTTGTAGGCGTTAGCTTCATCGACGATAACCAGATCAAACCGGCCATCGTTCTTGATCTCGTCAGCGATCAGGTTCAACCCATCGTAGTTGCAGATCACGAACTCGTAGTCCTGCTGGATCATCTCGATGCGGCGTGATGCCTTGGGGTGGTGCGCCACGATTGCGGACCTGTGAATGATGCTGTTGTTCAAGTCACTCAACCACGCAGACTGCATGATCGACAGCGGACACAGTATCAACACACGCCGAACAAAGCCAAGCGCCATCAGATAGTCAGCAGCCCACAGAGCCGCCAGCGTCTTGCCAGTACCGGGGTCGTTGAAGCAAAACGCTTTCTTGTGCATCGTCAGGAACGATGCCGTCTCCACCTGATGCGCCATAGGTTTGTAACGCCCGGGCCACTTGTAGCGTCGGACAATAGGGGACTGGATGTCTTTGACGCCGAGGTTCTTCAGGACCCTCGACTCATCCAACCCCCAGTAAACCGCTACCTTGTATGTGTCTCCTTCTTTGTCGATGATCTTGTGTTTAGGAATGATGCTGTACTTCTCAGGATTGCGCGTCTTAAAGACGAGCGCTTTGTCGTCCACAATTTCCATCACTTTCTCCTGTTATTTATTTGTCGCTCATGTTTGCTTTGGGGCTGCGCAGTCGGGTGTTGCCCGGCGTTGACTTGCCTCCTGCACGTAGGGGTTTGACGTGGTCGATGTGCTTGCCACTCCGATCCACGCCTTTCTTGTCGTATTCACGACGTGCTCGCTGGCGCTCAATCTGATCCTTGGTTTCTCCGCTTGCTTTTTGCAGCTTGTACGCATGTTTGTAGTCCCTCTTTCCGTTGGTTTGTGTCATGGTTAATCTCGCTTTCTGTTGTGCTCGCACTTAAGGACCGGGCACCATCCGCACAATGGTGTCGGCTTGGGGTTCCACACCCCGCTCTCATGCGCCTGTTCTATGCGGGCGACGCGCTCCCGATAATCCCACCAGTACTCCTCTGCCTCACCCACCATGAAGTTGGCCTTGGCAATGTCGTTCTTCACGACGAACAGCAACGCACCGGATACCCTGCGGATGTGCGGAAAGTGCGCAAACACCATCAGCGCCATCAGGCGTAGCTGCTCCCGATCAGGGTACTTGTTGTTGCCGGTCTTATAGTCGACAACGCGAGCCGTCAAGTTGTCATCGTCAATGATCAACAGGTCAGCAATACCCCGGCACCACACGTCCTTGTCCATGAAGCCACATGGCGAGAGGTCCGCACGAACGCCCATCTTGTGCTCACACAGTTTGCGCCCAGGTTTTGCCTTGAGCGCATCGAGCACGTCTTTGACGAACTCAAACTGCGGGGGCATCGGCTTGTCCTCCTTGATGTACAGCTCAGCCGCCTCGTGCAGCTCCTTGCCGTAGATCGTTGCGTCGGTGTCCTTGAACGGGTATTTCTTGAGCACCTTCACTTCGTGGTAACGGCGAGGGCAGCCCTCGTAATCTTTCAGGGAGCTGTGACTCCAGGTGACTGGCTTCATATCAAAAACGCGCTGACTGAATAGCCCGGGCAAGCCGGTTGCTGAACTCCTCGACAAAGCTCTCGTCGTTGTTCAGCTCGGTGCGGTTCATACTGTCCAGTATGGCGTGGGTTAGCTCGTGCCAGAACGTCTCGTGTAGAGCCGACAGCTTGAGTGGTACGCCGTGGTATGACCTGCGGGCCAGGGTGATCGTGCGCTTGCCGTAGTGCACCTCGCCCATCATCGCTCGTTCTCGCATCGACTCAACGACGTCAACGCTGTACCACTTGTCACCGATCTGTATCTTCTTTGGTAGTGTTAATTGCTTCATGCTTTCTCCTTTACTTAATATCGCCGTAGCGTCTGCTGTGCCCCACCTCGGAGTTCAGCGGTATGCCCGGCATGTAGGATGGTTCTTTGACCATCTGCTCCCACACCCACTTGGTTGCCTCCTCTGCCTCGCCCTCTGGCACCACGGCCCACAATTCATCATGGACTGTGCCTACCACGGGGTACTTTTTGCTCACCCGTAGCATGCCATCGGTCATCACCACACGCGCAGTTCCCTGCACGATGTTGTTCGTTATCTTACCCCCGTACAGGTGAGTGGGCTTCTCGCCCTCCGCCCCGTAAACCCAGCTGCCTTCCTTGTCTTTGCGCAGGTTCGGGTACAGCACCGACATGCCCGAAGGCAATACGATCTCCTCCTTTTTGAAGGTGACACATTTATACACGAACTCCTCCCCCTCCACAAGCGCAGACTTGATGAGCCGCTCGCACATATCCCAGAAGGTAGTCACCGGGTGGGCCGTCGCCCGGTAGTTGTCGATGATCTTCTTGGCTGTCACGCAGTGGATCAGCAGCTCCTTCTCGGTGCAGTTGTGGGGTATGGCCGTCATGCGGGTCAGGTTGTCCTCCCAGGACATGAACTTCTCGATGTAGGCCGCATCAATCCCCAGCTGCTTGGCGTCAGCCTTGGTGTAGCGTAGTGGTGGAGCCCCCAGGAACCCGGTCAGAAGCTGCGCAGAGAAGCTCGCCCACCCCAGTTGATACCCAGCCCCCAGCAGGGCTGACTTCGCGCTCTGGCGCTCGATCGGGTGCGTCTCCTTGGTCATGCCTGGGAGCCCGAACATGTTGGCTCCGAACAGGGAGTACACGTCTTGCCCGCTACGGAACATAGCCAGCAGGTCCTCGTAGTCGGTCAGCCACGCCAGCACCCGGGGCTCGATCTGGGACAAGTCACCCACCACCATCTCGTAGCCCTCCGGGGCCAGGATAGCCTGGCGCATAGCCCCGCCACGCTTCAGGTTCTGCATGTTGATCGCCGACCCTTTACTTGCAGTCCAGCGACCGGACTTAGCCCCGTAATAACTAAGTGGTACCGGAAGACGCCCGCGTTGTGAAATGTCAAGGAATCGTTGGGCCCGGGTTCGCTCTCCGGTTGATTTAACCTTAAGGCGAGCTTCACAAAGGTCGGCAATGTCTTCACGGTCGCTATTGAGAAGTGCCTGGAACAGCGCATCATTCTTGGCAAGTGCCAGGGCTTCCTTGCCTGTGGTCTTGCTGATCTTTGTCGGAGGAGTAACCCCGAGCGTTTGAAGTAGGGCAGCAAACTTTTCATTCGACGCCAGCTCAGATTCGTCCACGCCCAGCTTCTTGAGTAGTCCCTCACGTCTTTCTCCTTCTTCTTGTAGTGCGGTGATCAGTACCTTGCGGTCCAGCTCCAGCACAGGGTTGGTGTACATCTTCAAGGTCATGTCGATCAGGCGCAGCTCCTTCGCAGGGTAGCCGTCAACCAGGCGCTCAAACACCTGCTCGCACAGGTACACGTCATGCTTGCAGTACTCGGCCAGCTCCCGCTCAACCGCCTCATCAAGCTCCTGCAACCCATCTGTGCTGTGCACCGCTTTGCCCTTGGGTGGTAGGCCGAAGTCCTCAGCCAGCTTCATCAGCGAGTTGCCAACCTCCACGCCGCGTAGAGCTCGCGCCATTGATAGCGAGTCGAAGATAAACGCGGGCCGTACCCCGTAGACCCAAGAGAGAATGGATACGTCGAACTGTGCGTTATGAGCAAGGACTGCGGTGGTTGACCAATCGTATGTCCCCAGGATTCTAGGAAGCTCATCTCCTCGATACCACTGAGTGACTCGATCAGATCCAAACTCGTGGATGCACGCGCCGAATGCCTTGAAACGCTTGTCACGAATGTACTCCTCAGTTGTCATCTTGGACAGCGTGTAGTCCGTCTTGTCCCAGCGTGTTTCAAAATCGATTGTCAGTATGCGTTTGTACGGTGCGCTCAATTGAACATCTCCCTGGCAGGCGCGTCCTCGGTCACGACCATGCCCATCACCTCTTGTGCTTTGTTCAGTATCTCCATGCACTCCATCTCGGTAGCACCCACGCTGATCGTCATCAGGTGGTCGTTATTATCGACAAGCAAAACTGCCTTGTGGCCGCCGTCTTCCACGTAGCACTTGGCGAGCTTACTCAGTAGCAGGGCAAAGTGCATCCGCTTGTCATCGGATAGGTCTTCCAACAGGGTGAGCGTGTCGGCCCACTCCGCTTTTAGTTTCTTTTTTGCTAGCGCATCCATTGCAGTAACTCCTTTATGGTGGTCATGTTTTCTTCGTTGATCACGTACGCCATACCGCCAGCTGCGCGTATTGCGTTGATCTCTTTCTCCTGTAGGGCAGTTGTCTTGCCCTTCCCCGCTTTGCACTCGAAGGCAATGAAACGCCCCGCGCAACACGCAATGATGTCGGGTATGCCAGCCCTCCCCATCCCGGCTTGGAACGGAGAGAAGTGGTATATACCCATTTCATCCAGCTGCTGCTTGACGCGCCGTTTCACGGCTGCCTCCGGTGTTTGTGCCATTTTTATTTCGCTTGTATTTCGTTGAGCTTCATCAGGTAGTGCTTGGCTTTGCCTGCGTCGTCGCTGCCTTCCTTGCGTCCGGCTCGCATCGAGTATTTAATCACGTTTCCTTTGAGAAAACCAACGAACTCTTCTCGGGTTAACACTGCTTCCATCACAGCCCAGGGTTGCACTGGCATCTCTTTGTAGTGATTTCCACTTACCTGCATATCGTCGGCACGGGTGCCGTTCAATCCGTCTTTCAGTTGTGTCATAGCGGTGCTTCTCCTACGCTATCAAGCGTCTTTTGTTTGTGTAGTTTCTCCAGCAGCTTCGGCTCCACCCTTGTGAAGGGCCACCAGTCGTTGGTGCGTAGCCTTTCCATAATCGCTGCGGGCTTTTCTGCGGACCTCGTCGGGGATGACGACTTCCTGCGTCGTGAACTTGTGTTCGTTGGCACACTCCCTCCTTCTTACGTAACCGAACAACAAAGTCTTGCGGGTCTCGATCACGTTAGACCAAGCACCGCACTCGGGGCATTTCATTTCATGGTTCCTCTGGTTCAACTTTCCTGGCGTGGCCACAGGTGCCACACTTCCACAACAGGCAGGTGCCTGTCAACATCATCACGTCTTGCTTGCACACGGGGCAGTCCTCGTAGTCGCTGAGGTCAGTCTCGCCAACTGTGTGGAACACAGCCTCTTGCCAGACGAACCGAGCATTATGCTCGCCAATTACTTTCTGCTCGCGTGGGGTGAGCGTTGCCCACCATTTGTCGAATGTCATTTGCGTACCCTTATCTTTGCCGCACCTTTCGTGACGTTCCAGTCGGTTGCGGCGTTTCTGTTACACGCTTCGTTAAATGAGTAGGTGTTCTTCTCCCGGTTGCGCCGGTTTCGGGCCTGCTCATTTGCCAAGTCTCGGTCTGCGTTGGTGCGGTATGCGGTTTTCTCCGTGGTGTATTTGGACTTTTGCAACTTGCGTAGTAGGAGTATGTCCTTCTCCGGCTCTTGCTCCCACAGCTTGTCGTTGATCTTGGGCAGGTGGTATGCGGTAAACACACGCACCCCGGTCTTCCACGGGATGTTATCCAGCGGAACCCGCAACAGTTCGCACTCATCTGTGCGTTTGCCCGTGAGAGACAGAAACATACTCATGGCATCCAGCAGACACAACTGCCGCCGCCACGACCGGATGAGACATGCGTCCCAGTACTCTTGTAGTGTGTTCATTCCCATGCCTTTCTGATTCCATCTGATACGCCCATAGCCTTGGCAAACGACATGGTGTCGTGGGCATCGGCTATCTCTCTTGCTTGGTGTTTGCTCTCAGCCCAGCGAAGCATGGCATACCAAACCCTCTCCTCGTCCCCAAACTGGTAGTGCTTCAATGCCGCATCCATCCACTCTGCCTGTTCTGACAGGGCAAAGTAATACTGGCTCAGTTCGTATTGGGTCATGCTTGTCCCCTTGCTCTGATGGCTTTTGCTGCATCTTGTAATGTAGCTATTTCAAATTCACGCACATCATCAAACCCATAAAGATGCATTTCGTCAATCGTTTTTGCACACGCCTCACGCTCTGCTTGAATCAACAAGTCCAACACACGGTTGACGGCCGCGATGTTGAAATCAGCCAAGGCTGGATGGTGTCCATACGCCAAGGTCAAAAGCACCAATGCTTCATCTCTGGTCATGCTTGTCCCCTTGCTCGGATGGCGGCCGCAAGGCTAGGGGACTCTGGCGCCATGAGTAGGCCCGTGTCGTACTCCCTCTCGCAAATTTTTGCGCACGCCTCTCGCTCGGCTTCCACGGCTTGGTTGACCAGCGCAACAAGGTGCGGCGTAGATACCGTCCATGTTGTGTATTGCGTGTTGTTGGCAATGATGTTGTGTAACATCGCTAGGATTTCTATCTGCTTCATGCTTGTCCCCTTGCTCGGATGGCGGCGTATTCATGTTCGCGCTCGTCCGAATAAAAACCATTTCTGGAAACTTCTTCGTACAACTGACGCATGATGGAAAGCGCCCCGTCCAGTCGTTTCGCGTGACTGTCACCATCAAACCTATCGAACGCGGCGTGGTCGTAATAGCCCGGCATACCAAGCCCGTGGTCATATCTGACTGCCATGCTCATAAGTAGGCCGGGCGGTGGCTCTTTTGGCAGCAGTCGTTCACGCTCTGCGGCGGCGACAAGGACGGCAAACTGGTAAATATCAAAGTCATCCATGTACCGATGACCGCTTTTCCAAATTTCCATGCCAGCCTCTCGCGCCATGCGGATGATGTCATCTCTGTTCATGCTTTCTCCTTCAGTCTGCTTAAATAGTCCCAGTGCTCTCCGTAGATTTCCTCAGCCATGGCGTAGTAGAGCAACGACAGCCACATTGATGTTTCATTACCGAGGCCGTAATGCGCCTCAGCAATATGCAGGTGCTGGTCTGCCCACCTGTTAACGTATGACTGCCTCGTGTCATCGTTGTAGGGGACAGTCATGATGCGTACCCATCCGTTATGACTTTGTTCTTTGCTTCTTCCAGCGCACCGATCAGCATGAGCCGGTCTGGGACTGTGGACACTTTGATCTTGAACTGGCCCCGATCTTTCCAGAAGCACAGCACGATCACGCTGTCTGGCGCTTCATCAGCGGCCTCGTTGAGCACCGCCTTGGCTTGCACCTTGTGGTGGTCAGGTATGGTTAGGGTTTTGAGTTTGCTCATGTGTTCTTCTCCTTGAGTTTGGCTTCGATGGACTGAATGAAGTCAACTGCGTACGCTCCATAAATGATGTAGTTTTCATCACAGAGTGGCTTGATCTCCTCATCCGTCAGCCCAACCCATGTGCGCTGTGGTGGGGTGGCACAATCAGGGCACAGGCAGATGATGTGACGGCGGTCATCACCTCCGGTCAAGGGTGGTGGGGTGACTCTTGCGATTGCTTGATGCACACAATGAAACATGGTTTCATAATGTCCGTGTTTACCTTCTTGCATTTTTTTGTCGTACAAGTTCTGCACAAAACCGTTTATTTCTGTTTTGTTGTACGCCACCGGCTCCTGCTTCTCAGCCTGCTCTATGGCTTGGCGTAGGCATGTGATGGCTTTGTCGCCAAGTGTTGATGCCTTATCCGTAAATGTTGAGTCATCGCCACGATACGGATGTGTTGATGCAAAAATGCATTCCAACGCCTCCAGCGCCTGTTTCATTGCTTCTATGGTCATCGCTTCATCCCCCTCACAAAGATAGCAAAGCTCGCCACAGTATCGGGGCCGAACGCTGGCTTGAACCGCTCGATGGCGCGGGCCACCTCCTCTAGCACATCGTTGCGGTAGCACATGATGTCGTCGTCTTCGGCATCTGCAATCTGCCGCTTGCGCCAGCCCTGCGCCTTCTCGATCTGCTCGAAGGCTTCGTCTTCATCTGTTCTCATCGCACACCTCCCAGGCTACGCACCCATGCAGGCTCGGGCTCTTTGACGACAGGCGGGGTCATCTTCTCGCTCGGCGGTGTCCATCCGTACTTGCGCCACGTTGCTTGCACGTCAGCGCCTGATGTCCACTTGTACTCGGGATGCCCGACAGGTATCCAGGGTTTGGTTAGTTTTGCGTTGTTCATTGCTTGTCTCCTATTAACCAAAGATCTTCTTCAGCTCGTCGTACAGCTTGCGTGCTTCCACAATGCTCATGTTGTTGAGCACTGATTCAGCGGTGGGCAAGTTGGGTAGCACCGGGGTAGGGGCGGGTTGTAGAGCTGCAATGCCTTGGGCTGGTTCCACCACCTGCGGTTCTTGCAGGGCCAGCTTTGCTGCCTTGCGCTCGGCTCGCTCTGCTGCCTTCTTGCGCTTGGCTATGTTCGCAGCTCTTGCCTCACGTGCTTTCTCCAATGCGGCCAGGGCACGTGCACGCTTGTGCTTGGGTGAGTTCTTCATAGCTTTGGCATAGGCGGCGTTGAGTGTTGTGTACTCATCGACTATCGCTGTTAATTTGCCCTCGTCATCACGCACCACCATACCTGCTCTAATGAACTGTGAGATAGCCCCCATCGTTGATCCAATGTTAAATCCATGTTCTTTACTCAGCATGTGTCCTGTCTCCTGTCCGGTGTATTTGCCTGGGTTGTCTTTGATGAAGGTGAATATGGTCTTGACTAAAGCGCCGTGCTCTCGTTTAGCTGTTGTTGCTTCCATTGCTTTCTCCTGTTGTGGTTGACGAATCTCTTGCTCCTGCTTATCCCAGTCACTGACGATTGCGTGTAGCTGGGCGGGTTTGTTGTGGATTGCATTGATCAATGCGGTTTGTAGGTCTGGCATGGTTGTTTCCTTACTGATTGTTGTAGATGGCGTCTGTGATGGATGAGGTGAAGTCGTCGATGCTTTGCGCTATCGTCTGTGCCTGCACAGTCATAGCGGCAGTTCTGAAGTCAGCGTTCATGATGCTTGCCAGTGCAACGACATCAGCCGCCGTGTAGTCCAGTTCCGAGTCAGCAAGCATATTACGAGCCTTGCTGAAGAACATTTTTGTGGTATCCATGGATTGCAGGGACAGTAAATCCCAATCCGCAGTGATTGTGTGCGTGTGTTTTCCCATTGTGGGTTTCTCCTAAAAATGATGGGCCTCACAGGTTAAGTGAAGCCCGTAAAGTTGTCAAGCGTTAGACTTTGGTTTGCATTTTGTATCTCTTAGGCCTCCTTATAAACTTGGTCAAACATACAGCACAGGACTGTGTCGGGGTCATAGGTCTTGCAGTTATCCAGCGCCTCGGCCAGGACGTGGCCGTCTAGCTTGCGCCGGTCGATGAACATCTCCGCCATCTCGGGGTCCTCGGGGTAAACAGTCTCGGCCAGTAGCTCCACAAGCCATTGCTTGTTACCGGCCATCGCGTCATAGATTGCGTCACGCAAACCCTCCAGCTCCCACGCCTCGTCGTCATCATCGAGCAGCCAATGGCTGCCGGAAAGAGAGCTGACACTGGTCGCTTTGCCCCCTACACCCCAGTATTCTCCGTAGTCTGACCATCTATCCATCCGGGAACCAAACGTCTCTATCTCAGTCGGGTCGCGGTCGGTGGGTAGCCCGTCCCAGTCGATGTTGACGACACGCTCGGCCAAGGCCAGGAAGTGCACGATGTCAAGGGACTCCCGGTCGCTGTGCTCGTGGGCATAACCCACGCTGATGTTGGTGCACTCAGGAATAACATCGATGAACTCTGCCGTATCTGTATACACACCCGTATCGTCGGGCAGATACATCAGCCGCTCGTCTACATTGAGCGCATCGGATAGCGCCTGGGCAAACAAGTCAGATGCGGTACGCCCCCACCCCTGGTGCGTGATGACGCTGTCGATACCCCGCCGGTCAAACGCAATAGCCCGGTCGAACTGGGAGAGAAGCGTAGTGTCACGCGCCACATGCCGGGCACCGATACCGCCGCACTCCTCGCCTTGAGTAAATAGGTAGTATGCGTCTACGCCGCTGTGAAGCAAGTGCATCAGCATCGCACAGCCAGCGCCATCATCTGCACCAAGCGGCGCACCCTCGGCATACCAATGCGTGTTGGTCTTCCTGATCTTGTTGGGGCCAGCCTTCTTGTGGACTGTGTCAACGTGTGCGGTGAACAGCGTGCGGTTGGTTGTGGATATGCGGGTGTCGATGTGCAGGTTGCCTACCTCATCTCGGTGCACCTTGGCGTGTGCTGGTGCGTTCTCTTGCAGCCAGTCGGTCATGCGTCTAGTCCCCTCGCTATTGTGTGGGCGCATCATGGAGAGTGCGCGGGCTAGGGTCTTGTGCAGGATAGAGTTCTTGTTCATGGATGTTTCTCCTGTGGTGTTGGTCATTCATTGGGTTCATTTGCAGGGGCGTTGTCGGGGTGGTACGTCTCGCCGTCAACCTCTACATGGTCAACGGCATCGGTATACCAGTCGCCGGACTCGGCGCACAGCCAGCAGTCCTCCTTTAGCTCATACTGCTCGGTGTCTGCGGCGTAGCATATCTCGTCTGAGTCACTGGGGTACCACGCATCGGCTGACTCGATGAAGGTAGCGTTGTCACTGTGCGTGTACCCGCCATCCTCAAGCTCGACGATGCTGTTGTCGTCAAGGTAGTCCTCGTCGTAGTACTCGCCGTCAGCCTCAACGATGTAGTTCTGATGCACGTAGTACTGATACCCACGGCGGCCATACACATAGGTGTACTCGTCGAAGCAGCGTGGACACACAGTCGTGTCCTCACCCCGACCGACACAGTACTGATCGTCCTCGTCGTAGATAGAAGCACCGCAGTCCTCGCAGTTGCAGAGTGGTGCGCCGCACCTGCCGTCTGTGTTGTCACAGCAGTACTCGCCGTTGGCTGATATGGTCAGGTATTGGTCGTTGTAGATGTCAACTTGCCGCTCGTCGCCGTCAATGTACGGAGCGAGGAACTCGTTGCCGTTGCCGCTGAGCTTGTAGTAACTCAGCTTGGCATCTTCTGGCCACCCACCACGCTTCTCGATGCCCAGGTTCTTGAGGTACGCCTCGATAGCCTCGTCGACACCTGAGTGCGAACGCTGGTCAGGGCTGCGCTTGTACGAACGCACGAAGCACTTGTACCCCGAGTCGGGGTCGGTGTAGACAAGACAGCGACCGAGTATCTTGCCGTCTTGTACACGCACCGCCATAGACCAGCCAAGTGACGGGTCATACACAGCGTAGGGGTGACGCTTCTCGCCATCAGCACAGCGGGTGTTGAAGTGCCTAGTCATGCAAGAACTGGGGCCGTTCATCACAGCCTCGACCATGTTGGGCAGGTCGTCAACGATCTCGATACCGCCCGAGTAGGTATGCCGCGCAACGATGTCACGCAGCTCATGGTCAGGCATGGCCTGGAAGTGACGGCGCAGATACTTGCCCAGGGTAGTAACGGTCTGGCGATCTGCCTCGCCCTTGCGTTCGTTCTCCGTGTACGCTACCCGGTTGGGGTCGGTGACAGACTTGTGCGGCCACTCCAAGAGCAGCTGATGCCAGTCATCGGGGCGGTAGATATCGAACGAGGCATGCACAGCGGGGTGGAACTGATGCTTGTCCCACTCACGCTTGAACCAAGCACGCCCCTCGTAGCTTTGCTGGTAGATGCGGTGTCCGTACTGGTCACGGGCAAACCCGTAGGTGTCACCCGCCACGATGCGGGCGGCATTGAAGAACATATCGGTGAACAGGCGTGCTTGTTCAACATTGCAGTGTTTACACATTTGCTTTCTCCTTTTGTTGTTACACATTCATCTCACGATTACGCACATCGCGCATGTGCTTCTTGTAGAACTGAACGAACAGTTCATCGAACGCGGAGAGAAGTTTCTCTCTGTTACTCAGGTCGGCGACATAGAACGCCCGGGCTATGTGCCCGGCGAAACTACCGCCCTCACTCTCCATCATGCGTGCCGCACGCAGCAGCATGTCGTGGTCTAGTTGCATTGCTTTCATTTGCTTTCTCCTTCCGCTTTATTCAGCGCTTCCACAATGGCTGCCGCTTCCCACTGAAACAGGCATGGCAGAGTTATTTCCTCATTACCACGCCCAACCACATAGGTAGGCCCAGCCCCCTCCTCATCGGTTCTTGCGTACCAATAGCTAGCTTTCATTGAATAACCTCCTGTTGAACTTGGTGCTTGCAGAGTATGGTGTACGTGCCACGCATACCCGCTAAAAAATCATCTATCGAAATGCCGTCCTCGATGGCGTAGTCTGCCGCCATCTTTGCTAGCACATGCAACAGTATGTCTACCCGCAAGTCCTCCTCCCTGGGTAGCTTCAGGTCTACGATTGCCTGCGCTATGGCGCACTCCAGCTTTTGAAACAGCGCTACGTCTCGGTCTTCATCTTCGCTTGTCATTGCGTTTCTCCTTTCAAGTTGTCTCGTACCCATGTCGCTAGCAGGTTGGCAGTGAGCGCCGCATCCTTTACGTCCTCGAAGTATTCAGTCCCGTAGATAGCCGGGTCTTCGAGGTAGTTCTCCAAGTCTCGTGCGATACACGAGGTCAGGCTTTGAATCTGACGCAGAGCGTCATGGAGGTTCTTTGGTTTCATTTAATTTCTCCTTCGTTAACGTCACAAAAATCACAACGGCGTTGCCAGAACCATACCCTGACTTCGCCACACTCACAACACTCGGTTGTGCACAAGCGCCTCAACAACTTAATCATCGCCATACCCCTACATCTAGCATCAACACAATCAGTGCTACGAGTAGCACCACCCGAATTACTTTCTCCTCTGTTGTCAGCATTGCGTTTCTCCTTTCAAAACAGATACTGCGTGTCTACACCCAGCACGCCATGCGGCGCACCACACCTCGAACATACGCCCTCGGAAGGGGAAGTCCGACACCTTGTACTCATCGAACGTGTCCTTACACCATGCGCGGTATGCGCGTTTTATCTCAGTCATTTCTTCTTCCCTTCAAAATAGCCCAGCCATTGCGTGCCATCCACCTGGGGTTGGTAGAAGTTGATGTCATACGTTGCATCGTGGGGCAGGGGTACGAGGAACAAATTAAAACCATGCCCGAACTTCTTCATCAGCGTGAGCAGGTCGTGCAAGTCACGCTCATCTGTTGTCTGCGCCCAGTCGTGCACACTGGCGGCGAAGAAGTGTTGGTTCGCATGGATGCGTTGCTTCTCTTTGAGTCCTGTCATCTTCATTTGCTTTCTCCTTGGGTTAATTCACACAGTTCATTCAGGCGTGAGCGCACTTGCTCGATCTGATGACGCACATAGGTGCGCCGCTCGATGCTGTCCAGGTTGTCCAATGCGTAGCGCAGTTGCGCCCTCATGTGATCCAACTCGATGTGCCACTCGTGCTCTTGTCCTTCAGTCATTTACTTTCTCCTAGGGTTGCGGTTATAAAAAACAGGCAGTCGGGTAGCGTGTCCGTCCAGCCAGCGGGGTACACATACGCGGCAACGCCGCCCTTGGGCGCGTCATCGCTGAAGTACGACCCGCAAAGGTTTATGTCGTAGTCGTCTACCTCCATCCATGTGTCGAGGCCCGACACATCTGCGCCCATGTCGCGCATTGCCCACAGGTAGCCAGTGGCTACGCACTCCACAGTTTTCTTACTCATTTGCTTTCTCCAGTTTCAGATGCCGCCACTTGCAAGGTAGTACCGGCTGTGCGGGCGGCGTAGCACAGCTGGCAATTCAAAACAAAATCCCGTGGGACAGGGTGTCCCACCGGGTTACTCAATGTCCTGCCACTTGGCAGGGACGGGTTGGTTGCGTGGCATCTGGTCAAGTTTGAACTTGGCCTTCTCCATCTCCATGATGTTCTTGCGTATCGCTTCCTTGTCCCGGTCGTCCCGCGCCATGTCCAACGCCTGCTGTGCGTTGATGATCTCGTCGTCCAGATGCTTGAACATGGCGATCCGGTGCTTGACGTTGATGTGCTTGGGGATGGTGCGCTCGAACGGTTCCTTGGTCTTGCCCCTGGTTCGGTGCGGCAAGGCGGCGAACATCTCCTTGATTCGATCCCGGTCGGCGGGTTTGACGTAGTCCGTCCAGTGCTTGCCTTGATGCAACGGCACCCGCTTGCCCTCGGTCTGGAGGTAGCGGACAAATGCAGTTGGGGTGTACGTCCCATCTTTTTGCACGCCATGCAGTTTCTCGATGATCCCGGCCACGACCGTCTCGTAGTTGCACAAGGCGTCCCACCTGTGCGGGTCTGGCGTTGTTGATTTTTTTATGTGGTGCTTCAGCGTTCGTATCGTTTGCATCTCGCGCCTTGCCGTGTCGATGATGTCAGCCCACGCCTTGAACACCACGCTGTTCTTGATCTTCGATGCCCGGCGTGATTCTTTTATGGCGTTGACCTGCGCTGTGATCTCGGTGACCATGGGTGCGGGCAGCTTCAGTTTGAGGGTCAGATGGTTGTGCAAACGGTGCGGACTGAGGGTCAGCCACCACGCTTTGATCGTCTCATCCATAGTTTTACTCCTAAAAAATACGATAAAAGGACGGAAACCAGATTCTGTCCGATACGTATACGTCTGTCAAGAAATATGGTGCCGCTGGGAAGCCGCATGAACACTGGCGATTTTGAATTTCCGTCCACAACATCCCCGGTTTTTTCGGGATACACGAGGCAAGAACAACTTATATAAAAAGTTGTTGTGTTTTGTTGTTGTGTGTTTGTATGTACGTATATAAGTATCTATCTATAACTATTAAAAAAGATTTAGATAGATAGAGTGGACGGAAAAAGCGGATCGCCAATATCCATGCGGGTTTCGGCACGCATATTATTTGAGAGGAGAGGTATACGTAAGGTGCGGGACTGGACAGCGTCAAATTAGTGACCACTGGGTCAGTTGCGCCTTGCGTTGGAGGTAGGCCTCGGCTGAGGCGAAGTGTTCGCCTTGCTTGCCGCCGATGTGGTAGAGGTTGATGAACCAGTAGGACTGGTCACGCTTGCCCCTGGGGTAGTAAGCCATTGCGTAGTAGCGGATGCCGTCTACGCCGACAAAGCTAGAGTCGATGGGTTCGAGAGTGGGGATGGAAAGATTACGCATGGTGTGCTCCTGAAGTGTGAATGAAACGGAACGAAGTGGGGTGAAAGTTAACCCGAGTTGGTTTGACATGGAGTGAAACAGCGGCCAGGACTCGCCCGGCCGCCTTGCGAGAAAAATCACTTGGCAACAGCACGCAGGATGCTGACTGCCTCGGCCACGTTGCCGAACAGCTTGAGATAGGCTTGCGCCGCCTTACGCAACTCGGGGCTGATGCGGTTGTGCTTCTCGGCTTTCTTGGCCGCCCGAACCTCACGCACACCGGTCGCAACGTCAACCAGATACTTCACTCGGTTGTACTCGGGTGAATCCTTCTTGAACGTGAGAGCGCCGCCTCGCTGACTCGGGTGAGGTTTCACCCCAGATGCCTCGGCCACATAGATGGTTGCGTACACCCGAACGTCAGCACCTACGATGCCTGCCTCGGCAAGGGTTGTAGCGTAGTCCTCGGCCTCGATAGCCTTGAACACTTTGCTTGCCTTGCCGTAGGCGACAGCGTTGACGTTGATGAATTGCTTGATGATGCTCATGGAAGTTTCTCCTTGATGTGAGCGTTGATGCAGTTGGGAACCTCTCTCAACCGCTGACTCTATTTTACCTTGAGGGGGTAGCCCTAACGTACTCACTCTGCCGTCAGAGCAGGCGAAACTGAATACTTTGCCGCTACTCAAACCCCACCCTACCCCCACCCCCCGTAATTGACGTGGCCATGACGACCAGCCATGAACACTGTTTTGCACCCGCTCCCACTATTCTGTAATACTTTCTGTCTACACAAAATTTTTCTAAAAATTTCAAAAACACCCTTGTCTAATGTTAGACTGCATCTGCTCGGGCTGAAACGGGTTAGCGCCGTGGCCACTTTTACGAGTGTTGTTCAAACCAACGCTGCTTCATGCGAGCAGCCCGGGCACCAATAAAAAAACCCCCGACATTGCTGCCGGGGGTTGGAACGGGGGGAGTCAACCCACCAAGAGGAGAAAGCAAAGGGCAACTGCTAGACTTGCACCGATGCAGGAACTAAGTGTACACTGCACTTACCGGGACCGCAACCCGCATCCGTCTAAGGACAAATGCTCGAACACCTGCTTGACTTCCAGCCTGAAGTTACATCCAGTACCGAGGCACCGCCCCCGGTAGAAAAAACTACGCCTATACAGGCGCTGGACGGGAAGATTAATACTTCCGACTGGCTCAAATCCATGGGTGCGCCAGACAAAGAAGCTGTTGTATCCGAGCTAGAAAAGACCCAGGCCCGTGAAACATTCACGGCGCTCACTACCAACGCCCCTACCGCAGACGCACACGCCATGGTCTCCAAGCTCGAGACCCCGCAAGCTGTACGGCACCTGACAAGTATGCTCACCGCATACGACTGGGAGTTTATACAGCAAGCAAAAGAGCTACGCGGCTACGCCGTGGCCAAGATTCTGGAGGAGTGCGAGCACCCCACCGCCTCAATCCGGCTCAAAGCGCTGGCGCTCCTGGGTAAGGTGACGGAGGTTGGGCTGTTTACAGAAAAAATCGAGGTCAAGAAAACGGATATGACCGAGGACGAGGTCGACCGCAAGCTAAAAGAGAAGCTCGCCAAGTTCATGGACGTGACGGATGTGCAGCCAATCGAAGACATTGACGTGATTGATGTCGTGGCCACCCCCGCCCCACCGGAAGACGAACCGGAAAAGCCCAGTGAGTGAGAAGATCCTGACCCCCGAGGAGGCCACAGCCCTCTACCGCAGACTACCCACCATGGGTAAAGTGGAGAAATTGGAGACTTTGGACTTGTTGGACAAGCAAGAACACTGGCGGGAGCTGAGAAAGAAGCGCCAAGACCCCATCGAGTTCGCCAAACACGTCTATCCGGGGTTCAAGATAGGGCCACACCACCGAAAACTGGCCAAAATCTTCCAAGAAGTGATCTCCGGCCAGAAAAAACGCGTGATTATCAACATTGCGCCACGTATGGGTAAGTCGGAGTTCTCCTCCTACCTGTTCCCAGCGTTCTTTCTAGGTAATTACCCTGATAAGAAGATCATCATGGGCACGCACACGGCGGGCCTGTCGGAAGATTTTGGTAGACGCGTGCGAAACTTGATCGATTCGGAGGAATACCGTGAACTTTTTCCAAACACGCTGGTCGCAGATGATCAGAAAGCTGCCGGTAAGTGGTCGACTTCTGTTGGTGGCCAGTATTATGCTGCTGGTGTTGGGGGTGCACTTGCTGGCCGTGGAGCTGATCTTTTCGTCATTGATGACCCTCATTCAGAACAAGACGTAAAGGCGAACTCCCGTCTTGCATTCGACACGGCGTGGAGCTGGTTCCAGACTGGACCGTTGCAGCGTCTGATGCCGGGCGGGGCGATCATCATTATCATGACCCGCTGGGGGAAGTTGGACCTGACCGGGCGCCTGATCGACTACCAGACGCGGAACCCGGACTCGATCCCCTGGGAGATCGTGGAGCTACCGGCCATCCTGCACGAGGGCACGGACAAGGAGAAGTCCTTGTGGCCAGAGCAGTGGCCTCTGGAGGCGTTGAAGGCGACGAAGGCGTCGATCGACCCACAGTACTGGAACGCCCAGTACATGCAGCAGCCCACAAGCAACAACGCGGCGATCATCAGCAGGAAGCTCTGGAGAGTCTGGGAGGCAGATGATCCGCCCGAGTGCGACTACGTCATACAGTCCTGGGATACGGCGTTTGAGACCAAGACCAACTCCGACTACTCGGCGTGTACGACGTGGGGCGTCTTCTACAACGAGGAAGAGAACGACAAGGCGCAGATCATCCTGCTGGATGCGTTCAAAGACCGCATGGCGTTCCCGGAGCTAAAGCAGATTGCGCTCAAACACTACAAGGAGTGGGAGCCTGACGCGTTCATCGTGGAAAAGAAGGCTGCCGGGGCGCCGCTCATCCAGGAGCTGCGCAACATGGGCATACCAGTCCAGGAGACGAACCCTAGCCGTGGCAACGACAAGATGGTACGATTGAACGCAGTGGCTGATCTGTTCGCATCCGGCATGGTGTGGGCGCCAGACACACGCTGGGCGCGTGAGGTGATCGAGGAAGTGGCGTCGTTCCCCAACGGCGAGAACGATGACTTCGTGGATACCACCAGCCAGGCGTTGCTGAGATTCAGACAAGGTGGGTTTATTCGTCTGGACTCGGACGAACCGGATGAACCCAGATTTTTCAGACGCCGTAGCGCGGCGTACTATTAAGGATCGACATGGCTACCAACATCGACAAGGCCTTATACCAAGCCCCTTCCAGCATGGAGGAGGACGCACTCGACGAGGAGCCGATCGAGATTGAGATCATTGACCCGGAAGCCGTCAACATCCACGCGGATGGACTAGACATCTCCATCATGCCGGGCGAAGAGGACGAAGAGAGCTTCTCTGCCAACCTAGCCGAGACCTTATCTGAGGGTGCCGTGGCAACGATCGCTGGGGACCTGGCTGGTGACATCGACCAGGACAAGCAGTCACGCAAGGAGTGGGAGAAGTCGTACGTAGAAGGGTTGAAGCTCCTTGGTCTTCAGTACGAGGAGAGAACGGAGCCGTGGCAGGGCGCAAGCGGCGTGTTCCACCCGATGATCACCGAGGCAATTGTCAGGTTCCAGTCAGAAAGCATAACGGAAACATTCCCGGCCCAAGGCCCGGTGCGCACCAAGATATTGGGCAAGGAGACGCCTGAGAAGAAGGCCGCATCCAAGCGCGTCGAGGACGACCTGAACTACGAGTTGACGGACGTCATGAAGGAGTTCCGCCCCGAGCATGAGCGCATGCTGTGGTCTCTTCCCGCTACCGGCTCGGCGTTCAAGAAGGTGTACTACGATCCCAATTTGGGACGTCAGGTGTCAATGTTTATCCCGGCAGAGGATATCATCCTGCCGTACGGCACGTCAGACCTGGACAACTGCTACCGGCTTACGCACGTCATGCGTAAGACCAAGAACGAGATCATCAAGCTCCAGCAAGCTGGGTTCTACCGCGACATCGAGCTGCCGGACCCCACGCACAGCCAGGACGACATCAAGAAAGCCAAGGACAAAGAGACGGGCTTTAGCGACATCGACGACGATCGGTACGTGCTGCTAGAGTGCCATGTTGACTTGGTGCTGCCGGGGGACGAAGATGAGGACGATGACGGCGAAGAGACGGGAATCGCGCTGCCATACGTAGTAACCCTTATAAAAGGATCGAACGATGTCCTGGCCATCCGACGCAACTGGCGAGAAGAAGACCCCCTCAAGCTCAAGCGACAGCACTTCGTCCACTACCAATACATCCCAGGCTTCGGAGCCTACGGCTTCGGACTCTTCCACCTCATTGGCGGGTTTGCCAAGTCTGCAACCTCCATCATGCGCCAGCTGGTGGATGCGGGTACCCTATCGAACCTGCCCGGGGGACTCAAAACCCGTGGGCTTCGGATTAAAGGTGATGACACGCCGATTGCCCCGGGCGAGTGGCGGGACGTAGACATCAGTTCTGGGGCGCTGCGTGACAGCATCATGCCCCTGCCGTACAAGGAGCCAAGCGCCACCCTGTACAACCTGCTGACCACGATCGTCGACGAGGGTCGTCGCTTTGCCGCAACAGCCGACATGAAGGTGTCGGACATGTCTGCGCAGGCCCCGGTGGGCACCACGCTGGCTCTTCTGGAGCGTCAGCTCAAGGTCATGACGGCGGTGCAAGCCCGCCTGCACTACAGCTTCAAGCAAGAGTTGAAGTTGCTGGTCAAGATCATCGAGGACTACACCGACCCCGACTACGACTATCAGCCGGAAGAAGGCCGCCGCACGGCCCGCAAGGAAGACTACTCCCAGGTCGACATCATTCCGGTGAGCGATCCCAACGCGGCAACCATGAGCCAGCGGGTAGTGCAGTATCAAGCCGTGATCCAGATGGCGCAGATGGCGCCGGACATCTATGACTTGCCGCAGCTGCACCGCCGCATGCTGGAGGTGTTGGGTGTGAAGCACGCTGAGAAGCTCGTGCCCCTGCCGGACGACCAGAAGCCACGCGATCCGGTGGCAGAGAACATGGCGGTCCTCAAGGGCGAGCCGGTCAAGGCGTTCATGTACCAGGACCACGAGGCGCACATCAAGGTGCACATGGCCGCGATGCAGGACCCCCTGATCATGCAGTTGATCGGCCAGAACCCCCGCGCCCCGCAGATGCAGGCAGCGATGCAAGCGCACATCTCCGAGCACGTTGGGTTTGGCTATCGCCAGAAGATCGAGCAGCAGCTCGGTATGCCCCTGCCCCCGGAAGACGAGAAGTTGCCGCCCGAGGTGGAGGTGGCGCTCTCGGGCATGATGGCCCAGGCCGCCCAGCAGGTTCTCCAGCAGAACCAAGCGCAGGCCCAAGCGCAACAGGCTCAACAGCAGGCCCAGGACCCGGTGCTTCAGATGCAGCAGCAAGAGCTGGCCATCCGCCAACAGGAGGCTCAGACCAAGGCGCAGAAGGTCCAGGGAGACCTGGCGATCGCCCAGAAGAAACTCCAGCAAGACGCTGCCGAGGCGCTTGCCAAGATTCAGTTGGAGAAGCAACGTACCGCCGCGCAGCTGCTGCAACGTCAGAACATCGACAGCCGTCGCTTAAACGTGGACGCGACCAAAGCGGCCATCGACGCGCGTCGAGACACCGGGCGGTTTGACATCGAGACCGCACGCATGGAACAAGAGATGGCTGCACGCAGCCACGCACAGGACCTGGAGCATCGCCAAGCGGCGCATGACCAGAAGTTGCGTCACCAAGAGTCCCAGGCGCGAGCCAAGGTCAAGATGATGCGTGATCAAAACCAACCAAAGGAGAAGCCCACTAAATGATCCAAGACTTCGCACGCGTATTGCGCGAACAAATACGCACCGACCTGAACAACTACGCGGACGACTTGGCGGGTGGTTCATGTCAATCTTTTGAGCAGTATCAAAAACTCTGTGGCGTCATCCAGGGTCTGGCGATGGCAGAGCGTTACATCATTGACCTTGCAGAG